>Ga0182027_10002459_pt1 | contig 30049 bp, 25 predicted proteins | sample 712E1DmetaG_FD_121300 | JGI IMG/M metagenome (GOLD analysis project Ga0182027, IMG submission 121300) | Permafrost microbial communities from Stordalen Mire, Sweden - 712E1D metaG (Illumina Assembly) | ecosystem: Environmental > Terrestrial > Soil > Wetlands > Permafrost | place: Sweden...
CACGCGAAAGTAGACCAGCCGTTCACCGAGGTGCGTGCGATCCACCCACTCGGCCACGCGCGCGTAGTCCCGGTCGGGCACCAGCAGCGACAAGCCGAAGTTGTGCAGCAGGCGCTCAATGGCGCCTTCCCAATCCCGCTCCTCGGGGCGCACCTGGATGAGCTCGCCGACGAAGGGCAGATCCTCGTCCTGCAGGTCGAGCGCCCGGCAGAGCGCGGCACGGATCTCCAGCATGCGCGAGGGGATGTTCGACCGGCGCGCGTGCAGCGAAACCAGCTCACGCGAAATCTCGCCGTGCTGATCCTTGAGGCCGCGCAGCTCGACCGAAACCTCGGTCACCGCATTTTGCACGCGCCCCTGGCGAGCCTTCGATGCCTCCACATCTTCGACGAGCACGCGGCGGTTGGACTGGAAAGCGTCGCCGTCGGCGGGTAGTCGCAACCCCGCCACGGCCGCCAGATGAGCATATTGGTCGGCACGGCGCGAGCGGGCGTCCTTCTCGATCTGCTTCTGCGCGATGTCAGACTTGATGCGCTCGATGCGGTCGCCGCCATTCTCGGAGATGGCGCGTTTCAGTTCGTCGCGCGCGGCCTGCTGACTTCGCCGTTCCTCGGCACCTTCGACGATGCGCGCCTCCAGCTTCGCCAGCTCGACTTGCAGGTGGCCTAGGCGCTTGTCCAGCAAGACCGCCTTGTGCTGGGCAAAATAGGCGTGCAGAGCATTGCGACAGTTGCGCAGCGATTCGGCTTCGGCCAAAACCCGGCCGTGTTCCTGCCCGTCCTCGACGATGGGCGAAAGTCGCGCGATCTGCGCCTTGGCCTTCAGCACCGACTCGTGTGCGCGGTTGAGGTCTTCGAAGTGATGCACCAGCGCCTCGATGCGTTCCTCGACGGGAAAAGCCTCCAGCATGTGCAGGCGAACGAAGTCGGTCAGGTTTCCCACCGACTTCATCGAGACGGTCTGGTGAAACAGGTCGAGCGCTTGGTCGTTCTCAATGCCGAAGCGACGACGAAACGCTGCCGCGTAGGGCGGGAACGAATCGAAAATCTCGGTCTTGGCCAGCCGGCGCAAACGCTTGCGCAAATCGCCGATGTCCTGGCCGAAATTGCAGAAGTGCTCGGCAATCGAAAGCGTCCCGTCCGACAGTACAAAAAGTCGCGCCGGCGGTCCGTCCACATCCTTCAGCCAGAACACCTGCGCCAGCGTCACCGTTTGGTCGTAGCCCTGGTTGTGAAATCGCGCGAGCAGCACCGAGTAGCTGTTGCCGTCGCGCAACGACACCGGCCGCGCCGAAAGCCCGACCTCGCTTCGTTCGGTCTTGTAGTGGCCGAGCACATACGAGCGCAACGTGCGCTCGCGCGTCTCGGCGCCGGCGGCCTTGTTGTACGCGATCTTCTGCGGTGGCACGAGCAAGGTGGTGATGGCGTCGACCAGCGTCGACTTGCCCGAGCCGATGTCGCCGGTCAGAAGAACATTGTCTCCGCCCGGCGCCAGCGCCCAGATGCGCTGGTTGAAGGTACCCCAGTTGTAGATTTCCAGGCGGTGCAGCCGAAAGCCCGCACGCTCGTCGGAAGCGGCGAAATCGAGCGCGCTTTGCGCTACTTCGGTCATGGCTCCGCGTCCTTTTCGGCCGCGGGCTCGTTCTTGAGATGCTCGGCGTAAGCGGCGAGCCGCCGATCAAACTCCAAAAGCCACTGCGCATCCACGAAGGCCTTGAGGATGCGCTCGACCTCGAGCTCGCCGTCTTTGCCGCGTAGCCGGCGCAGGAATCCCATCTCGACCACTTTGTTGAGGTGCGTATCCAAGCGATCCATCAGGCGAGCTTCGTTGCCGCTGTCGGGAAGGAAGACCCGTACCAAGTCGGCGATCTGTTCGCGGCTCAAGATGATGCGCGTGCCATCGCCCTGCGCGTCCGATTCGGCGAGCTTCTTGCGCAAGAGCACCAGCAGCAAGCTGACCTGGAAACCGAGCGGCCGGCGCGGCACCAGGCGCGGGAGCTCAGGCTCGCCTTCGCCGACCACCCGCTGGCGCAGATACGCATAGCCCTCGACCTCATCGGCGATCAGCTCCAACCCGAGCGGCGCCACGTGATCGCGTACACGCGCCTGCAGATCGAGCAGCGCCTGCCAATTCTTGGGCTCGGCCTCTGCGTGCACGACGCCTTTCATCAGCGAAACGAGCACCAGCGAAAACGCATTCCCCCCGGCCCCGTTGGGCTGAGCGTCGGTCATGGTGGTGCGTGCCTCGCGGACATGGTCGTGGGCCAATCTAGGGCTGGTAATACTTGCAAGCAAGGACAGAAGCTGAGCGGAGTCGGCTCCCCTGATTCATCTCGAATACACCACCAGCGGCACGGTGGCTTGGCGCTGGCAGCCGGTGGCGTCGGTCCACGCGAGGATCTGCTTGTGCTCGTCGTCGATGAGCGCCTGGCTATCGTCGGCGGCCAGGCTCAGGTAGGCCACGATCTCGGCCAAGCCGCGTTCGAGCGGACGCGACTCGATGATCTCGGCCAGCGAAATCTGCGGCCGGGTCTGCAAGGCACGACGGATGTGCGCGGCCAGTTCCGTCTTGTCGACGTAGACCTGTTCATAGAGCACGTCGGTAGGAATGTCGCCCTCGCCTTCGACCAAAATCTGGTCGGCGATGATCGGCTTCCACGGTGGCGAAAACAGCGGGCGCTCCATGGGCAGCTCGATCGTGGGCGCGGGCTCGTCGAGCTCCATGAAGGTGCCAGGCGGCGGCCGGTCGCGCGTCGCCAGCGTGCCTTGCTCGATGGCGCGGATGGTCTGCATGATCTGCCGATTCTCCAACCACACCTTGTCGTCCAGATAGCGGCGCAGTTGCTCCGACAGGCGCGCCACGGTTCGCTGCGCGACCTCGCCGGCTTCCAGCCAATCGAAGTGCACGCGCAGAAGCCGCGCGTTCGGCGCAAGCTTCTGCACCGCCGCGAGCGCGAAGACCGATTCGAGCAGCGAGGACAGCTCCTCCTGCCGGGCCGGCGACATCAGAAAATCCCAGAAGGCGCGAAAGCTACGGCCTTGGTCCGAATCGCTAATGGCGTCGCGCTCGCCGAAAATCTCGTCGAGCAGGGCGCCTTTGCTTCCGTCCCAGGTTGCGATCTTTTCCCGCACCACGCGGTCCAGGTTGCGAAAGCTCTGCTCGAGCTCGCGAAAATCCGTGAGCAAGTCATGCGCGGTGTCCGCCATCTGCGCGAATCTGTCGCGCACCTGGGCCGCGTCCATCAGGTCGACGCGGCCTTCGCGCACGCGTGCAAGCTCGGCGGCAATCTCGGCCTGGCGCTGTTCCAGCTCGGCGATGCGCGCCTTGGGATCGACTTGCGTGCCGTGCACGATTTGACGGAGCAGCTCGAACACCGTGATCAGCCGCGACTCGGTGCCGACGAATTGGCGCTGGCGCAAGCCGGCCAGCCAGGCCAGCGCCTTTTCCGTCGCAGGCGTCAGGTCGAAGTGCGGCTCGTCGCTATCCGGCGGATAATACTTGCGCAGCCAGCCCCGCTCGTCCGCCGCCCACTCGTCGAGATACTCGCCCGCGGCGCGCGGGAACGCGTCCTGGCCCAGCCGCTCGCGCAAGTGAAAGAGATAGTCGTCCAGCTTCGCGACCAACTCTTGTCGCGCGATGGTCCGCACGTTGGGCTCGACGAAGCTGCGGTGAAGGAAGCTGGCCACCAAAGGCGCGCTGTCCGCCACCAACAGGCGCCACGCCGGGTGTCGCTTGCGAAGCGCGTCGAGTGTCTGGAAATCCATCGGCTAACTCGGAAGCTTGCCGTTCCAGTCCAGAAGCGTTGCCATGCCCCAATGTAGCGCAGTTAGGGCAGGTCGGTTTGTCCTTGGTTTGGGAACTGATCCACTCCCACCACGGCCGGAGGAGCCGAGATTGAATACCTAGGATTCTTCATGGTAGGCAGTCAAGATGTCTTGGCTCTCCCGATGGTTTCGATCCCGCACCCATGCTGCTGCCTGCGCAGACGCCGAGGGCGAAGAGGAGACGACGTCGAGCGCTGGCGTCGAGGTCATCGCCTCGATGGTGCAGAAGGTCGCACGGGTCCAGGCCCGCCAGGGCCTGCGCATCGAGGAAATCGAGGCCAAGATCGAGGCGGGTTTCTCCGATCTACGCAGCTCGTTGGCGACGACGGGATCGACCGCCGAGGCAGGCCTTCGCTTCGATGATTGCTTCGATGCCATGGATGCCCTCGATGAGGCGGCGCGCGTCGCGCCGAGCGTCGATCATGCCCAGGGACTTCACATCGTGCTTGGGCGCCTGAACGATTTCATCGAGCACGCCGGATATCGGCGCGACGCTGCCGTCGGGCAAACGGTCGATGCGAGCCGATTTCGCGTGATAGGAACCGAGGTCGACGACGCGAAGCCCGCGGGTGCCGTCGTGCAAGTGGCGCGGGCTGCGGTACTGCGCCAAGGAAAGCTGATTCGCGAGGGTGAGGTCATTGTCAGCACGAGGTCACAATGAGACAGGCATCCGATCTACACGTGGGAATCGATCTGGGAACGACCAATTCGGTCATCACGTATCTCAAGGACGGTCGTCCCGTGCCCATTGCCGTCGATGGAGAGGCCATCGTTCCCTCGGTCGTGCACGTGGGCAAGGAGGGTACGTTTCGCGTAGGCCGGGAAGCCCGCAACCTCGAGCTGTCCGAGCCCGAACGCACCATCCGCTCCGTAAAGCGCAAGATGGGCCAAAATCACCGCTACGATGTGGACGGTCGCGAGCTGTCGCCCGAAGAGATTTCGGCCCAGATTCTTTTGGCGCTCAAAAACGCCGCGGAGAAGATGCTGGGAAAGGCCATCACCGACGTCATCGTGACCGTGCCCGCCTACTTCGACGATGCTCAGCGGCGGGCCACGCTGCGCGCGGCCGAGTTGGCCGGGCTTCACGTCCTGCGCCTGCTCAACGAGCCGACCAGCGCCTCGCTGGTGTACGACCAGGTCGGCGTGGCGCGGGCTGCGGCCGATGCCGAAGTCGTGCTCATCTTCGACCTCGGCGGTGGCACCTTCGATGTGTCGGTGCTCGACGTGACCGGGCCTATCCGCGAGGTGCGAAGTACCGCGGGCAACACCGCGCTAGGCGGCGACGACTTCGACGATCGCGTCCTGCAGGTCTTCCTCGACCACCTGAAAGCCCAGCATGCCCTCGATCCCCGGGAGGACGCGCGCGCCATGGCCCGACTACGCCGCCTGGCCGAGGACACCAAGATCAAGCTCTCGCTCGCCACCGAGGTGGTTGTCCGGGAGGAATTTTTGGCCAGCGTGGCAGGCAAGCCGATTCACCTGGATCTCACGCTGACGCGACGACAATTCGAAGAGCTGATCCGTCCCCTTCTGGACAGCACGATCGCGCTCACGCGCAAAGCCCTCGACGATGCCAACGTCAATGCCCATCAGGTGAGCCGCCTTTGTCTGGTTGGCGGCTCGACCCGTATTCCGCTGGTGCGGGCCCTGCTGGAAGACGCCTTTGCTGCCGAGATCCACGAGGCCGTGGATCCGGATCTGGCCGTCGGCCTCGGTGCTTCGCTGCAGGCAGGGCTCCTGCGTGGGGCCAATGTCGAGCGCATCCTGGTCGACGTCTCAGCGCACACGCTGGGCGTGCGCGTGGTCGGCCACGACGATTCGCTCGACGGCGAGCCGGACACCTTTGCCCCCGTGCTGAAGCGCAACACGGTGTTGCCCGCCCAACGCACCGAGGAATTCTACACCATGTACGATGGGCAAGAGCGCATCGAGGTCGAGGTCTTTCAGGGCGAGGCTCGACGGTGCTCGCAGAATACGAGGGTGGGATCGTTTCTCTTCGACCTGGCGGACGTGCCCGCGCGCTCGCCGGTGAGGTTTCAGTTCAACTACGACCTCAACGGCATCATCCGGGTCGAGGTATCGCAACCCGGGAAGGACAATGCCAAGACCGTGGCCCTCAAGGTCGCCGACGCCGGAAAGAAAGCGCAGGCAGCCCGAGCCAAGAGCGGCAAGGGCGGAAAGAAGAACGAGCCCGTGCGCGGCCCCGAAAGTCCAGAAAGCCCGGTTGCTCGCAAGGCGCGCACCTTGCTACCCAAGCTGGCCGCCAGCGATCGAAACAAGATGCAGGCCCTGCTGGCCAAGCTGGAGAGCGCTGCCGATGACCAGGCGCGCGCCTCCATCGAGGACGAGATGCTCGATCTCTTTCTCGACCACGAAGACGGAACCGACGCCGACCTTCCTTCCGATTCAACCTAGCCGAACATGGGACATGGAGGTGGAGACAAGGCTGTGCGCCGAGCGCAAGCTCAGCTCGGCAAGGCCATCGCGCGTCGCGATCCGGAAGGCGCGGCGGATGCGCTGCTCGGGCTGGACAAGCTTGCGCGCGAGCCGGAGCTCGCACCCTGCGCATCCCTGTTCCGGCAGGCGCTGCCGGAGTTGCACCGCCAATCCGCCTGGGGCCGGCTTCACACCCTGGCGGCACGGTCGGAACAGGAGCCGCGCCTACTTTCCCACGGCGCGGATGACGCCGCTGTGGCTCACGCCCTGTGGCCGCTCTTCCTCGCGTGCATGCGTGCCCGTGATTACGCTCGCGCCCAGCGCCTGTGGCAGAAACTATACGATTGGATTGCCGGACGCGCGCCAGCGCTCAGTCAAGCCATCGCGGCATGGCTTGCCGGACGAGGCCAAGTCGAAAGTGAAGCGCTGGCAGGTCTGGACCTGCGCAGGTTGCCCGAGCCTGCACCGGTCGACCAGCGCTTGGGCGTCGATTCGTCTGCCCGTTGGCCGAAACCGCCGCCGCCCGCCCCACCCGCGACGCCCGAATCGGTCCCGGATAGCGTGCATCTGCTCTTCGCCACCCAGTCCTTGCGACAAGTGGGCGATATCCTGCTCGGCGGGCAAGCCGGTGCCACGCCCGAGATCGCAGCGTCCTTCCGCCATCTCGCCGGCAGCCTGGCCATGCGCGAGCTCCTGCTCCGTGCCTCCTCGGGCGAGGGTATCGGCGAAGCCGCCCAGCTTCTAGCTCGCATCGTGCATCACCCAAACGACCCAACACCCGACGATCTTGCAAACGAGATCCTGTTGGCGATTCGTTTTCTCGTTGGAAGGATGGGCGTGGGATCTGCGAGCCGGGATGAACGAGAGGCGTTGTCCGGTCTGATGGCCGCACTGGTTCGCCTTCCTGCTTTTGCGGCGGTCGCCGACGTTCTCGCGCGCGACTTTGCCGAGATTCCGCCGCTTGCTCCGCTCGCCTTGCAGGTGTGCGAGCATGCCCTGGCGCGAGCGCGCGATCTAGCCCCGACACCGTTCTTCGCCCTCTGGTCGCAAGCCCTGGCATTGCACAGCCCGCGCCCCGAACACCCCGACGACGAACGCGAACGTTCGCCAGCCCCGGCCTGGCTGCAATCGGCCTCGCGTCTGGCGTGCGAGCGCGGAAAAGAGCTGGGGAGCTTCCTGGCCACATTGGCAGGCTGGGCCCGCGCCCGATGGGCGGATGCGCTGGCGTGGGGCCTGCCGTATCTCATCACCGTGGATCTCATTGAAGCAGTTTGGAACCACGCGAACGACGAGGTTCGTCGGGATCTCGCGGAGCGACTCGACGACCTCATCCTCGACGCGGAAGACGCAAGCATCGAGCGCGTGATGTCGAATCCTCGTTCGGTCGACTTCACGTACGTCGAACGCATGGCAGCGGCGGCCGAGGCTGCCGACCCCGGCCTGCCGTTCATCGGCGCCGACGGCCTCAAGGTGTGGCGCCGGCTTGGGGCCAAAGCCTTGCCCTTCAACGTGCGGTTGCTCCCATTCGCCCTCTTCGAAGCCAAGGATCCCAGCCGGCACTTCGATGCGGCCAAGGCCTACGTCGGCAACCGTCCCGAGATCGACGCCTGGCTCGAAGTCATCGACGAGCTACAAGAGTGCGACACCACCGCCTTGGTGCCGCTCCTGACGCAGATTGAGCGTCACGTCCTTGGGCGCTACCAGGACGACCGTCCGGCCTTGGCGCGAGCATTGATTTGGGGATATCGGACCCGAGCTCGCCTCGATTTCGTGCGCGACCTCGCCCACGCCTACGCAAGGGCGTCGCTGACCAACGGATTGGAGGTCATCGCGGACGAGAAGCTGGCGGCGAGGATCGCTGCGATCGTGTTGCGGCTCGGAACCAAGGCGCGGGGCACGAAGCCGTCGGCCAGCAAGCCCAAGAAGAGAAAGCCCCGGCAACCAAGATCGAACGAGCAACGCGAGCTATTCCAGCTCGACCTACCGCTCCCGATCAATGAGGAGAAGCCATGAGCTGGAACGAGCGCGACGAATCGCCCTTTGCCGTTCTTGGAATCCGGCCCACCTTGGATTTGGCTGCGATCAAGCGCGCGTACTTCGAGCTCTTGACCAAGCATCCGCCTCACAAGGATCAAGAAGCGTTCAAGCGCATCCGCTCGGCCTACGAAGCGCTCGGCAGCTTCGGCGAGACCGTCTCGTTCGTTTTGCGCCAGGCGCCTGACGTTGCAGCAGAGCTTTCCACCTACCGCGAGCGACACGACGCCGCTCTAGCACGCGCCCATCAGTCGGCCGCCGCCCTCGCCGAGAAGAGCGGCGCCAGCGCGCGCTTCACCGAGGGTATTCTGCGCCTCGACCTCGACAGTGTGCTCGCCTTGTTCGGCGGCACGATAGGCGGCTAGACCACGATTGCCGTCTCGACCCGACGCGTCAAGCAGAGAAGGAGCTCGCTCATGACAACGCAGCCAAGCGCATGGAGCGACCGCGTTCACGGGTCGGGGGTTACGAGGCTGCCCCAACAGTTGGCGTATCCGTTTGCGCGCAACCCACACGAGAAGGTATCGCCGGTGCCGATTTGAACGAACGTGCCGGACGGCGGCGTTGCCTCGCCCGCGCTGTTGTCGCCCCAACAGACGGCGGTGCCATCGATCCTGATGGCGCATGTGTGCTGAGGGCCGGCGGAGATTTGATTGAAGAGATCCGCGGTCGCATTGGTCTGTCCGGAAAGATTGCGTCCCCAACAGACGGCAGTGCCATCGCTGCGGAGCGCGCAAGTGTGATAGCCGCCGGCGGCGACTTGGGTGAAGGATCCCGACGGGACCGTGGTTTGATTGTCGTCGTTGTTGCCCCAGCAAACAAGGCTGCCATCGGCCCGCAGGCCGCAGGTGTGAAAGCCTCCCGCGGAGATTTGAGTGAACGAACCAGCCGGCGGTGTGGCCTGGCCGTCGTCGTTGGTACCTGAACAAGCGACCGTTCCGTCGGCACGGAGCCCGCACGCGTGATAGCCGCCCGCCGAAAGCCTAGTCAATACGCCAGTCGGGGCGCTGTCGGACTGGTAGTAGGTGTTGTTCCAGCAGGTGGCCGCACCGTCCACGCCAAGCCCGCACGAGTATTGCCAACCGGCGGAGACTTGGGCAAAGGGTCCGGCCGGTGGCGACGAGTAACCCCGATACGGCCAAGTGGTGGTGCTGTTGTCGCTTCGCAATGCCAGCACGTTGGACCAGCCGATGGAAATCTGAACAAACGACCCCTCGGCAGCCCCGGTCTGGCCATAGTAATCGCTGCCGGCACAGGCCACGCTGCCATCCGCGCGCAGGCCGCAAGTGTAGTCATCACCAGCGGAGATTTGGGTAAAGGATCCCGCGGGAGGGCTGGGTGCCTGGCCAAAATCGCCCGCCCAACAAGTGATGGCGCCACTGGAAAGAAGACCGCAGGCGTGTTCCCATCCTGCGGCAATCTGGGTATAGATACCGTTCGGGTGACTGAAGGTTCCGCCGGACATGTCGCCCCAGCAGGTGACGCTTCCGTCGCTCGCAAGCCCGCACACATAGTCGCTGCCCGACGACAGTTGCGTGAACTTGCCCGGAGGCGTATTCGCTTGCCCTTCGCTATTGTCGCCCCAACAAACCACGGTTCCATCCGACTGCAGCGCGCACCCGCCGCCATTCCAATTGTTGGTGATTTGTACGAACTGGCCCGACGGTGGGCTGGCTGGTGGCGGCTGGTCGGTGGAGAAACCCCAGCAGACGATGGTGCCGTCGGTCCGCAGTCCGCAAGGAGTTGCCCACCTCAGGGATACTTGGGAGAAGGTCCCGGCGGGTGGCTGGTACCCAGGACCCCAGCATGCAATCGTGCCATCGACGCGTAGACCGCAACTCCACCCTTCCCCCGCTGAAATCTGGGTGAAGGTTCCCACGGGCGGTACGCACTCGCCGTTCGAATTCGCTCCCCAGCACGTGACGGTGCCGTCGGCACGCACGCCACACGCGTGACTCCCGCCGGCTGAAATCTGGACGTAGGGGTTGTCGGGCGTGATGTGAGTTTCCGTGGCCGTGCTTGTCGTCACGGTCGCCAGTGTTGATGTCCTCGTGCCCGTAGCTTGAGCTCCGGTTGCCGTGCTCGTGGTCATGCTCGTTTGTGTTGATGCGCTCGTATTGGTAGCTTGAGCTTCGGTTGCCGTGCTGGTGTTTGCAGTTGACTGCGTCGATGTCTCAGCATCGGGCGTCCTGGGCTTTGGGGACTGCGCGCAGCCTGCCACCACAGAAAAGGCCAACATAGCAATACGATTGAGACACATCATCGCTCCTTCCCAATCCGGGGCATATCCTACTCGCAATTGCCAGAAATATCATCAATCCGCCTTGCCATGCGGTCGATGTCCGTCTACTTTGATCTTGCACGCGAACGGGAGTTAGCCCATGGAAACCTTGATCATTCCGACTGCAATTCAACGCATCCGATCCTTTCTCATCGAAGTGTGCGGGATGAAGGTGAAGCCGTGGGCCACGACCCAGGAAACCTTGACCGCGCTCCATGCGACGCTGGTTGCCCGGCACGAGTGTCAGATTTTCTGGACTTCGTTGCGCGGGCTACTCGAAAGCCTGGCCCGCGACCTCAAGACGCGGCAAGGGGCTTTGCCTGGCACCTTGGTCGACAACGAGCTGCTCGACGGCACCCGCTACGAAGCCTTGCTCGATGAGATCCGCGCGGTGCTGGCTCGAGGGACCGCCGAAGCGCCCACTTTTCGCCGCTTGGCATCCGCCCTTTCCGCTCCGGCGCTCGGGCTGTTGTTGCTGCTGGGAGGGACGATCACGGTTGCCTGCGATCGGTCGACGTTGCGCCAAACGACCGCGAATCGGGACGCTGGCTCGCCAGCCACCACGGACAGCAAGGTCGCGCAGCCCGAGGCTTCACCCGACATCGCGCCTGCCACGGCGCCGGATCTCGGCCCCTCTCCCTCTTCGCCCGATGTCGCGACCGCGACCGCGCCCGATCTCGCGCATCTTCCCGACGCTCTTTTGGCCTTCGATGCTGTCGCGCCCAGCTCTAACGACGGAGCCACCGTGACCATCCAAGACATCATGGAAGCCTGTAACATTTCCAGCGCATCGATTCTCAGTTGCCTGGCGACACTGCGTGCATCTTGGAGCAAAGGCATGGCCGACTCACTGGCCGGTGTTGCCTGCGATACCGTCAGCAACGATCTGTTTTGCTTTGCCCAAAACAGTTGTACTGGGGGCCCGCCGCCAGCCGGCGATTTCAATGCCGCCACGGCTTTCTACTGTCCGCCCATGCTCATTTACCTCGGGGTTCGTTTCGTTTGAGTTGGCACCCGCTCGACCGCATCACTCGCGAGCCCACCAGTTGTATCTGGGAGCTCACCCGGCGGTGCAACCTGCGCTGCATCCACTGCGAGAACCAGTGCGGTGAACCGTCGAGCCGAGAGTTGTCGTCGGAACAAGTCCGAATGATCGCTCGTGGTCTGGTCCAGCTCGGTTGCAAACATGTGCACGTGACCGGCGGCGAGCCCTTGCTGCGCCCGGATTGGGATGATCTGTGCCGAGACTTTGCGGCAATCGGCTTGCGAACCGCGCTCATCACCAACGGAACCCTACTCAGCGAAGAACGGCTGGCCCGCGCCATCGACGCTGGCGTCGGCGCTGTCGGTATTTCCGTCGACGGTTTGCAGGCAACCCATGACAGCATCCGCATGCGCCCTGGCACTGGACCATCGCCTTGGCAGGAATCCATGGCGGCTATCGAACGCGCCCTGCCCCGCATCGAGGTCATCGCGATCACCGTGGTCAACCGTCGCAACCTGTGCGAATTGCCAGCCCTGCGCAAGCACCTGGGCTCACTAGGCGTTCCACGTTGGCAGGTTCAGTTGGCGATTCCGGTCGGCCGCGCGTTGGAGATCCCGGAACCTTTCATCATCGCACCTGCCGATCTCGAAACACTCACGGCATTCCTCGCCGAGGCGCGTGCCAGCGGCAAGCCGCCGCTCGTCGACACCAGCGACACCATTGGCTACTACACCGAGCGCGAAATCGGACTGCGCGGCTCGGCCAGCTCACCGGGCCTGTGGATCGGCTGCCAGGCCGGCATCCGGGCAGTCGCCATCACTTATGACGGCCGCGTGCGCGGCTGCTCCATCATGCCGCCCGAATTCGACGCCGGCGACTTGCACGACGAATCGATTGAGACCATCTGGAACGACGCCGAACGCTTCGCTTACAGCACGCGCTTCGATGCCCGCAAGCTGGCCGGCGCCTGCGCACGTTGCAAAGTCGGGTCGCTGTGTCGCGCAGGCTGCACGACCATGGCGTACTGGACCACCGGCAGCATCTACAGCAATCCCTTCTGCCTGCATCGCGTGCGCGGAGGCTGTGCATGATTCCGTGGAACGTTCCCATGGTCGCCGCGCTCGAGCTGACCTTGCGCTGCCCATGTCGCTGCCAAACCTGTGGCTCGCGCGCGGGCGCACCGCGCACACGCGAGCTCGCACATGAGGAATGGCTTGCCGTCATCCACGCGCTTGCAGATCTCGGTTGCCGCCGCATCACGCTGCTGGGTGGCGAGCCCCTGCTGTCCCGGCGCTGGCCCGAGCTCGTGGCTACCGCCCGTTCGCGCGACATGTTGGTCGACATGATCAGCTCGGGCCAAGGCCTCGACGAAAAGACGACCAAGCAAATTCGCGCGAGCGGGCTGCACGCAGTCACCCTCAGTGTCGACGGTCTGGCCGCGACCCACGATTCCCAGCGCGGCGTATCTGGCTGCTTCGAGCAAGCCATCCGCGCCATTCGCTCGGTGGACCAAGCCGGACTCAAGGTCGGCGTCACCAGCCAGGTCAATCGAGGCAACCTGGACGAGTTGGAGCCCTTGGCACCAATTCTGGAAGAGGCCGGCGTGCTCGGTTGGCAACTGCAGCTGACACTGCCCATTGGCCGTGCGCAAACGAATCAGCAGCTGGCGCTGCTGCCGCATCAGATGCCCACGCTGTTGAAGGTTCTGCGCCGACTTGCCCAACGTCCTGGATTACGGCCGCACCTCACCGACAACATCGGCTACTGCACGCGCGACGACTTAGCCCTGCGGACCATTCAGGGCGGATTTCCACGCCCATGGCTCGGCTGCCGAGCTGGCATCGATTCGCTCGGTATCACCAGCGACGGTCGTGTGAAAGGCTGCTTGGCTCTGCCCAATTCATGCGTGGAAGGCAACGTGCGGAAAGACTCGCTGGCGACCGTCTGGTCGGATGCGAACCGCTTCGCCTACAACCGCCGCTTTTCGTCCGACCAGCTTTCGGGCGCCTGCGCGACCTGTGCCGAATCACCGCGCTGCCGCGGCGGCTGCACTGCAACCGCCTTCGCCATGCACGGTCGGCCAGGTACGAGCACCCACTGCCTCCGTCAGCACGACCGGTTGCCTCCGGGCTAAGCACTGGACAGTCGGGTTTCAGTGGTTTGGAAAGCTGGTGGCGGCTCTTTAGGATGGCGGTGATCTGCGAGGGACGAAATCGCTCGATACCAGCGATGGTTTCTGGAAGTAGCGCCTTTCCTTCGAGCCGATGGATGCCGGCGATGCTGGTGCCGAGCCGCTTGGCAACCTCGGTGCGAGTGAGCCAACGCCATCAACGCCCAGCCCTGGTAAGGCGCGCCAGATAGGGCCATCTGGTGGATTCCTACACCGGGCAGGAAAAACACGGCAACCTCGACAGACGTAACCTGCAGCTTTCGCTGGGCTATTGTGCGGTCGGGGAGACTCGAACTCCCACAGCTATTAACCACCAGAACCTGAATCTGGCGCGTCTACCAGTTCCGCCACGACCGCTTGCAAACGTCCCGGCCCGGAGCCTTCTTGCGAAATTTCCGAGTCAGGGGTGCTCTTGTAGCACAAGCGCCTGGTACGGCCAAGTGCTTCTGACCTTCGCAGCACGACTCGCCCAATTTTGGTCCAATTTGGGGGCTCGGACGGCGCCGGAAGATCGGGTGTAAGATGTGGTCAGGTGGACTTGCCAATGTTGCGCCAAGGCAGAAAAATTGGGGTGGCGGCGGGCTGGGCCGCTGCCATGGCGTTGGTCTTCTTCTCCGCAGCGGGCGGCGTGGCGGGGGCGACAACTCAGTCATCATTTGGTGGGCAAGGCAACCTCCGGGCGCATCGCCTTAGTGGTCGGCCGCCCGGCCGGCCGGCATATCTCTTTCTCTGGTATGCCGACGGCAGCCCGTCGCCTGGAGACGGACCGCTCTGCACCGGCTTCAGACCGCCAGCTTTCACCTGCAACTACGGTCCGACCATCGAAGACTGCCAACGCCAAGTACAAGCCTACCTCGATGCGTGGTACGCAAATTTGAATATCGTCTTCACCCTCACGCGGCCGGCCAGCGGCGACTACTACATCATGATCATCACCAGCGACGGAACCTGGTGCGAGCAAAACCCGATCGAGGCTGGCGTGGCGCCATTCAACTGCAATGACAACCCGGAACAGACTGCCTACGCCTTCGAATGCGGCTCCAGCGCCCACGCCTGCGCGACCATGATCGCGCACGAACACGGCCACATGGTCGGCCTGGAGCACACCACCAGCACCACCGACGTGATGAACCCGGTCATCCTCCCGACTGCAGAGGGGTTCGACAACCAGAGCAACCGCACGGTGGATGGCTTGTGCGAACCGACGCAGAATTCATACCAGCAGATGCTGACGGCGATGGGCGCGTGGCCCGGCGGAGACAAGCCGAGTCCGTTTGCCTCCACGCCGGATGCCGGAGCGCCGGACAGCTTGCCGGCCGACGCGGCGGATGCACGGACGACCGGCGGCTCGATGGGCCCCCCGTCGGGCGCGCCGGAAAACGATGGCAGCGTGGTGGTCCTGACAGGGTTCGACGCTATCGGCCGCGCCCCGGTGACTGTGGCCGACGCGTCGGCGACCACGGCGCCCTCGCATCATGGTGGCTGCGGCTTGGCGCGCGGTCCGAAACGCGGGTCCTGGTCGGTCGCGATCGCGCTCCTTGCGCTCGTCCTGCGAACCGCCCGCCGATCCGGATCAGGCCGGCCCGCGTCCGCTGCCCGCGGCACCGCGCGCCGCCCGTAGCCTGGCCACTTCCTTTCGCAGTGCCTGTACGCTCGCCTTTTGTTTCTCGATTTCTCGGCTGGCCTTTTCGATTTCGTCAGCCGCCGTGGCTAGCCTGCGATTTGCCTGATCCCTTTCCATCGCCAACAGCTCCCTCGCCGCGCCATCGTCGCTGATTTGGCGAAGGTAGCGTTCCACGTCCTTGCGTAGGACAGCGGCGGTCCGGGCCAATTTCTCCGATCGATCTTGCAACGTCATCTGGCTTTCGCGCAGCTCGTCCCGTTCGCGCGCGGTGTTGGCGACCTCGGCCGCAAGGCGCTCAACCTCCGCCCGCCAGGCCGACAGCTCGCCCTCGCCCGCGACGCCATCAAGGCCCGGGCCGGTCGGAACGAGAAGACTTTCGGACAAGTGCCAGGACTTGTCGGTAGCGGTCGTGCACAAGGCGATCAGATGAGAGGGATTGCCGGCGAGCCTAGCTATGGCCTCGCTGACCGCCAGCTCGTCGCTTCCAGGAGAAAAGAAGGACACGCCACGGAAGGGAGTCTCTTCAACGATGTCAACCGTGGCAAAGTGTTCTAGCAGCAGGTCGGCCAGTGCCGCGCGCAGGGTTACGCCCATCGCCAAGTTGGCCAGCGACGACGCGACCACCCGTATGGCACACATGCCATCGCGACGAAGGACGCGATGAACTTCGGCAAGTAGAGCCGCGCGGCGATCCTCGACAACGACCGCCGTTTCCGGCAAGCCACAAAGAACCAAATCAGCGCCGCCGCTTGGAAAAGGGAGCGGCAGCCCGGCCCGGCCCGGCGAAAACACCTCCACCGCGCCCGCCCTGCGCAGCAGCTCAGGTCCAGGTCCTCCGCCAGGCGACAGGTCGACGACCACCTTGCCGATGGCAATCGGTTCGACGAACAAATAGAAGGGCAGCCCCCACGGCGACTCGGGCGAAGACGGCACGTCTTGTCTTTCGCGCAGCGACGGAGCGCCAGCGGCCGCGGACCTCACGCCCTCGTTTGGGGAGGAGTTTGGGACAGCGGAAGCACTGTCCTCGTCAAGGGGAGTCATCGTGTGTTTTCCGGCCCCAAGTTTCGCCCCAGCGTGACGAATACACAAGGAGGTCCGCTCCCCTTTTGTGACAGCGCCAAGGGGAAGACGCGGCCGATTCATGCGATAGTCGGCAGGACATGCGCAAGAAGCTTGGACCCCTCCTGGGCTGGGCGGTAACCATCGCTATCCTGGTTTATCTGTTCCGAACCATTTCCTTTTCGAAAGTCGGCGACGCAATCCATGCGGCGTACTGGTGGGCGATCCCTGCGGACGCCGTGCTCATTCTCGCGGTCTACCTGGCCGATTCATTCGCCATCAAGAAGACCTTCGGCTGGTTCGTGGCGCCCCTCTCCTTTCGCGAGGTGCTCATCGTGCGCGGAGCCACGTATCTTCTCGCGCTCATCAACTACACCGTCGGTCAAGGCGCCATCATCTACTTCGTCAATCGGTCTCGCGGGGTGCCGATCTTGCGAGGAACCGCGGCCGTGCTCCTGGTCATGGGCGTCAACGTTCTGGTGCTGCTCGTGCTCGCCAGCGCCGGCCTACTGATGACGACCGATGTCCCTCCCATCCTGCGCCTGGTCGTTCTCATCGCCTACGGCGGCTTGGCGGGCTACATCGCCCTCGTGGCGTGGAAGCCGCGCTGGCTTGCCAGTCGGCCGATTTTTGACGTCTTGCTGTCGGCTGGCGTGAGCGGCCACCTGCGCGCTATGGCAGTGCGCCTACCCCACATCCTGACGCTCCTGGTGCTAAGTTGGGTATCGCTCGCCGCCTTCGGCGTCGTGGTTCCGATCGCCAAGGCAGTCCTGTTCCTTCCCATTGTTTACTTCGTGGCCGTGCTGCCCATTTCCTTCCAGGGGCTTGGTACGTCGCAAGCCATGCTCATTCATTTCTTTGCCGCCTACGCGCCCGGAAAAACCGACGAGGCCCGTTGGGCCGCGGTCTTGGCGTCGAGTCTCGTGTGCCAAGCCATCGCCTTCGCGATTCAACTGACCATCGGGCTACTCTGCATGCGCAACCAGCTGGCCCGTAATTTGGGCACGGCACAAGCCGGGCGGGGTCTCTCCGCCGAGGAGAGTGCGACACCATGAGGTACACCAAGCCGCGCGCCTTCAATCTCGTTACCCTCCTGCTTTTGGTCGGGACTGCGCTGGTGGTCTACGTCCTCGTCTGCCTGTGGCCTGTGTACTCGTCCTCGTCGCGAGTCAAGGGCCTGCTCTACGACCAAATTCCGGCGCTTTACAAGGCCAACCTCCGTCCCGACGACGTCGCGCGAAGCATGATCGAGACCATCAAGGAAAACCTCGCCGCCGAGATGAAGAAGAATGGCATCAACGACAAGGCCGCCAAGATCTTCGTCCGCCGCAACCCAAAGGAAATCGGTCTCGAAGCTCGCTTCAAGGCCAAGGCACATTTTCCCTTCCCGGAGAGAACCTTTGAATTCGAGCTGTCCCCGAAGGTCGTGTCCGACGCGACACGTGTCGATTGGTAGATTCGCCGACATGATACAATCGGTTCGCTAGGTATGTCCAAGATCATCGTCCAGAGCAGCGAGGACCGGCGCGAATTCGAGCTGGGGCCGGTCACCACCATCGGGCGGCACCCGCACAACGCTGTGCAGATCCTCGATCGCATCGTTTCCAAGGAACACGCGCAGATCATTCGCCAGCCCGATGGGCATTTTCTGTACCGGGATCTCGGCAGCTTGAACGGCTCGTTCATCAACGACCAACGGGTGAGCGATCACCTTCTGCTCGACGGCGATGAAATCACGCTGGGTGGAACGGTGGTCGTTTTCCAGGAAACGTCCGCGCAGGCGTCGCAGGCCGCCCAGCGCGTAAGTATCGAGCCCGCGGCGCCGAGCGACGGCGCCTTCATTCAGCAGAAGGTTCAGGCCAGCGAGGCTGAGTTCCTGCCCGAAAAGGAAATCGCCAACGTCGAGGCGCTGCGCGCGGACTACGAAAAGCTGCGTCTGGCGCACGAGCTGGGACGGTCGATTGGGCTGGAGGTGGACATCGACGGCTTGCTGGAAAAGATCATCATGAAGGCTTTCGACCTCATCCCCGCGGATCGAGGCGTGATCCTGCTCATGGAAAACGACGTCCCCAAACCGCGCGTGGCCAAGACGCGCGACGGGCGCAACGAACAGATCCTGCTCTCGCGTTCGATCTTGGCCGAGGTCGTGCAGCACAAGACCGCCGTGCTCTCGTCCGACGCCAGCGCCGACAGCCGCTTCCAAGGCGCGCGCTCCATCATCATGCAGGGCATTCGGTCGACCATGACCGTGCCGCTCATTCACCAGGAACAATTGCTCGGCATCATGCACCTCGATTCGATGGTCGCGGCCAATGCCTTCGGCGAAAAGGATCTGCAAATCTTCGTCAGCATCGGCAACCAGGCCGCGGTGGCGATCCACAATTCCATGCTCGCGCTCAAGATCGAGCACGAAGCCAAGACGCGCGCCCAGTTTCAGCGCTTGCTTTCGCCCAACCTGGTCGAGCAAGTGGTGGCCGGCAACCTGCAGCTCGAAAAGGGCGGCGCGCTCAACGAAGTCACGCTGCTTTTTTCCGACATACGCGGCTTCACCGCCATGAGCGAAAAGCGTGCGCCGCAGGAAATCGTGCGCATGCTCAACGAATATTTCGAGCTGATGGTGGACGTTATCTTCAAGCACGAAGGCACGCTCGACAAATTCGTGGGCGACGAAATCGTGGCCATCTTCGGCGCGCCCGTGGCGCTCGACAACGCCGAGCTCAAGGCCGTCGAATGCGGCCTCGACATGAAGGCGGTGCTGGCCGAATTCAACCGCGTACGCGCGGCGGCCGGCCAGGATGAAATCAAGGTCGGCATCGGAATCAACACCGGCACCGTGGTCACGGGCGCCATCGGCAGCTCGCGCGCGCTTCAGTACACCGCCATCGGCGACGCCGTGAACACGGCCTCGCGCCTGTGCAGCGTGGCCAAGGCCGACGAGGTTCTCGTCTCCGAGCCGACCTACGCCCGCGTGCAATCGATGGTCAACGCCACCACGCTCACGCCGGTGCGGGTCAAGGGCAAGACCGACGTCTTGCGGGTCTGGAACGTCACCAGCCTGCGCTCGCCCGACTGGCGCGCCGAGACGACCAAGCCTTTCTAGCGTCGTCGTTTGAGATTCACGAGCTCGCGAACCTCGTCGAGGTGGCCGGCATCCTATAGAGCGATTAGAATCCGTTTGGAAGGAGACAGCATGTCCGCAATCGCAGAGACCAAAAGTGAATCCCCGGCCGAAGGCAGCCAAGAGCAGAGCCAGGAGCTGGTGAAGTTGACGGCACGGGCCGCGGAAAAAGTGAAGGCCATCCGCGCCGAGGAAAAAATCGAGGACAGCTACGGGCTGCGGCTGAAAGTCATGGGCGGCGGGTGCTCGGGTTTCGCCTACGATCTGTTCTTCGACCAACCCCAAGACGTGGATCAGACGTTCGAATCGCAGGGCATTCGCTTGCTGTGCGATCAGATGAGCCTGATGTACCTCGTCGGCACCGAGATCGACTACGTCGAGAGCTTGCAAGGCTCGGGCTTCAAGTTCACCAATCCGAACGTGAAGTCGACGTGCGGCTGCGGCTCGTCCTTCAGCGCCTAACTGGCTCCCTTCATCTTTTGAGACGGCGTCACTTCACGGTGATGCCGTCTTCTTGTTTCAGGCGGTCGATCTTGGTCAGACACTGATCGCGAATCATGCTGCGCATCTGCGGGCTCTCGTCCTCGACGGACTCTTTGAAGATGCTTTGGTAGCTGTTGCACTTCGTCGCATCCACCACCGGGCGACAAAAGTAGTCGCGCACGCGCTCGCAGGGATTGCGGCTAGCGACCGCCATCTTGACCGCGACCCAGACCACGGCAGCGCAGAAGGCCACCGCGAGCACTGTCACGACAATACGGTGGCGCTTGCGATACCGGTTCGGATCGATCGTCGCGGCCTCGCGCCGAATCTGTTCCATCTCCTCGGGGGTTTCGTCCATGGGGAGTCGATTACATCCGATGCGGCGCCTGGCCGCAAACCCGGAAATGACTCTTTTCGCAGGCGCATGCTAGACCGAGGGTATGTCCCGTCAGTCTCGACCGACTGCTCGACCGCGCAGGATCACCAAGGCGACGCGCAAGCCGGCCCGCGGCACCTGGCCGCCACCGGTCCGTCGTGTGCGCGCAGTCCTCAACGATCTCGATCACCTTTACCCAGCCGCTGACTGCGCGCTCGATCGCGCGGACGCATTCCAGCTTCTGTGCGCCACCATCCTCTCCGCTCAGTGCACCGACGAGCGCGTGAACAAGGTCACGCCGGATCTGTTCGCACGCTTTCCCACGCCGGCTGCCCTTGCCAAGGCGCAACCGGCGGTGGTGGAAGAGCTGATTCGTTCGACCGGCTTCTTTCGCAACAAAGCCAGGAACCTGATCGGTGCCGCCCGCATGCTGGTCGACAAGTGGAGCGGTCAAGTGCCGAGGTCGATGAACGACCTGCTCCAGCTTCCCGGTGTCGCCCGCAAGACTGCTAACGTGGTGCTCGGAACGGCCTACCAAATTGCGGATGGCGTGGTGGTCGACACCCACGTGGCGCGCTTGTCGCAGCGACTGGCGCTGACTCGATGGACGACGCCGGAAAAGATCGAACGCGACCTGATGCAGGTCGTCCCGCGGGAACGCTGGATCCTAATCTCCCACCAGCTCATCTGGCACGGTCGCCAGATCTGCCACGCACGCAAACCTGCCTGTGACGTTTGCAGCCTGGTTCCGCACTGCCCGAGCGCGTTCCGCGAGATTTGACGGCCGCAGGGCGGAGCCGCAGGGCGCATGCGCCGGACGGCTACGGACCAGGCAGCCAGGCAACTTCCACGTCGTTTAGCTGGCCCACGTTGAGCTCATCCAAGCTGCCCGTTCCGTTGAGAAGTACCGTGTTGTTGGCGTCGAGGCCGGTCACAACAATCTGGGCGGCGCCCGAGTACTGGTGTGGAATCTGGATCGTGTAGCTGGTGCCGTTCGAGAGATCAATGGGCGGGCCGTCCTGCGATCCGATATCTTCGGGGCGATGCTCGCCACCAACGGTGGTCTGCGTCGCCAACGTGGTCACCGAGTTGACGGGCGATGGATCGAGGTTGACTCGAAGCACGCTGTCGGCGCTGCCGCACCCAATGCCCCAGCCAGCGAACAGGAGCAAGCCAACGAGTTTATTTCGCATGGTAGTCACCGTGGCTAAAAGGCGTAGTTGCCAAGGGGGGTTTGCGGGACATCGGCCTTGGGCCGCGGCCAGTAGTGATAGGCGGCGAAGGCTCCCGCCCCGACCACGACCACGGCCGTGCCGATCCACACCCAGGCATGACTTCGGCCGGCGCGGTTCGGCTCCGGCACCAACGGCGGCGTGGTCAGGTTTGCCGCGGCTTGAGACTCGTTCGCCACGGGTGCTGCTGTCCCAATCGCCGCGGAGCCCACGCCTTGGCCGTTGTTCGCCACTGTTCCCTCGTCGCCGAGAGACGCAGCGTCTGAAGTGGCAGACTTGGGCGGTTCACCCGACTTGGCCGGCGATTTCGCCGCGGTTGTCTGCGTGGCCGAAACGTTCCCGCGCAGCGACGCAATTCGCGCCTCGATGGTTGAACGGTTGGGTGCCTTCGGCATCTCGGTAAGAAACTGCGCGTAGTCCTTCACGGCCTGACTGTCTTTGCCGATCTTTCGGTAGCATTCGGCCCGGTTGAAGAGCAACGCCGGATCCTTGAGTAGCTTGTAGGCTTTGGTAAATTCTACCACGGCGGACTTGCACTTGTTTTGCGCCGCGAGATGGTTAGCCTTGGCCGCGTGCTTGCGGCCCGCGGCGCTCCCCGGTGCGGCGTGCGCGGGCAGGCAGACGAGCGCCAGCCAAACAACGGCCATGCCCGCAAAAGTAGATGGTCTCGCTCTCATTTCCTGCTCTCCGGCGGCTGCACGTCTTCGGGGACTGTGCTTGCGGGTTGATAGATCTCTCCGCCTTGGTCGCGAAAGGCCTGCGCTCGCTCACGCAACCCGCGCTCGCGCGCCTCGTCGAGGTCGAGCTGTTCCTTGGCGGCATAGTCGCGGATGTCCTTGGTGATCTTCATGGCACAGAATGCGGGCCCGCACATGGAGCAAAAATGCGACTCGCGAGCAACCTCGGCGGGCAACGCACCATCATGATAGCCGCGTGCGGTCGGTGGGTCGAGGGACAGATTGAATTGATCTTCCCAACGAAAGGCGAAGCGCGCCCGCGCCATGGCGTCGTCGCGCGCGCGTGCGCCCGGATGCCCCTTGGCTACGTCGGCCGCGTGGGCCGCGATTTTGTAGGCGATGACGCCGGCCTTGACATCCTCGCGATTGGGCAGGCCGAGGTGTTCTTTGGGCGTGACGTAGCAAAGCATGGCCGTGCCGTACCAACCGATCATCGTGGCGCCGATGGCGGAAGTGATGTGATCGTAGCCGGGCGCGATGTCCGTGACCACCGGCCCCAACGTATAAAAAGGTGCGCCGTGACAGGCGGCAAGCTGGCGATCCATGTTCTCCTTGATGCGATCGAGCGGCACGTGGCCCGGGCCTTCGATCATTACTTGCACGTCGTGCCTCCAGGCAATCTTCGTCAATTCGCCCAAGGTGTCGAGCTCGGCGAACTGGGCGGCGTCGTTGGCATCAGCCAGCGATCCCGGCCGCAAGCCGTCGCCGAGCGAAAACGCCACGTCGAACTTCTTGGCCACTTCACAGATCGCTTCGAAATGCGTGAACAAGAAATTCTCGGCGTGGTGGGACAGGCACCACTTCGCCATGATGGAACCGCCGCGCGACACGATGCCGGCGGTGCGGCGGGCGGTGAGCGGCACGTGGGCCAGGCGAAGGCCGGCGTGGATGGTGAAATAGTCCACGCCCTGCTCGGCCTGTTCCGCGATCGTCTCCAGAAACAAGTCGATGCTGAGATCCTCGATCCGTCCACCGACCTTCTCCAGGCATTCGTAAATGGGCACCGTACCGATGGGCACGGCGGCGTTGCGTAGGATCCAGGCGCGCGTTTCGCGGATATTCGCCCCGGTGGACAGATCCATGACCGCGTCCGCGCCCCAGCGCGTGGCCCACTGAAGTTTTTCGACTTCTTCGTCGATAGAAGACGACAGCGCGGAGTTACCGATGTTGGCGTTCACCTTCACCAGGAATTTTCGGCCGATGATCATCGGCTCAAGCTCCAGGTGGCGAATGTTGGCGGGAATGATGGCACGTCCAGCCGCCAGCTCCTCACGCACGAATTCGGCGGGCACGCCTTCGCGCAGAGCCACGAAGCGCATCTCCTCGGTGATTTCGCCTCGCCGTGCGCAGTGCATCTGCGAGAAGTTAGTGTCCCCGCGGTCCGTGCGTCGGGCCACCCAGGGCGAACGCGGCTTGGGCAAACCGATTCGCGCGTCGCAGCCCTGCGGACCCGTGGTGTCGTATACACGGATGGAAGCTTCGCCACCGCCGAGACCTATCTCGCGCATGGGAACGCGAATGCCGTCTGCCTCGACATATACCTTTCGCGAACCCGGCAGCTCCGCATCGATGGGCGGCAGCCCAGGTCCCAATTTGTCACTTTGCACTTGTGGTCCTCCCTACGCCGGCATTGTCCGGATCAGGTTCAAGGGGTCGCGCCACTTCGCGGCGCCTCTCAGCCACCATGGCTCCCCCGCGGCGGAGTATTAGGTGCTGCGGGCCAGATTGCAAACGGAGTGGATGCGGAAAACGCACTAACCAAGCGAGCAAGCCTTGTCTATGCTGCGCGCCCTGGTCTAGGTCTTGTCGAGCCAACCATAGTCACACATAGCATTTGGAGAGGGAGGGGGATGCTTCGCGCAATCGATCGCTGGCCTCTGTGGAAAAGCGCGCTGACAGGAGTGCTGGCGTTGGCCACGCTCCTCGTTCTGATTCGACTTGGCCATCGGCCCGAAGCGGTAGTCGCGGCCCTGGTTGTGCTGCTGACGGGCGGCATTGCTTTGCTCCACTATATTCTGGTCGAACGCCGACGCCGCCAGGACCGAGCACGAACCCTGCAGCTCCTGCGTCTGCTCAACGGCCAAGGAACCTTGCCCGACTTGGTCGAAAAACTCACGGTCTTCATGCAGGAGTGGACCGGGTGCTCGGCGGTCGGCGTCCGCCTGCAAGACGGTGACGATTTCCCATATTTCGAAACACGAGGTTTTTCCAAGGAGTTTGTCGCGGCGGAAAAACACCTGTGCGCCCGCGATAGCGCGGGAAAGGTTGTTCGGGATGCGATGGGGAGCCCTGTGCTCGACTGTATGTGCGGCAATGTTCTTTGCGGTCGGTTCAACCCTGCTCTGCCATTCTTCACGACCAAGGGGACCTTCTGGTCGAATCACACAACCCATCTTCTGGCCAGCACAAGCGATGCCGATCGCCAGGCCCGAACGCGCAACCGCTGCAACGGCGAGGGCTACGAATCCGTGGCCCTGATCCCCCTCCAAACCGGCGGCCACACCTATGGCTTATTGCAGTTCAACGACTTCGCCAAGGGCAGGTTCTCGCCGCACATGCTTGGATTCCTCGAGGAGGTCGCCGATATCGTTGCGCTCTCCCTCGGGCAGCGGCACGCGCAAGAGATGCTGGCAAAGAACGAAGCGAAATACCGGCTAATCGTCGAGACGGCCGACGAAGGCATCTGGATGGGTGACGCCCACCATCGGACGACCTACATCAACGCGCGGTCGGCGGAAATCCTGGGCTACACGTTCGAGCAAATGAAGGGAAGGGACATCGAGTGTTTCGTCTTTGCCGAAGACATCCCAGCGCACCGGCAGCGTATGGACGAACGCCGCGAAGGACACAGCGAACGGTACGAAATCCGCTTTCAACGCCCCGACGGCAGTCCAGTATGGTGCCTGGTTTCCCCGCGGGCGACCTTCGACGACAAGGGCCAGTTCGCCGGATCGTTCGCCATGGTCTCGGACATCACCGAGCGCAAACAGGCGGAGACCGCGTTGCGCGCCAGCGAAGAGCACCACCGGTCGCTGTTCGAGCACATGCTGAACGGCGTCGCCTATTGCCAGATGCTATTCGACAACGGCCAGCCGCAAGACTTCATCTACCTTGCCGTCAACAGGGCCTTCGCATCTCTGACCGGTCTCAAGAACGTCGTGGGCAAGAAGGTGACCGAGGTCATTCCAGGAATCCGGGAATCCGATCCCAAGCTATTCGAGGTCTACGGCCGGGTCGCGGCGACCGGCGTTCCCGAGCGCATCGAGACCTACGTCGCCGGGCTGAAGATGTGGTTCTGGATTTCCGTCTTCAGCCACCGCAAGGACCATTTCGTCGCGGTCTTCGATGTCGTCGACGACCTCAAACGCGCCGAGGAAGAGCGGGGAAAACTGCAAGCCCAGCTTCTCCAAGCCCAGAAAATGGAGTCCATTGGACGCCTGGCTGGCGGCATCGCACACGACTTCAACAACATGCTGAGCGTGATCAACGGACACGCAGAGCTGGCCCTGGATCAGATTCCCGAGACGGATCCGATGCATGACGACCTTTGGGAGATCCTCAGCGCCGGTCGCCGTTCGGCCACCTTGACCCGCCAGCTGCTGGCGTTCGCCCGCCAGCAGACCATTCAGCCGAAGGTGGTCGATCTCAACCAAGTCGTGTCGGGCATGCTCAAGATGCTGGCGCGGCTCATCGGTGAAGACATCGACCTCGCCTGGTCGCCGGACCCTGGCTTGTGGAAGGTCCACGTCGATCCCACCCAAATCGACCAGGTCCTCGCCAATCTGACGGTCAACGCGCGTGACGCCATCGCCGGGGTCGGAAAGGTAGCGCTGGCCACCGCCAATGCCGTCGTCGACGAGGACGAATGTAGCGGCATCGAGGGCAGCCTTCCCGGCCGGTATGTCCGGCTCTCGGTGACCGACACGGGCTGCGGCATGGACAGGCAAACCATGGCGCGGATCTTCGAGCCGTTTTTCACCACCAAGAAAGTCGGCGAAGGGACTGGGCTCGGCCTTGCCACGGTGTATGGCGTGGTCAAACAAAACAACGGATTCATCAACGTCTACAGCGAGCCGGGCAAGGGCACGACCTTTAACATCTACCTGCCCCGGTCCGAGAGCGTGCTGACGACGACGGCCGAGACCGAAGCCATGCCCGAGATCCCCCAAGGCGCGGAAACGGTGTTGCTGGTGGAAGATGAGGAAAACGTTCTTCGCATGGTGCGAGGGCTGCTTGGCAGCGCCGGCTACAGCGTGCTGGCCGCGAGCAGCCCCCAGGAAGCCATCCAGGTAGCGCAGGACTTCCCCGACGACATCGATTTGTTGGTGACCGACTTGATCATGCCGGGAATGAATGGACGCGAGCTAGCCCATCAGTTGCACGTCGGCAGGCCCAGTTTGAAGTGCCTTTACATGTCTGGCTATCCGGCGGACGTCATCGCTCATCACGGAATGATCGATGCTGGCGTGCACCTGATTCAGAAGCCCTTCAGCTTGAAGCTACTGGCCAAGAACGTGCGCGAAGCCATCGACAGTCCGACGCCACGGGCGTAGCGGCCGGACCCGGGCTGCGTCCAGTCACTGCGCAGCTGGACTGCACGCGCCTACACAACCGGCGGCCACCGCCTTGGGTGCGCCATCGCCACGCGCGGCACGGGCCACCTTGGTTTTCTTGGCCGAGCGATCCGCCGCCGTGCCGAAAACATTTCCGCTCTCCGGGCACCAGGGCGCCTTGATGTGATCGGGAATGTGCGGAAGCATGGCCAGTCCCTTGCCGTGCGGATGGGCGGCCAGATTGCGCATGGCATCCATGGTCACCTGGTTGCGCATGGTCGGGTTCCAGAACAGATAGCCGTCGCTGCCCGCGCGCTCGGCGGCCAGCACTTGCTCCATGATGAAGTCCGAGCCCCACAGGTGCTCGACGCCGTTGGAGTAGGCCTGCAAGTACGGCCTCAGCACGATGTTCTTGGCCTTGAGCCGGCCGCGCTGCAGTCCGCACTGGATCAGCTCCACGACATGCGACGTGATGTGCCCGTCGCGAAAATAGGTGTCCATCCCGTTGGCGTACATCATGGGCGAAATCGCCTCGATGTACTGAGCCATGGTCTCGATGTACTGCCCGAGCCCGCGCGGGTCGCCGTCGACCAGCGTGGTCAGGCCGAACACGTCGGCCGAAATGGGAAGGGTGACCGCGCGGTCGACCTTTTCGAGAAAGCGAGCGATGAGCTCGGCGTGCCCGCCCGGCTTTTCGCCGGCGTGGAGCCAAGTCGCGTGGGACGAAGGATAGCCCCTCGGAAAACGAATGTAGTCGAACTGGATCTCGTCGAAGCCGAACGACTGAATTTCGAGCGCGATATCGACGAGGTAGTCCTGAACCTCGGGCGAATAGGCATCGAGCCAGTTTTCGCCGACGGAATAGAGGCGCTCGGCGTGGGCGCCGATGCGCACCGCCAGATCGGGCCTTACGTAGGGCAACCGGCTGTCCTTGAAGGACACGATGCGGGCAATGACGTAGATGCCCTGCTCGTGAAAGGCCTTCACCATCGCCGCGGGATCGTTGATGAGCACGTTCGTGACCTGCTGGCCGAGCGGGATCTTGCTCGGGTAGACCAGGTGTCCAAGGTCGTCTTTCATGTCGATGACGACGGCGTTGAGCTTGCCGCGCTTCATCGCCTCGGCGGTTCGCTTGGCGCCCAGGCCGTGCAGGTACATGGGCGTGATGTAGAACCCGCGTGCTTCCCGCCCCGCCGGAGTCATGGTGTCGACCAAGCCATGGTCGGGATAGACCTTGGGAGTGTAGGGGCGCAGCTCGTTGTTCAGCCGCTTGGTCACGCAGCCAGGAAGCGTGCTTTTCTCGGTGCAGGGCGAGTACGGAAAGGTAATTCGACTCTTCCCGTAGGCCGGGTCGCTCGCGCTGGACAAAGCCAGCAAGCAAAGCAGAGCTGCTAGTCCTGTTTTCGAGGAGAAGATGTCAGGACCCGGATTTCGAGAAAAACGAACAACGGTAACCGTGCTCATGAGGTGTTCCATTCTCACCGCGACGAGCGCATTCACAAAATTTTGCGACCCAAATTAGGTATGTCTGAATACCAACGATTATGCAAGAGGAAGCGCGAGTGGGCGGAACTAGTTCACGTACTTCTTGCCGCCCCGCTTTCGACCGCCGTCGAGAACCTGCAGACCGCGACGACGAAGGCGAAGCCAGCGCGTAAGAAATTCCGCCGGACCCACGCCTTTCCCGCCCGAAAGGAAATACGCCAGCGCTACCGCGACTAGAGTGCCGGCCAGGGACGGCCAAGCCCCCTGCAGCAGCGCCGAAATCACGGCCATGCCGACCAGGATGCCGGAAAGGACGCGCGCCTCGAGCACGAGCGCGCCAATCACCCGAACTTGGGTCCGCCCGTAGAGCACGCCCAAGGCGACAAACAGAGCCAGAACGCCGTCGCCACAGCCCGCGTAGAAGCCAGGGCGGTGCAGGGTCGCCGTCAAGAGCGCGATGGCGGCGTTGGCGGCGAGCCCGCTGGCGAAGAAGACCAGCAGAAAGCGGCGACGGCCAAAGGCGCGCTCGATGGTGGCGCCCACGAACCAGAGGCCGATCAAGTCGAACACGAAGCTCCACCATTCAAGGTGGACGAAGAGCGCCGTTGCTGGCTGCCACAATTCGCCGGCTGCGACCAGCGGCCCCAAGGCCAGATGCTCGCCGATGGGGCCGCGCAAGCTGCCGACCATGACGTAGAAGGCAAAGACGACCGCCTGGACAACCACCAGATTCCGGATGGTGGGCGGAAGCCGTTCGGCGATGGGGCGCATCCAGGTGGGCGCCGGATTTCGACCAGAGGAGTAACCGGGCATGCTTGCCATAGGCTAGCACCAATGCGGCCCCCGTGAGGATGGCCGAACGGAGTTTCGCAGCTATTTCGTGCACACCTTGGTGCTGTCCGAGCCGCCGCAGTCGGCCGCGCAGTCCGCATGCACGACCATGCCATCGAGCTGCGTGACCCGACCCCTGACCACATCGCGTACCTCGATATCGGCGCCACCGCCGGCGCTGCACGTTCCGGCCTCGCCGCTGGTCAGGTCGTTGCCGTCGGCGCCGACCGGCACGAGCGAGATGGAATAGGTTCCCGGAGGGATCTCGAAGCGCGTGGCTCCGCTCTGCTTGCCGCACGAAAAGGCGCAGGTTGTGCGACCTTCGCACGGATCGGCCCCGCCGGCAGTCGGTTCGAGCTTCAAGCGAACCTTGGCCACCGGAGGGCAGGTGCAGTCGCAGTTCGCGATGACCCGTCCGATACCGTCGTTGGTCGCCACGATCCAGCTCGCCTCGACGGCGCCACCGTCGATGGTCGTGCAGCCGAGGCTTGCAAAAAGAAGCGCAATCAGTGCGACTCGATTCATAAAATCGAGGTTAGATTAGCAGGATTCCTGGCCAGGCAACCCGCCGAATCCAGGTCGAGAGCTCATCGAACGAATGTCGAGACAGAAGGAGACCCCTCAATGATTCACGTCCTTTTGCAAGCCGGCGGCGCGGGAGACAAGCTGGACATCGTCTCCTTGATTACCCACGCTGGCGCGGTTCCCAAGGCCGTGCTGGGCCTGCTGGCGCTGATGTCGCTGATTTCCTGGTACGTGATCGGCTCGAAATGGCTGTACCTGGCCCGCGCGTACCGCCGGTCGATCCACTTCGTCGAAAA
>Ga0182027_10002460_pt1 | contig 30047 bp, 13 predicted proteins | sample 712E1DmetaG_FD_121300 | JGI IMG/M metagenome (GOLD analysis project Ga0182027, IMG submission 121300) | Permafrost microbial communities from Stordalen Mire, Sweden - 712E1D metaG (Illumina Assembly) | ecosystem: Environmental > Terrestrial > Soil > Wetlands > Permafrost | place: Sweden...
TCAACAAGAAGTCTATTTCTAATACTTTTTCAGAAGCTGTGGATCTTTCGGTAATTATAGTGAATTATAATGTTAAGTTTTTTCTTGAGCACTGCCTCCATTCGGTTTGCAAGTCTCTGGAAGGAATTGATGGGGAAATTATTGTAATCGACAATAATTCTGTTGATGGTTCTTGTCAAATGATAAATGAAAAATTTTCCCATGTTCGTTTAATAGAAAATAAAGAAAACCTGGGTTTTTCAAAAGCAAATAATCAAGGCATTAGAATTTCCAAAGGCAAGTACGTCCTAATTCTGAATCCCGATACTGTTGTTCAGGAAAATACTTTTCGTAAATGTTTTGCATTTATGGAATTACATGCTAAAGCCGGAAGCCTGGGAGTAAAAATGATTGATGGAACAGGCAATTTTCTGCCGGAGTCAAAACGATCGTTGCCAACTCCTTTGGTTTCATTCAGTAAAATATTTGGTTTATCTGCACTATTTCCCAAATCGAAAATTTTTGGACGTTATCACTTAGGTTTTCTTGACAATGATAAAATCAATAAGGTTGAAATACTTTCGGGGGCCTTTATGTTCATTCGAAAATCGGTTCTCGATCAGGTAGGAATGTTTGATGAGACCTTCTTTATGTATGGTGAAGACATTGATCTATCCTATAGAATAATTTTGGCTGGTTATGATAATTATTATTTCCCGGAAACTGCAATAATTCATTACAAAGGAGAAAGTACAAAAAAGGGCAGTATAAATTATGTTTTGATTTTCTATAAGGCGATGATCATTTTTGCACGCAAACATTTTTCCCCGAGATATGCCTGGTTGTATAGTCTGTTAATTAATCTGGCTGTATATTTGAGAGCTTCTGTTTCTATTTTTCGAAGAATATTTCTTTCAGTTCTGATTCCTCTGGCAGATATTACTTTGATATACGGTGGATTCTATACTATAAAACCCTTTTGGGAGTCCTATAAATTTGGGCAGTTACACTTCTATCCTGTTGAATTCCTGATTTTTGCAGTTCCTTCCTATATTATTATTTGGATAATTTCAATATACCTTTCCGGTGGTTATGAAAAACGGACAAAACCATTTGACCTTATTCGAGGATTGTTTATCGGGACTATCCTTCTGCTTATAATTTATGCATTGTTGCCTGAAACTTATCGCTATTCAAGGGCGCTCATTATTTTAGGCACTTTTTGGTCATTGATTGTCATCTTCATCACAAGACTAACGTTGGGAACAATTTTCAAGAGCGTTCAGATCATCTTTAGCGAGCGTAAAAAACGGATTATAATTGCAGGCTCTTCTGATGAGAGTGAAAGAATAATGTATATTCTTAATCAATCAGAAATACAACCAGTATTGATAGGATTAATTCGATTGAATGGTCAGTCAAATTCAGAAGAATATATTGGAGACCTTTCTCAAATCAATGAAATAATTAAAATTAACAGGATTGATGAAATCATTTTTTGTTCGAAAGACATTTCTGCTCAACAAATAATACAAACTATGCTCATATTGGGCGATACTTCAGTAGAATTTAAAATTGCCCCACCCGAAAGTTTATCAATTATTGGAAGTAATTCTATTAATACTGCCGGAGAATTATACATTGTCCATTTCAATTCACTTAGCCGGAGCATAATCAGAAGGAAGAAAAGACTCTTTGATTTGCTGTTATTTATAGTACTTCTTATTTTTTCTCCCATTGTAATATTGTTTATGAAAAGGCCACTGGGATTTTTGAAAAACATGTTTCTTATTCTGGTTGGCCTTAAAACATGGGTGGGATTTTATAAAATAAAAGAAAAGAATTTAAGTCTTTTGCCCATTCTGCCGCCAGGAATTCTTTCTCCTGTTTCATTCTCGGAAAAAAGAACCATTAATGATGAAATTATTAACCGACTGAATTTAATGTATGCAAAAGATTATAAAATACTGGATGATCTATATGTAATTGCCAAAGATTTTCGGTATTTGGGAAATCAGCCCGATAACATTTAAACAATATTTTCAACCAGGATAGTTTTTTTAAACAACATGCAAATAATGGAATATCGTTATATTATTCCGATGAAAAATTTACCTTCCGATCACTTCCTATCGGTTATTGAATGATAAAACCCGAACATTCTGCTTTTTGACTAATTGGACTATGATTTATTAAAATAATCATGAGTACAACAAATAAAGATGTGTCCTTACCAAATTATTTTTAAATTTGTTAAAAACCAACCCATTTGTTACATGTTGAGGATTTTTAATCATTTTAGCCTGCCCGTTACAATTTTATTCCTGGTTTCTTCTAAATTACTTGGACAGGAAAGCCAAAATCCCAAAAGTCAGTTTATTGAAGCAGAATCATTTTTTCTTTTCGAAGAATATAAAGATGCCCTTCCCTTGTATCAAAAAATACTTCGTGTTGAACCTGACAATTATAATATTTCATATAAAATAGGAATCTGCTACCTGAATGATTTGTATCAAAAAGAAAAATCCATAAAATATCTGAAAGATGCATCTCAACATGCCAAAAGTACAGCAAGCCCAACATCATTTAAAGAAAAATTTGCACCCCTTGAGGCCCATTTTTATCTTGGAAAGGCGTACCGTGTAAACAACCGGCTTGATGAAGCGATTGAAAGTTTCCAACGCTTTAAAGACATGGCAGATCCAAAAATTTTTGATGTGGACTTAGTAAATGAAGAAATAAATGCTTGTCAAAGGGCTAAAAAAATGATGAGCAAACCTGTTTATTTTACAAAAAAAAATCTGAATGGACCTGTCAATACAAGGTTTGCTGAAACAAATGCAGTAATATCAGGAGATGGTAAATTTCTTGTTTTTAATCGTCAACTTCAGTTTTACAATGGAGTGTTCATTTCCACTAAAGACAACTCAGACAATTGGTCTGAGCCCGTCAATCTTACTCCCGATTTTGGGTTGGATGGGAGTTCATACACCACAGGAATAACTTTTCATGGTGATGAAATATTTTTATATCGCAGCGACGATTACGATGGAAATATTTATTCGAGTAAGCTTGTCAATAATAAATGGTCAAAACTCGTTAAGTTGAATGATAATATAAATACAAAGTTCTGGGAATCACACGCATCTCCTTCTGCGGATGGAGAATATTTGTTTTTTACTTCAAACCGGCCCGGTGGTTATGGCGGATTGGATATTTATAAATCAAAGCGAGGGTCAAATGGTGACTGGGGAATAGCAGTAAATCTCGGTCCTGTTGTGAATTCACCCGAAAATGAAGAAACACCTTTTTTAAGTATTGATGGATACACTCTGTTTTTTAGCTCATTGGGCCATGAAACAATGGGTGGGTACGATATTTTTATGAGTAATCTGCAAAGTGACGGAACCTGGGGTAAACCTGTAAATTTGGGCTATCCTTTCTGCACAACCGATGATGATTTATTTTATTGTCCATCAACCAACAATTCATATGGATTTATCTCGCTTTTTGACGCTTCTTCAACTCAGGGTCTATCGGATATATATGCAACGGTAATTTACAATGATTTGATTCCGAGAACTTTCACCCTGAAAGGTAAAGTGGACTTAGAAGGGCTTGATTCCAGGGAAAATGGCAAGGTATCGGTAAAATTAATTAATCCGGAAACCCATCAACTAATTTCTGAAACCGGATTGGAAGAGGATGGCTCTTTTGCCTTAAAGGTAAATCAGGGTAATTATAAACTTGTTATTGAAGGTAGTAACTTACTTCCTTATACGGCCGATATAAATATCTCGGTGAAACAACCCGATTCCTTCATTATTTTACCGCCAATCAAGCTTAACCAGGCAGCTGGAGTTGTTGTGCCAGCGATTGTTACTGAAAAGATTATCAGATCACAAATCAGCGCAAAAAAGGATACTTATACAGTAAATGATTCTTCAGCAATAGCAATAGAACTGAACATTCCTAAGGGTTCCGATCTTCATGTGGTTGCGTCTGTCGGGAGCGCCATGATTCTGACTCAGGATATCAAATCAGTGAAAAATCATTTCATATATATGTATAAACCCAAAGAGGGGGAGAATATTCTAAAGTTTACTGCTACAGACTCAGACGGGAATAGTTCAACCACTGAGGTTCATGTTGTATATTATCCACCGGCAATTCCTGCTGAAATTATTTCCGAAAAGCCGGATACTTCCCGTAACGTTCCATTGACAGGTGTATTAAGTACGCTTACAGGAGGAAAATTAAGCATGTATCTTTTAGGTCTCAATTCAACAAGTTTCCAGAACGCTTATCAACTTTACCAGTATTTACTGGCTCATGCCAATGAGATTGGGTTCACTAAGGCAGAAGTAGATAAGATGTTTTCAATTTATTATTCACAGAAAAATCTCCCTGATTTTGATCATGACTTGAGAATTAGCTTTGGATATAGTGATTCTATCTGGGACCCGGTCCTTAAAAAATCGACAATTCCATTACAATATATTCGTCGATTGTTAGAAAATGGAGATGTTTCAGATACCATGATGTCAAAATCACTTTTAAAAATTATCGTTACAAACAGAGTGACTTCTTCGGGTTTAATTACGGAACTTGATGCCTTTTCTAAAAATAAATCGGTGGCTACAAAGGATCAATTAGCAGGGCTAACTACTTATCAGATTTATCAATTTTATGCAGATAGCAATGGAGCAGAAAGTGCAAGACAATCGGTACAGCTTGCGTCGACAACGGAAGATCTTGAATATTTTCATCAGAACCTGTTGTTATCTTCAACCGGAAATTTAAAGTCTTACCTTGTTAATATACGCTTTAAGTCAAATAATATTTATACTTCTATTGATTTGGTAGAGGATCTTTTTCGTAAGGCAGATTCGATGGGCTTTAGTAATGAAGATATTATTAAAGCTCTCGACATGACGAAGTCAAACAAATCATACTATCTTAAAAAATTTATCGACGTGCTAGCCGCAGATGCAAAGGGTACGTTAAAATCCAAATTACAATCAATTGATTTGGAGAAAAACAATATTCGGACATACGATGACCTGATTAAATACCTTCTCACCCAATCTCAATTTAATGATGTAACAAAAGAAAGTATCCTTGATTTGTTGTTAAAACTTACAGGAATTAAAGACACAAAAGAGCTTGCAGACCGGATACGTTCTTATCAAAATGAATCAATTAATCGTGCCCTGGATGATGTTTCGATCGGAAATTTTTCAACCCCAATTGAACTTCTGCAGTATTTGCTGTCCTCAGCAGGCACATACGATTATGCCGAGTCTGATATCAATAACCTTCTTATCAGGATGATTTTGGAAAAGGGCTTGGAGTCCGGTAATACAGATAAGCTTGAGTTAGTGAAACATAAATTATGGAAGAATCCGACCTTCTTCAGTACCATAATTTTAGTTGACATAATTCTGGTTGTTTTGATAATTTTACTTGTTCTACGCAGAAAAAAAAACAGGTAAGAAGATGAGACAAAAATTCTTTCTATTGTTCGTAACTGCATTTCTTGTTTTTATTTCCAGCCCTGTTAATGGCCAAATATGGATTTCAAACAACGATCTGTATAATGAAGCAGAAGAATTCCTAAATGCTGAGGATTATGAAGAAGCATTGCCTCTTTTTCAACTTCTGGAGAAGAAAGAATTTAATACTGGAAATATTAAATATAAAATAGGTACTTGTTATCTTAATATCCGGGGGAAAAAAGATAAAGCCATTCCTTATCTTGAAGATGCTGTAAAATTAGCGTCATCAAATTATAAGGATACGATATCCGAGATTAAAGCTCCATTTAAAGCTCTATTGATGTTGGGCGTAGCTTATAGAATCAATAACGAGCCGGAACGGGCAATGGATGTCTTTAATATTTTGAAAGACTCGATAGGAAATAACAACCCTGATTTTCTGAACCTTGTCGATATACATATAAAGAGATGCGAAAATGCAATTATCTTAAATGCTTTTCCCGGCAAAGTGGTGAAGGAAAAATATCCGCCTCAGATCAACAATGCACTGGCCAATTTCAATCCTGTTCTGGTTGATAGTGACAAGGAATTATATTACATGGAAAAGCAAAAATTCTACGATGCCATAATGCTTGCAAAATTTGAGAACGGGCTATGGAGTAATCCGGAAAATATTACGCCTGCTGTTGGAAGTGAAGGCGACCATTATATTGTCGGCGCCTCAGCTGACGGGAAGAAGATTTATTTGTATTATTATGAAACAATGAAAGCCGGGGAAATATATTCTGCTGAAAAAACTCCGGAGGGATGGTCGAAATTGATACCGCTAAACGACAATATAAATTCAAAATACAACGAAACGCACGCTAGTCCATCGGCCGATGGCAAAACTTTATTTTTTACCAGCAATAGACCGGGAGGTTTTGGAGGTCTTGATATTTATATGTCAAAATTGGATAAAAACAATGACTGGGGCCCTGCAATAAATCTTGGACCTTCAATCAATACACCTTACAATGAAGAATCGCCATTTATCAGCAGGAATGACAGTATACTTTATTTTAGTTCCCAGGGGCACATGAATATGGGAGGGTACGATGTATTCTATTCAAAACGAATCGGGGAAAATCAATGGATGCAACCGGTAAATATGGGATCGCCGGTATCTACAACAGATGATGATTTTTTTTACTATCCTCTCGGAAATGGTCTGAATGGCCTAATGTCACGAATTGACGGATCTTCAAATTCTTCGTATGATATTTACCAGTATAAAAATACTGCATTACCAAATACTCCCAGATATAGGGTAGTTGGTGAAGTGGAGGATACCGCAGGTAAAAATTCTCATCTCTATGCCATCATTGCAATAGATTCAAAAACATCCGATACTGTTCAATCAGTGATGTCCAATTCTAAAGGACATTATGAACTTGTACTTCCGGAAGGCAATTTTGAAATTCAAATTAAAGGTGCAACTGGTGCTGTCCTTACCACAAGCGTCTCAACTGTAAATGCCGTCACCGAAACCATTGTTATTCCGGCACAAACTTTTGCAGAAAAAACAAAAAAGATCGAAAAGGTTCAGGAACAAACAAAGATTTATCTAAAGGATATTTTATTCAAATTCAATGATGTCGGAATTCAACAGGAATATTTAATGACTCTTGATAGTGTTAAGGAGCTTCTCCGGGAATATCCCCTCCTGTGTTTTCGGATTGAGGGCTATACTGATTCATTGGGCAGTGAAAAATACAATTTAATACTTTCGAAAAAAAGAGCAGAAAAAATAGCTGAATATCTCGATCCGGACTATTCAAAGAAAAATCGCCTTCTGATCGAGGGTAAAGGGAGATCCAATCCTGTTGCGGTCAATACAAATCCGGACGGGTCAGATAATCCATCAGGCCGGATATACAACCGAAGAGTCGTACTGATTCCAATACATGAAATTGGAAATGTAATTTTTACAAATGTATCGTTGGCGCCAGTCGTACTCAAACAGAAAACCAGGTAAAAACTGTTACTTGAGTTCAATTGTTGGTTGCTATGGATTTTTTTCTTAATTTAAACCGTATAAAAAACACCCTCAGGAACCCAATCAAAAAAAGGGTCTCAGGATAATTATTTTGATAAAAAGTCCTCTGATGAAAAAATCTTGTTGTGCACTAATCCTTGTCTTTTCAATTGTAATGAACCTTTTTGGTCAAAAAAGCGACGTTGCCTTAAAAGAGTATTTTTTGGATGCAGAGTTTTTTCTTTCCAAAGAATTTTATCCGGATGCCCTCCATGATTTTCTGGAAATTTATAAAAGAGGCTATCAGGATAATGCCAATGTAAATTATAGAATCGGTATTTGTTATTTAAATATTTTAGGTCAGAAAGATAAATCAATTGAATATTTAAAAAAAGCCAGTCTCTCTGTTTCACCTAAATATAAAGAAAGTAAACTTACTGAAACCAATGCACCTATTGATGTGTATTTGTATTTAGGTAACGCGTACCGTGTGAATAATATGCTGGATAAGGCTTTCGAATCTTACAGGAAATATAAGGAAGTATTACCGGCTGAAGAAAAATTAATGAGGGAATACGTTGATAAGCAAATAGAAGCATGTCAAATAGCAGGAGAATACATGAAAGAACCCTTGGATGTGAGTTTTATAAACCTTGGTACTTCGATTAACAGTAATGCCGATGAAAGTAAAGCCGTTGTTTCAGGCGATGGATCAACAATGGCTTACATGCATCGTTTACCTTTTTATGATGCAATTTATACTTCAAAATTCGTTAATGGTAAATGGACAACCCCCGAAAACATTACTCCACAAATTTTGTCGGATGGCGATCAATATGTTTCCTGTATTTCTTTTGATGGTAAAACACTTTTACTCACTAAGGAAGACGAATTTAACAGCAATATCTATGTAAGTTATTTAAAAAACAACCGATGGACGAAATCAGAATCTCTGAGTTCGGAAATAAATACCAAATATTGGGAATCTCATGCCAGTTTGACAAAAGACGGAAAAACACTTTACTTTTCGAGCAATCGTAAAGGAGGATTTGGTAATATGGATATTTATGTTTCTAATCTTGACAAAAACGGAAACTGGGGACCCGCCAGAAATTTGGGAAAACAGATTAATACTGCATTTAATGAAGAAACCCCATTTATTACTGAAGACGGAAATACATTATATTTTAGTTCACAGGGTTTTACAAATATGGGGGGATATGATGTTTTTGTTTCACACAGATTGGGTGATACTGCCTGGACGGTTCCGGAAAATATGGGTTATCCTATTAGTACTACCGATGATGATTTGTTTTACTATCCCTGGAATAACGGGGAAGCTGCCTATGTCTCTAAGATTGATAGTGACGGGTACGGTGGAACTGATATATACATGGTGAAATACAATAAAATTGTAAAAGAAGAAGTTACTGAAAAAGTTGAAAAAATAATCGTAACTGCTGCTATACCTAAGGATACGGTTAAAAAAGCGGAGATAATTCAGGACACTGTGAAGAAAGTTGTTGTTACACCTCCTGTTTCTATTGCAATAGAAGTAAAAACCGTACTTATAAGTCCTGTACTTTTTGATTTTAACCGGACAGAGCTGACGGAAAAAGGTAAAAAGGAACTTGTTACATTGACTGACCTGATGAAAAATTACACAAATTTAAAGGTCGTTATTTTAGGATTTGCTGATGCATTGGGTCCTGACGATTATAATCTTAGATTGTCTGAAAAAAGAGCCCTGGAGGTTCTAAAATATATTGTATCGAAAGGCATCGATGCTTCTCGTCTTAAGGCAATTGGTAAAGGCGAAGTAGATTTTCTGGCGCCAAATTCTAATTCTGACGGTACTGATAATCCGGAAGGCAGGAAACTAAACCGAAGGGTAGAATTTGAAATAAGTGGCGTAAATAAAGAATTATTGATAATTAAACGTTTAGATCCTATTCCAAAGGATAATAGCAACCCTGTGAAATAAATAAGGTGAATGTTTTTTAATTGTCATGGAGCTTCTTCTGCTCTTAATTCCTATAAAAAACTAACGATATTACTTTGAAATATTAACTCTGAATTTATCTGATAGATTTTTCAGATAAAATATTTATTGGCTTGACCGTAAAGAATTTTTCAGAGGCATACCTGCTATAATGCCATTCTGGCATGCTTTAGGGAAGTCGCCCTTATATTTTTACGCATTCCTTCAAAATATCTATTGATAACTTAAGTTACAACCAACTGTCCTTTTTTATATATTTAACATGCAAAAGCAAAAATCAATGAAAAAGGTCCTTTTGTTTATTATAATAAATCTTTTTGGGATAATGACCAATATAAACGGTCAGTCCGCTCCGGGGAACCATGAAGATTTTAATGAAGGGCAGTTTTTTTTCAATCGGAGTGAATACCAGGATGCGCTTTTTTTCTATTTAAAACTGGTTGAGCACGACTCAATGAACGCCAATTTTAATTTTAAGATTGGTGAATGCTATTTAAACATGCCGGGTAAAGAATACCTGGCTGTTCCATTTTTTGGAAAATCAATTTTAAATTTGGTTCCAAAGAAAAAATATAATAAAAAGGACATTAATGAAAGAAATGCACCCCTGCATGCATTATTTTATCTGGGTAATGCATACAGGATGGATAATCAGTTAAATAAAGCCCTCGATTGTTACGCCAAATTTATGGATTCCCCATACTTCTGGGGAAATTACAACCAGGAAGTTGTTGAACAGGAAATAAAATCGTGCGAGCGTGCAAAGGTTATTCAGGATGCTCCAATTGATCTTGAGAAAATCAATCTTGGACCAGCCATAAATTCAACTTTCTCAGAAGAAATGCCGGTTGTTTCAGGTGATGGTAATACTCTCGTTTTCTTACGTCATCTGAAATTTTATAATGCTGTATTTTATTCTGTTAAAGTTAATAATGCCTGGCGAGAAGCTGTAAATATTAATCCAGAGATTATTTCAGACGGTGATTTTTATGCAACCGGGTTGTCATTTGATGGGTCAAAGTTGTTGTTAATTAAAAAAGATTCTGATAACAGCGAAATCTATATATCGTATTTAAAGAACGATGTCTGGTCAAAGGCTGCATTACTTGAAAATAAAATTAATTCTTCGCACAATGTTACATTCGGCTCTTTTGGTCCCAATGAGAAATCGATTTATTTGTCAGGCAATCGCGGAGGCCGGGGCGATTTCGATATTTACGTTTCTAAGATAACGTCAAATGGTTCATGGGGACGGCCAAAAGCGCTTGGAAGGCCAATTAATACAGAATTCGATGAACAAAATCCAATATTATGCTCCAAGGGAGAGGTATTGTTTTTTGCCTCAAGAGGACAATTTAGCATGGGAGGATATGATATTTTTTATAGTTATCTATCAGAGGGGAAATGGTCTTTACCGGTAAATATAGGTTACCCGATTAACGATACCAGGGATAATATGTTGTTTTACCCAACCGAGCAGTGCAGAAATGGATATATGGCTATTAATGACTCAACTGGTTACGGAGAATCGGACATTTATTTAGTGACAATCAAATCTAAAAGCGTTTTAAATCTTGAAAAAATTAATGGCGATAAATAATTAACTTATTCAATACTAATTTGACAATATTTTGCAAAAATAAACGGATTCTATTCCTGGTCGTCATTTTTCTGGTTATTGCAAGGAATTCATTCAGCCAGCCTTCCGGTGATCCAAAATATGATTTTCTTGACGGTGAATATTATGTTTCGCAAGGCCAGTATGTTGAAGCATTGCCCTATTATCTTTCCGTCCTGAAAAGGGATCCCGGTAATTGCAATGTGAACTATCGGGTTGGCCTTTGTTATATGAAACAAAACGGTGATGAGGTTAAAGCTTTACCTTATTTAAAAAAGGCTATTGATAATATTGATTTGAAATATGTAGAAGGAAAGTATAAAAATCCTGCGGCCCCTCCTGAAGTATGGATTTTAATGGGTGATTCATATCTGCGCCAAAATTTGCTGGATGATGCTTCAGATGCTTATAAAAAATATCGCGACTTAATTGGTAACTCAGACACGAAAAAACTTGCTGTAATCAATAAACGCATCGATGACGTTGCGACATCAAAAGAATTGCAACAAACCAGCCAGAAATTGCAAATTTTAAGTATAGGGAATACCATTAATACTAAATATTCTGAAAATGGACCTGTGCTAAGCGGTGACCAAAATACACTTGTTTATACACAAAACAGGGATGCATTTGAGAAAATTTTGGTATCCCACCGGACAGGGTCAACATGGGGAACGCCTGTTGAAATTACCCGGCAAATTGGTTCCGAAGGTGATTGCTATGCAACTGCGATTTCAAATGATGGAACTGAATTATATGTTATCAATCATGATGATGTTAATTCAGATATTTTTGTTGCAAAGTTGGTAAAGGGGAAATGGCAAAAAATGCAACCCATTCCCGGGAAAATCAATACTAAATACCACGAATCAAGTGCATGTGTTAGCTCAGATGGTAAGTATTTGTATTTCAGCAGCGACAGACCGAAAGGTGTTGGTGGATTCGATCTCTATGTTGCAGAAAAGACCGGTGAACTATGGGGAAATGTTAAAAATTTGGGTAAGATAATAAATACGGATAAAGACGAAGTTGCACCGTATATTTCATCCGACGGGAAAGTTCTGTATTTTAGTTCGAATGGCCATAAGACCATTGGGAATATGGATATTTTTTATTCTGTAAAGGATGCGGAAGGGAACTGGCAAACCCCGATTAATCCCGGAAGACCTATTAATACAACAAATGATGAATTGTCTTATGTTTATTTCGATGATACAAAAACAGGTTATGTCTCAAGAAATCTTCCCCAGGGTGTTGGAAAAAATGACATATACTCAGTAACACCTCTCATCGAGGAAGTTGCTTTGACAGATACTACGCCTCCACCTGTGGCTATAAACCCTGTGGTTGCTGACGTTCCTGTAATCGAAACCGCAGTAATTAACCCTGTAACTGCTCCGGTTGAACAAGTCAGCACTGCACCCGTTGCGGATGAGAAAAGCAATATCAATACCAAAACCGATCAAACGACTCAAAAAAAGAAAGTTAATAAACGGATAGAAACTCCCTCGGTTAGCAGGATCCCAATGGATACAACTTCCGTTTATACTATTCAGATTATGGCTTTACTGCATTCCAAAAATGCGACAAGAATTAAACTATCATCGATTGTCATTTCAGAAGGGGATGATGGATTTTCCAGGTATACTCATGGCGAATTTAAAGATTTGGCAAAAGCTCAGGCATCTTTGAAAAGTCTGAGAAAAAAAGGATACAAGGATGCATTCATCCGTAAAATCAGCACCATTCCAAACTATTCAAAATTGAAATAGATGAAAACGGAAGGTGGAGTCATAATGCTCAGGGCAATTGAACCGGCTGATATTGATTTGTTATACAAATGGGAAAATGATCCCACAATCTGGAAGGTTAGTAACACAATCGCACCTTTTTCAAAATATATTCTTCAGAAATATATCGAAAACTCTCATCTTGATATTTACCAGACAAGACAACTTCGTTTAATGGTGGACCTTGCAGATAAAACGAATAACCACAAAAAAACCGTGGGCGCAATTGATATATTTGATTTTGACCCGTTTCATCTTCGCGCTGGAATAGGAATACTTATCGGCGGGAGGCAGGACAGGAATCAGGGAATTGCCACAGAAGCTTTGAGAGAATTGATACGATACGCATTTGATATACTGGGGTTGCACCAACTATTTTGCAATATAACCATTGACAACACTGCTAGTTTGCATTTATTTGAAAAAGTCGGGTTTACCATTACAGGGACCAAAAAAGACTGGATAAAAAGCCATCAAGGGTATATTGATGAATTAATCCTTCAATTCATCAATTCAGATAACTAATTCAATGTAGTTTGGTTAACAGATTTACCTCATCCAACCTTCCCCCAATTGGGCATAGCCATCAACTTAAGGGCTATTTTTACAGGAAAAACCATTAAACCTTCGTTGTGAATAATAACACTCCTCCTCCCACCTTATTACCTTATTTCTACTATAACTGATCAATTACTAAGGTAATAAAGTACTGTAAAATTGAGGGGTAGCTTTTCTACTAAGCTTAAAGAATTAAAATAAGGTTTATTTCGATCTAATATCTTGTCTAACAATCATATATTCAGCTTTATATATTTACTAACTTGACGACTATGCCCAATTGGGGGAAGGCCAAGTCCCTCCCAATTTTGGGAGGGGTAAAAACAGTTTGGAGAAATCAAAAGACAGATATCGATATGAATATGGATATAGAGACAGTCGGGATGCAGATAAAAAAAGAACCGGTTGTTTGGCTTATTAAAAAGTATAATTTAATGTGTCAGCTGATCAAAGGTTGGAACATTTTCGAGAAAAACGTATTTTTTATTATTTACATCAAGTTTGCAGCAGTAGTGTTTAAGACCATTGGTTACCAGCAGATACAAGGCCTTAAAGTTTTGATTGTAAATTGTTATCTGATCGAAAGTATCCTGATTTACCTGAATACCGGGAGCTTTGCATTCAATCAGCATCAGGGGTTGTTTATCCCGACTGTATACCAGTGCATCATATCGTCGTAAAAAATGGTTGATTTTTAAGCCGGCTTCAACTGAAATGAGTGAGTTAGGGAATCCTCGGTCATCAATAAGAAATTTTAAAATATTTTGCCGTACCCATTCTTCGGGTGTAAGTGGAATATCTTTTTTTCTCAAAGGATCAAAAATCATGACTTTATTGTCTTTATCCCTCGTGATCCGAAAGTTATATAAAGGCAGATTAAGTTTTTCCATGAAATCTTTTGTATAATAGAATACTCCCGGAAAAATAGTGTTTCTTTTTGTAATTTTAGCAGGTTACTATTTGTATGAATTGAGAGCTAGAGAAATTAAAGTATTTTTAACCGCAAAGTTCACAAAGTTTCTCGCAGAGGCCGCAAAGTTTTCTCTGCGTACTTTGCGCATACTTTGCGTTCTTTGTGGTTTAACATTTTTAAATGGTATACCAACCCTTGCTTTCCATTAATCATCAACTATGACCTACGAAAGTATAATAGCAGATCTTAAACAAAAAAAATATGCTCCTGTCTACTTTTTAACGGGTGATGAGCCATACTATATCGACCTGATCAGCGATTTTATTGCCGACCATGTCTTACAGGAATCGGAAAAAGCATTTAACCAGACAATCCTTTATGGCAAAGATGTTGAGATGAGTTATATAACAGATTCGGCGCGACGATTCCCCATGATGTCTCAATACCAGGTCATTATAGTTCGGGAAGCGCAAAACATTCGCGACATTGATAATTTAATTTACTATGTAACGAAACCACTTAAATCGACGGTACTTGTAATTAATTATAAAAACAAGAAACTGGACAAACGTAAAAAACTGTATAAAGAGATTGAAAAGAACGGAATCCTGTTCGAGTCAAACAGATTATATGAAGATAAAATACCGGATTGGATAACCCGTTACCTTAAAGAGAAAGGCTATGGTATACAACCGCCGGCCGCCATTCTGCTAACTGAATTTCTGGGTAACGATCTGGGTAAAATTGTAATGGAACTCGAGAAACTGATGATTACCTTACCGGATGATCAAAAAATGATAAATGCTGCACATATTGAAAAAAATATTGGTATAAGCAAAGACTTTAACAATATTGAACTTCAGAAAGCCATCGTTAAAAAAGATGCGCTCAAAGCATTTCGTATTGTTGATTATTTTGCCAGCAATGACAAAAACAACCCGATGGTACTAACATTGGCCTCCCTCTATTTCTTTTTCAATAAGCTTTTTATTTATTCGATTTTAAAAGACAAATCGAAACAGTCTATTGCAGAAAACCTTAAAATAAACCCTTACTTTGTCTCCGACTATCAGCAGGCTGCAAGAGTTTTTCCTGTCGAGAAAACGGTAAAGATCATTGGATGGCTTAGGGAGTATGACCTTAAGTCGAAAGGGGTAAATAACCTATCTGCTACTTCAGGCGATTTACTCAAGGAATTGGTATACAAAATAATGAAGTAGTAAACTGTAAACTGTAAAAATTTATAATCAGATCACAGATCACAGTTTACAGATCACAGATCACAGTTTACGCATTTTCAAATTAAATCCTTAAGTTTGCTTTTATAAATAGATCCTCATGACTATACTTCTGATTGCAATTACAGTTATCATTTCAGTTTTGGCCTTTTATAACGAAAATTTGTTCTCACGGTTACAATTCAATGCTTATCAAATATATCATCGCAATGAATGGTATCGTATGCTTACACATGGTTTCGTGCATGCCAACTGGTGGCATCTGATCATAAATATGCTCGTATTGTATTTTTTCGGGGCAGCATCAGAGCTATACCTACATAACCTTGCGATGGAAGGAATTATTAAAAATCCGACTTTGATTTATATAATTCTTTATTTAGTTTCAATAATCTTTGCTTGTTCAATTAGTCTCCTTAAACATAAAGACAATCATTGGTATAATTCTGTGGGTGCATCCGGAGGTGTCGCAGCCGTTATGTTTTTCAGTATATTTTTTAATCCCTGGCAAAAGGTCTATCTATACGGAATACTGGGAATTCCAGGGATAATTTTTGCCGTATTATATATTATATATTCTCAATATATGTCACGCAAGGGAGGCGACAACATCAATCATGAGGCACATATACTGGGCGCGGTGTTCGGTTTTGCATTTCCTTTGTTTCTGAGCCCCGGACTAATTCATTATTTTATACACCAGCTGCTTTCTGCATTCCAATAAGAGATTAATATTAAAAATTTCAGTTGATGTAGGTATTATAGCAACATTTCCTGTGATATGCAATCAGAATATATCCTGTTAAATGGTAAATATTATTTGACCGGCGAAAAAGTACTCTCTCACCGGAACAGGGGATTTTGCTATGGTGATGCTTTGTTTGAAACCATCCATTGCCTGGGAACACAACCACAATTTTTTGACTTACACTGGAAACGCCTGACAAAGGGTATGCAAATTCTTAAAATGCTGCCCGGGGAAGATCTTAAAGCCGATATTATTCAAAAGCATATTGAGAAACTACTGAACAGAAATCGCATTTTTAAAGGTGCACGTGTGAGGTTGACAGTTTTCAGGGAATCTGAGGGATTTTATGGACCAGATAAAGATACAACATCATGGTTAATTGAAACCACGGTCCTCCGGCATGAAAAATATGAACTGAATCAAAAAGGGTTTGTGATTTCTGTTTATGACGAAGTGTTAAAACCCGTTAATATTCTTTCCAATCTCAAAACCTCAAATGCCCTGGGATTTATTCTTGCGGCAAAATTTCGGTCTGAAAACGGTTTTGACGAATGTCTCTTATTGAATCAATACGGACGTATTGCAGAGAGCATTGGTTCAAATGTTTTTGTAACATTTGGCAATAACATTATTACACCCCCTTTATCGGAAGGATGCATTGAAGGAATAATGCGCCAGACTATATTGAAAATAGCCGAAGAAATCGGATATAAATTGTTTGAAAAGCCTTTGTTTGAGCGGGACATAATGGAAGCAGAGGAAGTGTTCCTGACCAATGCGATTAAAGGTATTCATTGGGTACTGGCATACAAAGACCGCAGATATTTTAATTTTATAGCCAGAAAGTTGTCTTTAAAGCTGAATACCCTTGGGTTTTCTCGCTAATTCATCTCCGGGTTCTCCGGGAAGTTTGACCACATTTCATATTTAGATCCCATGCGCCGCAGGGTTTTTTTCCAGAAATGCTTGTTTATAGGCATCATAACCTCGTCAGCATCAATTTCACTTACAACCCAGGTATTTTCTGCTAATTCGTCATCAAGTTGGTTGGGTGACCAGCCGGAATAACCCAGGAAGAAGCGGATCTGTCCTTTGTTAAGGTTTCCGGAAGAAATTAGACGTTCAACAACTTCAAAGTCGCCACCCCAGAATATATTTCCTAAAACTGGTATACTATTTGGAATAATGTCTCCTAAAGTATGGATATAATGAAGAGAACTTGTATTGACGGGTCCCCCTAGAGCTATATCAGCTTCAATAGCCGGGAAATTATCGATTACTTCGTTGATCGGTATGTCAATAGGTTTATTTAAAACAAATCCAATGGATCCTTCATCATTATGCTCTGTAAGAAGGACGATGGATCGTTTAAAATAATTATCCATCAGGAACGGTTCACTGATAAGTACTCTTCCTTTTTTTGGTTCCAGGCGGACGTCAGGTTCAAAAAAATTGTAATCAAGTACCATACAAAGATTTTTAGTAATTATTTGAGTCTCAAAATCTATGCCCTGATTAGCACATATATCATGCAAATTTAGTGTTTTTCATTAATATTTTTGTAAAAGCACGATCTTCTTGATTATTATAGCGGCTATTGGTTAGGTTCGTGTAAGGATATATTGAAATTGATTGTGCTTCATCTATTTCAATACTTTAGCTATTATTATCAAATCAAAGAGGTAAAATCTTTAATTTTACCATAAAAAGTGATTTCATGTTAAAAACAAAGTTAACCATAGTAAGACATGGAGAAACTGAATGGAATACTGCTATGCGGTTCCAGGGTATCAAAAACAGCCACCTAACGCGTTTTGGATATAGACAAATTGAATTATTAGCAAAAGCATTGAAAAATGAAGAATTCGACGTCTGTCTTTGCAGTAATTTACAAAGGGCCATTGAAACTGCACAAATAATAAACAAATACCACCGTCTGAAAATCATTCAGTCACCCGATTTAAATGAAAGGAATTTTGGCATTCTTGAAGGCCTCACCTGGAATGAGTTTATGGAAATACATCCGGAAGTCTATGAAAATTACCAGACTGATAAAATAAATTATTGCATCCCGAATGGTGAATCGCTGGTTCAATTTTATCACCGAGTGAAAAACATATTTTCTCAAATAGTAAAGGATTATGAAGGGAAAAAGATTTTGGTTGTCACACATGGCGGTGTCCTTGATAGTCTGATAAGAATGATTTTTGATTATCCTCTCAGTTCATTGCGTTGTTTTTCAACAAACAATGCCGCAATAAATTCAATTGTATTTGCAGAAGGAAAATGGATTTTGGAAGAATGGGGGAATGTCAGTCATTTGAAATCGCTTGAAGTTGATTAATATAAATATTGTTTTTGCGTAATATAGCAATGCTATGTTTTTAAGGCACAAGTCGCAACTTGTCCCGCCTAGGCGGGAGACTTACGCCATGATTAGGTCGCAGACTTGCGCTATGATTAGAATGGGGTAGAAGCGAATCAATATAAAAAGCCCGACAATTGCCGGGCTTTAGAAGAAAATATTCCTGTCAATTAAATGCCTGCTATTGAATGATCATTTTGCTTATGTGATACATTTCATTGTTATGTATTCTTATGAAATAGATCCCAGCTTGAAGATTTGAAACATTGAATTCCTCCTTGTATTTTTGGGTTGTAATATGCCGTGTTTCAAAAAGCATGTTTTGCACATTAAATATTTCCAAAATATAAGTGCCGGGATTTTTAAATTCTGCTTCTATAGTAATGTTATCAATTGCAGGGTTAGGATAAATATTAATTTTCATTCCTTCTGCTGCAAACTCATTGACAAGCATTTCGGTATTGACAAAGATTTTTTTAGAGTTGGAACAACCATTGCCGTCTTTAACATTGATCTCATATATCCCATTTATAGTGGCAGATATCAGTTGTTTGATTGAAAGTGTCTCACCGGACGCTGCAAACTTCCATAAATATTCTGTAAATCCGCTGCCTGCATCGAGTTCCATTGGAAGAGTGCCAGTTTGAGCAGATTCCAGCGGGATTACAGGCTTGGATAATACATTTACATTCATGCTAAAAAGATCATTTTCCGGGCGTAAATCTCCGTCACTCGTGACGAGAACCTTTAACTGCTGATTATTTCCGGGATTCAGATCGATTGTATCTTTTGTTGTATAATTACGGATACTTCCGGCCAGCCAGTTTGTTGTGCTTACATAATTTTCAGTGAACAACTCTGTATTGCCATTCATATATTTTAGCGTTAATGCCGCACTTGGTCTTAGCTGATTGCCGTTGTTTTGCAGACCAATCACTACGTTCGAGTATTTACCTTCACAAGCGTTTGAGTTAATACCTATAGAACTAACCTTATAATCAATGATATCCAGGTTTAAATAAACAGTGTCTCCGCCTATACAACCAGTAACTGTATCAGTGACTTCAACGCCGACAGTGCCAGATTCAGTTGCAAGAAAAGTCTGATGTACAGAATTGTCCTGCCACAGATAGGTGTAATCATGGCTATAGCCGGCATCAAATAAATGATTTATAGCTTTCACAGGTTCGTAATCCTGAATACCAAAATTAACAACCGGATTGGATCGACTGTATATAGTTTTGTTGAGGGTATCGTTTTGAGCTCTCAGATCACCGGCGGCTGTTGCAGTAATATTAAAATTGTATGACCCGACGCTTGTCAGGTTCACCGTTGGAACAAATAAATGCGTTGCAGTCTGTCCGGGCAAAAGGTTGTCGATATGTATTGTCTCGGAAACACGGGCATTCTGATTGATCTTATAAGAAAGAATAAGATCATCTGAGGACCGGATCGTATCTGAGCCGTTGTTACTGATTTGTACATTAACCTGATCTGTGCCCGTACGGTTGCATTCAGAAACCGGACTGAGCAAAGCTGAAGCTTTTAAATCCCTTATCTTCAGCCATACATCGATTGAGTCACTGGCCGGACAACCATTATGATCCAGAATTTGTAACCAATACAAACCCGATTGATCAATCGTTTTGGTTGCGGTTGTGTCTCCATCACTCCACAAATAATCGGCAAAGCCAGGATAAACATGGAATGTATGTGAGAGCGCTTTAATTACCGTATCACTCCCAAGATTAAAAGATGGGAAACCAAAAACTTTAATTGTCCTGGAGATCGTATCGTTTGATAAAATGGTATCACCGCCAAAATGTGAAAACGCCTTAATATAATAATCGCCGACAGGACTCATGTTTTCCGTTTTATGATCAAACTGGAACCATTTTGCTGCTCCCTTTCGAAATGAAGAACTTAGCGTTAGCGAGTCTTTCACTTCTCCTGCACTATTAAGCTGGTAAGAAACATTGATCTTATCGCCCGCAATCAGGCTGTCAGTTCCCAGATTTCGGATCTGCACATTAACTTTTTCTGCTGTCCCCAGAGAACAACTCGAACGTGGCCAGATAATGCTGTCGATTCCAATGTCATTGAAGAGCAATTCAACATAAATTGAATCGTGATAATGACAGCCATGGATCTTATCTGTGACCGTCAGATAATAAGTTTTTGACGAAGTTGCATGATATACTGAATCTGTCGAATTATCACCCCACAAATATTTATAATTCGGATCATAATGCGGTCTGATTACAACGGTGTCGGGACGTCTTGAGGAAATCGTATCTTCAGCAATTCCGTATGGAAGCGGCCAGATGTTAAATGATTTTGAGGTTGTGTCATTGCTTTTCGGACTGTAAAAGAATGGATTTTTCTCAATAAGGGTATACGCCTTTACAATATATGTGCCGGGTGTTGATACGCTCATTGGTGCATATACGCTGAAGAGTGCACTATCTCCGGGCAGAATATCGGAAGAAACATGGAATGTATCAATGACCGGTGTCTGACTAGCAATTTTAACGCCTATAATCATGGTATCATTTGCGGCGAGTTTATTATAACCATAATTCTTAACATAAACTTTTACATAATCTGATGCACAAAGCTGACAGGTATCTTTTGGTATTATAATCGTAGAAGCTCCAAAATCCTGGGGAGCAGGATATACTTTGAAGTCGTTAATTGCAAAACCCTGGGAGTGAGTAGTCGCAGCATCTGAGCCCCAGTCCAATCTGAATTTCGCCCTGCTGCAAGTGTCCATATCAACAGGAATCACAGCTTTAACGGATTTCCAGTTTTGACTACCGCTCCAACCTTTTGAACCTAGGGCAGCAACGGTATCTGGATACCAACCCCAATAGGATTTGTGAATATTATCATATAGTATTTTCCAGGTAGCAGCATGATCGGGAGAGTAGTCCAATCTTGCACCGTCTTTCAATGCTTCGGTATTTGCCCAATATTTAAATTCGACGATCTCACGGGTTTTATCCGAGAAATCATAACAATTGCTCTCAATATAGGAATTATCACTTGTAGGATAATTTCCTGCTGCAGAAAGAACCCAAATGTAAGGGGATTTTGGATCAGTAGGTATTGTAAGGCTCATGTCCGCGCATGACCAGGTCGACCCTGGTTTTTTAAACCATAAACCCGATTTCGTTTCAAAATCAGTCAGAGCCGGTGAGGTAAGTGTTTGTTGAATGAAAAGTGGTTTGGTCAGTGTATCATTTCTTGAATCCTGATCACCTTTTAGATTAACTCCAACCACAAATTTATTGTAAACATCCCCTTTAGGAAATGGGGCAAGACTTTTAAAAGTAAATACAATGCTGTCATCTTTAGGGATACTTCTGAAAATAGTGTCACGTACCATTAAAGAATCTAGTCCCCATAAGCCGAAGAAAACAGGAATAGTATCGCTGGAAGGCCCTTCAGCATAATTTCTGAATACAACCTTTACAGTGTCGTTATTACAATGGATACAATCACTATAAGGATCAATAATTCTGGTTACACCTATATCATTTTCAAGGTGTTTGCCCAGGATAGCAAGGTTATCTATATTAAATCCTGGCTTTAAGTCTGTTGTATTTCTTATTATACCAATTCGTAGTTTGAAGGAATCTTTTTTGGCTGCAAAATCAGAGAATGACCGATCTACCCAATCCTCCCAAAAGGGGTCTGGTATCTGGTCCTTCTGGTTATCCCATATGTCTGTCCAGTTTTTACCTGCATCGTTTGATATTTCAATTATGGCATTCGTATTGGCCCCGAATTCAAATTTGCGATCCATAAACAAACCCAAATCGATATAGTATTTCAGATTAATATTGTCAGAATAGGCATAATATGCATTGGCAGAATCAATGCCGGTTTTATATGCACCATCGCCGGTTAAATCGGTCCCCAATATTTTACTTCCGCTGAAGGCAGCACTTGGGTCGGCAGAACCTCCCATCTTTTTTCCCAAGGGTTTTGCAATTTCAAAATCGGGAGTTAAGTTTAAAAAATGCGTCGCAGATTCAAAATCATCAAATTTAACCACTTCCGCAAGGTTTTGATATTGGGTAGCGGTAAGTTTGGAAGAAGGCAATGTGGTATCGTTAACCTGTATGGCTCCGATATCATAATCAAAGCGTACCGTTGCATCTGCCGGTATATTGTGTTTTGCTGATACTGTGACCCATAAATAGTTATTCCCCAAATCGAGGGTCTTATTGATATTGGTGAAATGTATTTTACCATTGCTCAGTGAACCTTTTGCGATACGCGTCGGTACATTGTTCTCAAGCGGTGTATAGTATGCGTCCTGGGTCTTAAATAGTTTAAAGCTGTCTGGTTCAAGATCCTGGACGCCATCACCAACAGGTGTAATCGTAATATTTTTTAAAATGGCATTTCCCTGGTTCCCATATATTTTCAATACTATACTATTAACAGGCATATCGGGGGCTCCGGAAGGAATGACTATATTTGGCTGATGATTAATGGTCATCGTTTTAACAAAAACGGGCAGGGGTTGAGTTTCTTCCACGGTTACACTATCGATATCTACACCCCAACCCTTTCCGACTGTTGCAAAAAATGCAAACTGGAAATTATCGGTTTTATATTTCGTACCGACAGCAAAAATATCAACCAGGCGTTCCGTCCAACCGTTCGATGGAAGAGTATATGTGCGGACTGTATCCCATGCTGAAGATGAATTTTTTCTAAAAAGGAGACGCAATTCATCATTTCCCCATACATTGTTATATTGCGTATGCCAGAAATGCAAGATAGGTTTCCCTGCTGCACCTATGTCTAACACTTTCGAAACCAGTTTACCATGTTTGGAAGGTATGACATTTTTATACAAACAGGCATTTAAAGTTCCTTGCCTTGCAATGGGAGGATTCAATGATTGTCCGCCGGTCTGGTATTTCCAGCTCAGGCTGGCATCATCCGTACTGGCAGTCCACGTTGCCTGGTCGGCCGAAGTCTCAAATCCGGAATTCAAATAATATAAAACCGTCTGTCCATGAATGGTAGTAACGATTGTTAAGAAAATAACGATAAGATAATTCTTCATTTGCCTTATATTAGTTAGCTAATAGTTTTTACGCAAATTTGAATTATTTGTTATCGTTTTAAATAAGAAATTAATAATTTGTTTGTTGATAAATAACCAAACAAGCCGAAATACGTATAAATAAAAATATCACAAAACTAACTGGCAATGAATCGTTTATTAGTACTCTCAATAATCCTTGTTTATGGATTGGAAGTAAATGCACAAACCGGAAGTATATTCTGGTTTGCAGCACCCGATGTATCTGCCGTACATGATAATAACAGTGTACCGCTTTATTTGCATATAACTGCTGTGAATGCTACACAGGTTACTATTAGCAGACCTGCCGATCCTACTTTCACTCCACTTGTATACAACCTGGCTGATCAGCAAACACAGACCATTACATTAAGCTCCATTCTAGCAGTCCAGGATATCGAAGTATACTCACCTCCCATTACAGATGCCGGTTTTTTGCAGAACAAGGGATTTCAGATTCAAACAGTTGGGGGAGATATTACAGCATATTATGAATTGGACGGTACCAACAACCGGGAAATCTTTGCATTAAAGAGCGCCAATGCTCTGGGTACTGATTTTTGGGTCTCAGCCCAGCACGAATTCCCCAATGCCAGTGGACCCGCACAAAAGGTCGGTGGAATTAATGTAAACGACGCCTTCAGTGGTTTTGTTGTTGTGGCCACCATGCCCAATACGATAGTGACTGTTTTTACCAATGGCAATGATTTAGAGAATTATGCTATTACTCCCGCCACGATTAATATTCCAACAATGGGGGCCGGGCAGGCTTTTGCTATCAGGGCTAAAAATACTGCAGCTCTAAAACACATAATGGGCATACGTGTAGTGTCTAACAATCCCATTGCAATTATCTATTACGACGATTCCATACTTAAAAAAAATAATGGAGGTGGAAGCTTATCCTGGGATATTGTGGGCGATCAGATTGTCCCAACCAGTTTGTTGGGACATGATTATATTGTTATGAAAGGCAATATTTATCAATCAACCGGTGGTACCGGTGATGGCGGTGAAAGAATTTGTATCACAACGACCCAGCCCAATACCCAGATATACATTGATGGATTTCTTCAAGCGACGATTCCACTTGCCGGATCATACTGGGAGTGGGGAGATAAGGCACATTTAATTAATAATCAGGCAACCTTTGTACATTGTACTCAACCTGTCTATTTGTTGCATATATCGGGTACTGCAAATGCGAGTCCGCCGGGTTCTGTTGGTGGTGAGCTTGGAGGACCATTGTTACCAACAATAGACGGTTGTACCGGGTCACACTCAGTGACCATTTTTCGTAGTGCTCTGGCGGCTACGACGGATAATTTCATAATAAATTTAATGGTGAGGGTCGATCTGTCTGATCCGACAGCAAGTATTAGTAATTTTGTACTGACTGTAACCAAACCCAGCGGTGCGATTACTGTGTTTCCTCCAATTCCATCCTCCTATTTTACCTATATTATGGGTGGATCCTACGCAATTTTGGATAGAACAAACCCTGCAGCTGCTACATATTTTGCAACAAATATAAAGGCAGGTGATGTTGGCAGGATTGATAACAATGCAGCTCGTTTTCATTTGGGCGTTATGCACGGTGGTACTTCAAACGGGTGTAAATACGGGTACTTCTCCGATTATGCCGATAACGATGCCGAAGCTGGGATCGGAGGGGCTACACAGGGGAATATGGGCGTATATTGCAGTCTTGACCCTGTCCGGCTGGTTGCTTCCGGTGGAAAAAAATATGCATGGTATTGTTACAGCAATCTTGCACTTACGCACAATATCAGTGACACAACCAAAGCCGACCCATACTTCTATCCCACTGCAACAGGTTATTACCAGTTTAAAGTGATTGTAACCGGTGAATGTTTTATTAAAGACACTCTCGATCTTTTTCTTTTTGTTATCGACCAGCCGGTCGCCGATTTTGATGTTTCAGCAGATGAAGGTTGTTCGCCTTTTGCACCGGTTCTCACCAACAAATCCATCACTACTCCTGGCGGCTCTGAAGAATGGGTTTTCGAGACAACTTTGGGTAATTATATAATTGATCAGGATACTATACCGACAACTTTTCCTTACCTGCTTCCTCCAAATAATACCGACACTATTCAGAAGCAGAGGATAAGACTGATTGTAAAAGGACCTTCCAATACCTGCGCTACTGAAAAATACAAAGAAATTAAGGTGAAACCCAGGATAAGTTCTGATTTTACCGTGAATGACTCGGCAGGATGCCAACCGTTGAGTGTGAAATTCACCAATAAAGCTACAGGAAATCTTGATAGCGCGTCTTTTTTCTGGGATTTTGGAGATTATAGTCAATCTTTTGTTTCCAATCCTATACATAGTTATCAGAATTACGGATTGAAGGATACAATTTTTGCTGTAAAATTACTGACAAAATCTCCTTTTGGATGCAAGGATTCAGCTTATAAAAATATTAAGGTATATCCAAGGATTGTTGCAGCTTTGGCTCTGGATAAGAGTCTCAGTTGCTCGCCATTAAAAGTTAATCTTGATCCGATGTCTTCTGTTGGAGTTGACACATTTATCTGGCGATTCAATTATGGTATTGGTGTCGATAGTATTTTTAAAACTGTATCCAAATCTGTGCGGGTTTTAAACTATAGGGATCTTACTTCCTCTTCTCCCGATACTTTGTCGGTCATTTTGGAAGGAATAAATATCTGGGGATGTAAGGATATCTTTCCCAAAAAGAAAATTATTGTATATCCGGAATTAAGGGCCGATTTCATTGTTGATACCACCAAAGTGTGCGATTCGGTTCCGATTCTTTTTACCAATAAATCTTACGGCTACCATTTATTTTATAACTGGGATTTTGGCGATGGCAGTATAATGCAGGATACAACCAAAAAATCATATTCTAAGTTTTTCTTTAACAGGGCTGGCACTGGCTTGGATATTAAAGATACGATAAGACTTAAGGTTACATCCGACTTTTTTTGCGAAGACATGGATGACACTATAATTACAGTACATCCCTACGTAAATGCAAATTTCGGCCTTGGTTATTTAAATAGCTGTGCCCCTATTGATGCAACTTTTACGAATTTGAGCAAGGGTGTCATTACATATAACTGGGATTTTGGTGACGGAAATACCAGTCATACAGCCCTTCCTGTATTCTCTCATCCTTTCTGGACTACTGATACTATAAATAGTAAAACGTATAAAATCAGTCTTGTTACTTTAAATAACCAGGGATGCTCTGATACCATGAACCGTAATTTATTGATTTATCCCCAGGTAGTAGCTAAATTTACATTAACGCCTTCCACCAACTGCTCACCCAAAAATGAGCTGATAGTAAACGGGTCGAAAGGAGGGTCGTTAAATTATATGTGGCAGTTCGGGGATAACCAATCCGGTACTGATGCCGGCATAACCTTTACACATATATATAACAACCTGGGTCAAAACGATACTACTTATTATATCAAGCTGACCGCTTCCAATGCCTTTGGCTGCGATAGCACCGTTCGAGATTCGGTAAAAGTATTTGCTTATATTGATGCCAATTTTAATCTTCCAAAAACTGACAGTTGTTCTCCTTTTAAAATAAAGCCCATCAATCTTTCTTCAGTTGGGTCTAAATTATTTGATTGGAATATTGGAGCACTGCCTGTACAGCATACCAAAATACCGGTTCTTGCACCTTTCACAAACCAAACATTAGTGCCGGATTCTTTTTCTGTCACTCTTAGAGCTTATGGCGCGATGGATGCCCCGCACCAAAATTGTGCAGACATAATGACGAAGACTGTTAAAATCTACCCGGAATTAAAAACTTCTTTTACCCTGGACAAAATAGCAAGCTGTCAACCCTATATTTCAGGATTTACGAATAATACAAATATTAGACCGCTGACAGATTTTGAATGGAGTTTAGACGGCATCTATTTTTCAGCCAAAGAAACGCCCGATAGTATTAAAATTCCAAATTTGACTTCCTCCGATGTTCCCCATTCAATTGAATTATACGGCGAATCTCAGTATGGATGCCAAGACGATACTGCTATACCTGTAACTGTATATGCATATATTGATGCAAAATTTACACTTGGAAAACCTGAAATCTGCTCACGCGATTCTGTGCAGATCAATTCTGCTTCCAGTTCCGGTCAAATATCCAGTTATGAATGGGATTTTGGCGATGGAACACCACTGCAATATTTTTCATACTCCCCATTTAAATATCCTTATGATATTGGTGTCAGCAGTACCTCTGAAACAAAACAGATTTCTCTGACAGTCTATAATGCTATGAATTGTCCTTCAATCTGGGTACAGAATCTAAAAGTTAATCCTGCAAGCGTGGCAATTTTTTCATGTGACACTACAAGCTGTTATCCAAATCCTATAAAGTTCACAAATACATCGAGAAACCTTGACAGGTCAAGATGGGATTTCGGTGATGGATCGGGTTCTGCAATCGATGATCCGTTACATTTTTTCCAGAATTTCGACCAAAGTCTCGATTCATTTTACAGGGTTAAATTGGTGGCCCGGTCACTTTACAATTGCCTGGATAGTGCATTTGCCAATATAACTATTTATGCCAAGCCCAATGCAGATTTTACGATGCCGAAAGCTGTTGATTGTCCTCCTTTTACAGTGAGAATGACCAATCTTTCTAAAGGAAATTTTCTTTCCTATCTTTGGACTTTCTCAGGAACTTCTTCAAGTACTGAAACAGAACCGGACCATACATTCTATAATAATGGTACAACAATAGATTCTAATGATATCAAACTTATTGTTACTTCTGCCCCAGGTTGTAAGGATACTGTAAGCAAAATTTTAAATGTGTTTCCTAATGTTAGGACTGATTTTACAATGTCCGATTCCATCAATTGTAGTCCTCTGGCAGTTAAGTTTACCGGTAATCCGGAAAATGTCGACAAACTCTATTGGTATGTTGACGGCACAGCTTTCAGTACCTTAGATACCATTACGTATAGGTTTGATAATGAGTCTGATACAACGCATACTTACTATGTGAAATTTGATGCGTTGTCTGTTTATGGTTGCTCGGCCACAAAGACCAGGAAGGTTGTAGTATATCCGACACCAACGGCTGAATTTATACCGGTTCCTGTTTTAACGGATTATAATACTGCCACTGACCAAACAAAAGTCGTTTTTAATAATGAATCAAGATTTCAGAATGCCTGGAAATATCTGTGGGATTATGGAGATGGCTTAAGTAATGATGCTTCTGTTATATCCAATGAACATTACTACGGTGCTGAAGTCTGGGGAGATATTCATAATGATAATAAGATATCAGTAAAGTTGATTGCCTGGAATAATGACCACAATCAATGCAGAGATACTATTATTCATGATATTATTATCAATCCTCCTTTGCCGCTCATCAATCTGGGAAACGACACAGCAGGTTGCCCTCCGTTTACTATTGATTTTTCAGCTTTTACAAAATATAATTATCCGGATCAGTTTAAATGGGAGTTTGGAGAAAATAATGCAACATCTACCGAGAAATCGCCATCTTATACATACACCAGCGAGGGTCAATATCCTGTCAAACTGGAAGTAAATGGCGATGGTGGCACAAAATGGGATTATAAAATTATTAATGTATACAGGAAACCTGAGGTAAGTTTCTTCTTTAGCGATACCATTGCTTATGATTCGAGCCAGACAAAAGGATATGACAATATAAAATTCTACAATAAGACTCTTTATGGCAGTGAATATTCATGGTATTTTGATGTAAATAATTTTCTTCAGGGAGGTCCGTCTGACAGCCATGAATCAAATCCGACCTGGCATTACATGGATACGGGTTGGTACCATATTGCTTTGGTTGCTATGTCTGTAGATGGATGTTATGATACACTTATAAATTCCAAAGCTATACATGTTGAGGGTGAAGCATATCTGGAATTTCCAACAGGCTTTTTCTTAGATGCGTCCGGACCTGGCTCAGAAACCGTTGACAATTCAAATCCTCTGAATCCATTTTTATTCTATCCAGTAAGTGAGGGTGTAATTGATTACAAGCTTGAAATATATGATAGATGGGGATCCCTTGTATTTAAAACAACTGACGTCGATCATGGTTGGAATGGCTATAAAAATGGACAGCCATGTGATCAGGGTGTATATGTATGGCGAGCCAGAGGTCGATTTACCAATGGTCAACCCTATGATAAGA
>Ga0182027_10002461_pt1 | contig 30029 bp, 22 predicted proteins | sample 712E1DmetaG_FD_121300 | JGI IMG/M metagenome (GOLD analysis project Ga0182027, IMG submission 121300) | Permafrost microbial communities from Stordalen Mire, Sweden - 712E1D metaG (Illumina Assembly) | ecosystem: Environmental > Terrestrial > Soil > Wetlands > Permafrost | place: Sweden...
CAGCCTGTTGAAATATCCCATCGAACGCCGCGTGGGGGCACGCGGCCTACATTATTTCCTCGGAAATCACGGGTCATGTAGGCCCGGTGCCCTCACCGGGCGAGTTTTTCAACAGGCTGTTAGCCCGCATATTTCACACTCTCGGGTTCGGAGCGCCGATTTTCAATCGGCTTTCAGCGTCATCGCGCCCCTGAAGCCGACTGCAAGTCGGCGCTCCGGACTGTTGGCATTTCGTGCGGATCATGAAATATGCGGGTTAGTGATCGCGCAAAAATAACTTCCGGTCAGTAGGCGTAATTCAGACATTTTCAAAAAGAATGCGATGTCAGAAAAATGGGGTCAGAAAAATGAGAGTTCCCCGCCTCGCTTTCAACGGGGGGGCGGGGTGTATTATTTTTCTGACCCGGATATTTCTGACATCCTCTTCGAGGAAAAGTCAGGCTGTGAATACTTTGCGCAACGCCGCGCAACGTTTGCGCTTCCGGGCTATTGGGTTCAACAAGACGCACGAAGTTTTGCTCGCAAAGGGGATTTTTGTTAGGTTGGCACGCTAATTGCGGTGGCATTAGGCATGATTGGACGATACTAAATTCCAAGCCATGAGCCGTTCATTTCAAATATTCCTGATCTTGGTGATTCTAGCCGTGGGCTGGGGGTTCCTCATGCCTCTGCTATATACTACTAGTACTGGAGACACCCGCTTCATGGCCACGCGCGCGGATGTCGCGACTTTCACAACCGCCATCATGATGTTCCAACATGACTGCGGCTACTACCCAACAAGCCCGCAGCTCTCACACATCTCCAGCCCGCTTGGAGGAGCTGAGGACTCGAACGTGTTGATAAAACGACCGGCGGCAATTCCAGAAGGCGTATGGCACGGCCCTTATCTGGATACCAGTAAGCCACGTAAGGACCCGTGGGGCAGACCGTATGTCTATGAATGCCCCGGCAAACACAACCCGAAATCATTCGATATCTATTCCCTTGGCCCAAATGGAAAGGGTGGGGATGAAGCGATTGGCAATTGGACAGCGGCCGGTAGGTAAAGTCGCTCCGCCAATTTAGCACAAATATGGCGAGGCGTTATTCTTGACGGCAATCCCAAGGGGATTGCATCATTTAGCCCAGGGTTGCGAGGAACAAGCTCTCCTGGGGAGAACCGCGCGGAGATAACGACCCTATAAGGGGTGTATCCGTATTGTAAGCAGCTAATATGCAACCATTTCAGGGTTGTGGGATTTTATGGCGGTTACCCAGGGTAGGCCCTCTCGGAATCGGGCCAACCCTGGGCTGGATGATACAATCCCTTTGGGATTGAAGAACCAGCGAACACGCAGGGCAGCCAAAAGTTTTGCGGAAAAAGGTTGCCGGGATTGGACTCCGATCTTAACGTGCGGTGTGTCGGTTAGTTTCACTATTTTGGGAAGCGGGTCGGGCGGCAATTGCGCTTACTTGGAAACGCCGGGCGCGCGCCTGCTCATTGACGCCGGGCTGTCCGGTCGCCAAATCCGCCAGCGCCTGGCCACCATCGCCCGTTCGCCGGAAACGCTTCACGGCATCCTCATCACGCACGAACATTCCGACCACATCGCCGGCCTGGTCGGCCTGGCCGCGCGGCTGGACCTGCCGGTTTATTGCAACCGCCTGACCCGCGAAGCCATCGAAGCCCAGTTGCATATCCAAATCAGCGCCCGCATTTTCGACACCGGCGGCTCCTTTGAAGTCGGCGACATTACGGTGGACACGTTCGCCGTGCCGCACGACGCCAATGATCCGGTCGGTTTTATGCTCCACACGCCTTCCGGCAACATCGGCTTTGTGACCGATTTGGGCCACGGCACCAAGCTGGTGGCCGAGCGCGTCCGCGCCGCCAACGTTCTCCTGCTCGAAGCCAACCACGATGTGAAAATGTTGCGGGACGACCCGCGCCGCCCGTGGAGTTTGAAGCAGCGCATCCTGAGCCGCCATGGCCACCTTTCCAACGACGGCGCGGCGGATTTGGCCGGGGAAGTCGTCTCCGCCGGCCTGTGCCGTCTTTACCTGGGGCATCTGAGCCGGGATTGCAACCGCCCGGAACTGGCGCATCGGGTCGTCAGCGAACGGCTGCGGCAGATGGGCGCCACGCATGTGCAGGTGGAGGCAACCTCGCAGGACACGCCTTCGCCCACTTTTTTGTGGTAAGCATTCGTCCTATAGGACATATAGTTCCTATATGACCTATAGGTCTTATAGGACGAATACTTACCACAGCAGACGCCTTGCCCGCTCCTTCGCGGGAGGGCGGCGAGGGCGGGGATGAAGAAACCCTTTGCAATCGAAGGCGGGGTTTGTATTTTGTGGCGGGAAATCACGGGATTAAACGCATTGTTCAATAAACAGATTAAGTCATTGCCGAGATGCGACAGTTTATCGCCATAGCCGCCAACGCCTTCATGGAACTGATCCGGCAGCCGATTTTTTTGCTACTGATGACGACCTCGGCGCTGTTCGAGGTGGGGCTGTCGTGCGTCAGTTACTTCGGTTTCGGCGATGAACCCAAGATGGTCAAGGTCAGCGTGCTGGCGGTGATGCTGGTGGCCGGGCTGTTCAGCGCCGTGATGAGCGCGTCGGCCTCGGTGGCGCGGGAGATTCGCACAGGGACGGCCCTGGCAGTCCTGGCCAAGCCGGTCAGCCGCCCGCAGTTTCTGCTGGCCAAATATGCCGGCCTGGCCCTCTCGCTGGTGGTGCTGACGTACGTCAATTGCATCGCCGCCCTGCTGGCGACCCGGATGTCGTTTGACGCTTACGGGGATGCCGACATTCCCGGGCTGCTGATTTTCGTCGGATCGGTGGTGGCGGGTTATGCCATCGGGGGCTTGACGAATTATTTTTTGCGCCGGCCGTTTGTGTCGGACGCGGTGCTGGCGGTGGCGCTGATGGTGACGGTGGCATTTATCGTGCTGCAATTCATACCGCGCGCGGCGGAACGGGCGCCCAATGATTTTATCGGCCTGGATTGGCGGCTGGCGCCGGCCTCGGCGCTGATCTTGATGGCGCTGCTGATCCTGGCCGCGCTGGCGCTGGCCTGCTCGACGCGGCTGGAGGTGATTCCGACCCTGAGCGTCTGTTCGGCTTTGTTCTTATTGGGGCTGGTGTCGGATTATTTCTGGGGAACTCGCGCTGCTCATGGGAACGTATGGGCGTCTGTGCTTTACAGCGTGACGCCGAATTGGCAATTGTTCTGGGTGTCGGACTTGCTGGAAGGCAAGGGGCCGATACCGGCGAGTTACCTGGGCAAGGCCCTGGGTTACACGGCGGGCTATGTGGGGGCGATGCTGGCGCTGGCGCTGGCGCTGTTTGAGGATCGCGAATTGAGTTGAGGCGCTCATGGATCGAAATGTGAAAAGAATAGGATTGATCAATTGGATCGCGCTGCTGGCCGCGGCGGCGGGGATGCTGTTTATCGCGCGCTATGCCGGCTCGGTCGCCGGGCTGATGGCGGCGATCCTGTGCGGCCTGGGCCTGCTGGTGGCCCTGTTGAGCTATTGCCAGATGAGCCTGGAGGGGCGGGAACAGTTGGAGAAACTGGAGTTGGATGAATTGAGCAAGAGCCGCGGCGCCGCCTCTCTTTTCGAGGCCTCGGCGGAGGACACTTTTCCCGCCCGGCGCTCCCGCGAGCAATTCGAGCGGTATTTCATCCCGGTGTTGACGGTGCTGTTGATGCTGCTGCAAGGGGCGGCGGCGTTTTTCCCGTGGCACTACAGCGAGATGGCGCCCGGCGCCGTGGCGGGGCGCGCGCTGCTGGCCCTGGCCTTGTTCGGGCTGCTGGGGCTGATCCTGTTTATTTTGGGCAAGTATTCCAGCGGGCTGGCCCGCCTGCAAAAACAGCGTTTGCTGCGTCCGGGCGCGGCTTACCTGATGTTGAGCGCCTACGCCTGTTGGACGGCGGCGGCGACCCTGGCGGCGGTCTATTTCAATTTCCCGCGGACGGATTTTTATGTGGGCCGCGCCCTCTGTGCCGTCCTCGCCTTGATTACTTTGGAAACCCTGGCGGGACTGGTGCTGGAGATTTACCGGGTGCGCCTCAAAGGGAAGGATGCGCGGCTGCTGTACGACAGCCGGCTGGTCGGTTTGTTGGGCCAGCCGGAGGCGCTCATCACCACGGCGGCGCATGCGTTGGATTATCAATTTGGCTTCAAGGTCTCCGAGACTTGGTTCTATCGTTTCCTGGAAAAGGCGCTGGCCTGGCTGGTGCTGGCCCAACTGGGCATCCTGGTCCTCTCCTCCTGCATCGCCGTCATTCCGCCCGGCGAACAAGCCCTGCTGGAGCGCGGGGGCCGGCCCGTGCCCGGACGCAGCGTCATCGGGCCGGGGTTGCACTTCAAGCTGCCGTGGCCGATTGACCAGGTCTATCGCTATCGCACCGAGCAAATTCAGAGGTTTATTGTCGGGGCGGAACCGGAAACGGTGAAGACTGTCCAATGGACCGTTCCGCACGCGCAGGAGGATAATTTTTTGGTGGCCAACCGGAGCAGCGATGCGGCGGCCGGCGCCACTAACGCGGCGGCCTCCACCAATCAAGCGGGCGGACACCCCACCCCGCCGGTCAGCCTGCTTTCCGTCAGCATTCCAGTACAATATCAAATCACCAACCTGGTGGACTGGGCTTATATCAACCAGGATCCCGCCGCATTGTTGCAAAGGCTCTCCCGGCGGGCGGTGGCGCGTTTTCTCGCGGGAGCGGAATTGACCAACCTGATGTCGGACGGACGGCGCCAGGCGGCGGACACGTTGCGCCAGACGATCCAGGAGGAAAGCAATGCGCGCCAGCTCGGTGTCAACATCACTTTCGTCGGTTTGCAGGATATTCATCCCCCGCAAAAGGTGGCCGAGGATTACGAAAAAGTCGTCAGCGAACGGGAACGGGCGGAGGTGACGATCCTGACGGCGCAGGCCCACGCCATCCTGACCAACGCCCTGGCGCGGGGCGTCTCGCAGCAACGGCTCAACGAGGCGGAAGCGGACAAGAGCAACGCCACCACCAATGCCGCCGCGCGGGCCGATTTGTTCCAACAACAGGCGCTGGCCTACGCCGCCGCTCCCGGCCTGGACGGCGTCTATGAGCACCGGGCCTATTTGGAGGAGCTTTCCAAGATCACCAGGAACTCCGAAAAGACCATCATCAACGCCAGCAGCACCACCAACCTGATTTACGAGTTTAACGAGGAACAAAAATTCCGCGATTTCGGAAACGCCATCGCGCTTCCCAGCGGATCGGCTCCCAATGCCAACAAGTAATATGAAACGCAGCCCCCTCACCATCGTCGTCGCGCTCGTGCTCGCCGCCATTTTCGGCCTGATGCTTTTTGTCTTCCAGGTCCGCCAATCCGAGGTCGCCGTCGTCACGTTCTTTGACAAGATGGAATCCGACGGCGTGCGAACCAACCCCGGTCCGCACCTCCAATGGCCCTGGCCCGTGGAGCGGGTCTATAAGCTGGACCAGCGGGTCCACAGTTTGGAGGACAAGTTGGAACCGGTCACGCTGCCCGATCAGAACATCATCATGTTGCTCACTTATGTTGGCTGGCGCATTTCCGATCCGGCCCGGTTTTTCCCCAAGTTTGAGAACGGCTCCATGACCGCCGCCGAAACCAATTTGCAGGGGATCGTCCGCTCCGCCAAGCTGGATGTCGCGAGCCGGCACAACTTTTCCGATTTCCTTTCCGCGGATCCGAACCGGATAAAACTCACCAATATCGAAAATGAAATTCTCGACAGCGCGCGCCAAAAGGTGGCCCTGGGCAACTACGGCATCGAAATCAAATTCGTTCAGATCAAGACCATCGAGCTGCCCTCCGCCGTTTCCCAGGCGGTCTTTGACCGCATGAAAGCGGAGCGGAGCAAGCTGGTCAACGTCATCACCGCCAACGCCCAGGAACAGCGCATCAAGATTACGTCCGAAGCCGACAGCCAGGCGTCCAAACTCCTGGCCGAGGCCGACGCGCAGTCCATGAAGATTCGCGGCGAGGGCGAAAAAGCCATGGTCCAATCCCTGCAAGTGATGAGCCAGAATCCCGATTTCGCCAAATTCCTCATGGAGCTGGACCTGATGAAGGACTTGAGCAAGGACAAGACGACCTGGATATTCGACCCCAACACCAGGGGCTTGGAGCTGCTGCAAGCCCCTAAGCCGTCTCGAAGCACATTCAACGAGAGATTGGAAGAGATTATAAGGTCAGGCGCCAACCCGCCCGGGGCCGCCACGAATGCCCCCGCGCCCGTCCACAACTAATATCGCGCCCATGAAATTGCGACATACATATAGAGACATGGCCGGCGAGGGCGCCGGCCATGACACGCGAGGGCGCGTGCGCTCCCCGGAATTGGTCGCGCCCGCCTTGGGCGGGGATTGGGGCGTGCCTAACCCGGATATTTCATATCCTGGTAGGGCGAAGCTGCTGCTTCGCCCTAATTTGGGCGGCGCAGCAGCGCCGCCCTACCGTTCAGGGTGTGGCATGTTCCCGCAGGGACATGAAATATGCGGGCTAACCCTATTGACAAATGAGTGACCAGGAATCCAACGAGTTGAAGCCGCCGGCCGGCCCGCCCGCGCCGGAGCCGCCGGGCGCCGAGGATCCGGGGACGCAGGCGCTGGCCGAGGCCTTGCGCAGCAGCTTCTTCATCATCCAGATCATCATGGTCCTCCTGGTGGTGCTGTTCTTCGGGTCCGGCTTCTTCACCGTCAAGGAGCAGCAAAAGGCGATCATTCTCCGGTTTGGCAGGCCGGTAGGGGAGGGGGAAGGGGTCTTGATTGGGCCGGGTCCTCATTTTGCGTTTCCGAGGCCGATAGACGAGGTGACGAACATCCCCTTCAGTTCCTTGCAGCGCGCCGATTCCACCGTGGGCTGGTACCAAACCGTCGAGGAGCGCGCCAAAAATCCATCGCCTCCGGCCGCCATCCAATCGCTGGACCCCGCCTCCACCGTCAGTTATATGCTGACCGCCGACACGAACATCATCCACCTGGCCGCGTTCGTCACTTACCGGATTACCAAACCGATCACCTATTATTTTGACTTTGCCGACGCGGCGCAATTTGTCACCAACGACCTGAACAATGCGCTCCTGTTCGCCGCCAGCCGGTTCACGGTGGATGACATCCTCTCGGGGCAACCCACCGCCTTCCGGGAGGCGGTCGAAGCGCGGATGCGCGATTTGGTGGAGCAGCAGGCCCTGGGCATTACCGTGGACAGGGTGGATTGCCAGCCGTCGGCGCCGGGGGCGCTGGTGAGCGATTTCCAGAGAGTCGTCCAGGCCAGCGCCGAACACGACACCACGCTCAGCCAGGCGGATATTTACAGGAGCAAAACCCTGGGCGACGCGCGCGGCCAGAAAGAGTCGCGCACGAACACCGCCGGCGCCGACACCGCGCGCATGGTCGGGCTGATCGGGGCCGAAGCGACCAATTTCTCCGGGCTGCTGGAGGATTACCGGCGCGACCCGGCGCTGGTGACCAGCCTGCTCCAGGCCAAGACGTTCAAGGAAGTCTGGTCCAACGCCCAGTCCACCGTCGTCCTGCCCGACGTGAGCGGCGCCCAAATCCGCATTCATCTGGGCGAGCCGCTGCCGCCCTTGACCCAGACGACCAATCAGCCCAATCCATGAGTGGCGCGTTGCCGAACTTGAGCTACCATTAACTTATGCAAGTCACTTCATTGTTGAGCCGCGAGGAGCAGGGGCACGATGACCCCGGCCATTCCTGCGCGGATTGCGGCCACGATCACAAGCACGGGCACGACCACGAGCACGACCACAGCCACGCCGTGCTGCCCCTGGCGCAGACGCTCATCGGCCTGCTCTTCGTCATCAATTCTTTCGCCGTGAACTGGATGTCCGGTTTCTTCCAGGGCGCCTCGGACCCGGTCTCGGCGGCCAGCGCCATGATCGGCGCCGTCATCCTGGGCTATCCCATTTTGGTCACCGCGTTTTTTGATTTGAAGCGCGGCATGCTCACCACTAATGAACTGGTTGCCCTGGCGGTCACCATTTCCTTCGGCTCGGGCCATTATCAGGAAGCCGGCGTGGTCGCCTTCTTCATGCTCCTGGGCCAGATCATCGAAACCCGCACCGCCGAGGGCGCCCGCGCTTCCATCGAATCGCTCATCAAATTGACCCCGCCCAAAGCCCGGCGCATCACCAAACAGGGCGAGGAGGAAGTGGACACCAAACTTCTCCAGGTCGGCGATCTCATCCGCGTGCGGCCCGGTGACAACGTGGCGGCGGACGGCGTGATCGTCAGCGGCCAAGGCTCGTTCAACCAGGCCAACATCACCGGCGAATCGCTGCCCGTGGACAAGAAACCCGGGGATGAAGTTTTCGCCGGCACACAGAATTTGACAGGGGCGCTGGAGATCCGGGTGACGCGCGCCGGGCAGGATACGACGCTGGGCAAGGTGCGCGACCTGATTTTGGCGGCGGAAAAAACCAAGCTGCCCATCATGCGCCTCATTGACCAATACATGGGCTTTTACACCCCGCTGGTGCTGGTGATTGGCGCGCTGGTCTGGGCCTTCACCCACGACTTGAGCCGGGTCATCGCCATCTTCATCGTCTCCTGCCCGTGCGCCTTTATCCTGGCCACGCCCAGCGCGATGGTCGCCGCGCTCTCGGCCGCGGCGCGCCTGGGGATTCTCATCAAGAACGTGGGCGACATCGAACTGGCGGCGCGCATCAATGCTTTTGTATTTGACAAGACCGGCACCCTCACCACCGGCAAGCTGGCCGTCAGCCGCCTGGCCCCGCTGGCCGGAACCGCGCCCGCCGTGTTGTTGCGCCTGGCCGCCTCGGCGGAAAAATACAGCAACCATCCCGCCGCAAAGGCGCTGGCCCAGTTGGCCGGCGAAGCGGGGGTTCCGCTGCTCGAACCGAAGGAATTTTCCGAAGCCGCCGGGCGGGGCGTCAGCGCCCAAATTGACGGGGCGCGAGTCCTGGTGGGCCGCGCCCAATGGCTCAAGGAACAGGGCGTGAAGGAAGATTTTTCCAGCTCGGTGGACTTGAAGGAGGCGGAGGGTTTCAGCCTGATCTTCGTGGCCCAGAACGGCCGGTGCGTGGGCTGGGTGGGATTGCAGGATCAAACCCGCTCCGAAGCCCGCGAAGCGCTGGCCGAATTGAAGACCGTCGGCGTGCGCCGCGTGGCGATGGTCTCCGGCGACCTCCAGCCGGTGGCCGCGCGCGTGGCGGGCGAAATCGGATGCGAAGAGGTCGTCGCCGAATGTCTGCCGCAAAACAAGGTCGAGTTCGTCCGCCAGGTCAAGGCCAAGGGCTATCGCGTCGCCGTGGTCGGGGATGGCGTCAACGACGCCCCGGCACTGGCGGCCGGCGATCTGGGCATCGCGATGGGCGCGGCCGGGAGCGAGGTGGCCATTCACAGCGCCACCATTGCGCTGATGAACAACGACCTGCGCCGCCTGCCTTTCCTGGTCAGACTCTCCCGCCAGACTCGCGCTGTGATCAACCAGAACTTCCTGATTGGAATCCTGTTTGTCATTGGCGGCCTGGTGCTGGCGGCCCTGAACTACATCAACCCGATTGTGGCCGCGTTCATGCATGTGGGCGGCTCCCTGCTGGTGGTTTTCAACAGCGCCCGCCTCGTGCGCGAAGGCGAGGACTTGGAACCGCATCTGCCCGGGATACCCGACTCCACGGAAATGAAACCCGGCGGCGGCACGCCCCCCGCGCCCGCCCCCCGCATGACGGCGAAGCTGGCGTAACCGGTTCCAAAATAACATAAGCCCGCCACCGTGGAAAACGCGCCATCCGCAATCGCATGAATAAGAGTGAACAGAAGCAAACGAAGATAACGAAGGAGGAAACCTCGACCCCTTCGTTATCTTCGTTGCCTTCTGTTCCAAATCCGCAATCCGTCATCGGAAATCGGCAATCGAGTCACGGCTCGACGGAGTCTCGCCCTACCGTCATGGCCAATCCGCAATCCGCAATCCGCAATCCGCAATCTGAGGCGGACGGTGTCGTGGTCTCGGTCCGCGGCCTGACCAAAGTGTTCAAGGATTTCTGGGGCCGGCCCAAGGCGCGGGCGGTGGACAACGTGGATTTTGAAGTCCGCCGCGGCGAAGTCTTCGGCCTGCTCGGCCCCAACGGCTCCGGCAAATCCACCACGGTGAAGATGCTCCTCGGCCTGCTCTATCCCACCCGCGGCCACATCGAAGTTTTCGGCCATTCGCCCCGCCACGTCGCCACCAAGCGCCTCATCGGCTACCTGCCGGAGGAGTCGTATCTTTACCGTTTTCTGGACTCGCGCGAGACGCTCGACTTTTTTGGGAATTTATTTGACTTGCCGCCCGCCCAGCGCCGGCGCCGGGCCGAGGAGCTTCTGGAAATGGTCGGCTTGAGCGCCGTCCGCACCCGCGTGGTGGGCGAGTTTTCCAAGGGCATGCAGCGCCGGGTCGGCCTGGCCCAGGCCCTGATCAACGATCCGGAATTGATTATACTTGACGAACCGACCGCCGGCCTGGACCCCATCGGCTGCCGCGAAGTCAAGGACCTGATCCTGACGCTGGCCGGGCGGGGCAAGACCGTTATTTTGAGCAGCCATTTGCTTTCCGACGTGGAAGAGGTGTGCGACCGCGTGGTCATTTACTACGGGGGCAGGATCCAGGCCATGGGCACCCTCAGGGAATTGCTCGCCAAACCCGACGCGGTCTGCATCACCATGCCGCCCGTCTCGCGCGACACGATGGAGAAAGTGCTCGAACTCATCGGGCGCGACGCCGCCGCGGGCAAGGTCGAGGTGGAAACTCCAACCCGGAACCTGGAAAGCTACTTCCTGGAAGTGGTCCGCAAAGCCAGGGAGAGCATGTCCGAAACTTCCGGCGCGACTTCCGGCAGCACCGTCGCCGCCTATCTCCGCGGCGACGCCGAAGCGGCGCCGCCGGCGGACAAAATTCTCGAACGGCTCACCGTTCCAACCGCGCCCGAACCCGCCGCGGCGGCCGCGCCCCCGGCGTCCGAGCCGCGCCTTGACGAAGCCCGGCTGGAAGGCCTGGCCAAACCCGCCGCCCCGCGCCCGTCCGTCACCGTTTCCGTGCCCGCTCCGCCTGCGGACCTGGGCAAAGCCAACGAAAAGCTGTCCGCCCTTTTGGGGAAAAAAGATGAACCCAAATAGTCCCCAATTGCGGATTGCGGATTGCGGATTGCGGATTGCCATTCGCGCCCAAGCCGCCAATGAACCGTGGAAAGGACGCATGGGACGAAAAGGACCCAGAGGACGGACACGGACAAGCAGTGGCCTTAATCCGCAATCCGCAATCCGCAATCCGCAATTGGAGAATCCGCAATCCGCAATTCCCTAGCCGCCATGCACCGCATCCTTGCCATAGCCCGCCTGACTTGGAAGTCGGCCTTTCGGTACCGGATCTTCTGGGTCATGGCCGCGCTGCTGGTGGCGGCGGTGGTGGGCCTGCCGTTGATCCTCAAGGACGACGGCACGGCGGAGGGGTTGACCCAGGTTCTGCTCACCTACGCCTTGAGCGCCATCACCGTCCTGCTTGGCATCGCCACGCTCTGGCTCTCCTGCGGCACGCTGGCGCGGGACATCGAGGACTGCCAGATTCAGATGATCTGCGTCAAGCCGATTGCCCGCTGGCAAATCTGGCTGGGCAAGCTGCTCGGTATCCTCGCCCTCAACGCCATGCTGCTCGCCCTGTCCGGCGGCGCGGTTTTCCTGCTGCTCCAATGGCGCGCCCAGCGGCTTCCCGTCGAGCAGCAGGCGAAACTGCGCAAGGAGATCTTTGTCGCGCGCGCCGCCGCCAAAGAAAGGCCGCCGGACATCGCCGCCGAAGCGAGAGACCAGGCAAAAAAATGGATCGAGAATTGGCGGGCCGCGCATCCCTCCGAAAACCTCGATGCGGACGACCTCAAACAAGTTGGCAACCAAATCATGGCGGCCGTTCGTTCCGAGGTGGAAGAGGTGCCCTCGTTGCGTCAAAAGGCATGGCAGATCAACCTGAGCAGCCTTTCGGAGCGCGTGCGCTCCCAACCCCTGCAACTGCGCGTCAAGTTCCATGCGGGCGATCCCAATTCCCTTGCCAATTCGGAAGCCACCTATCGCCTGCTTTGGCGGATCGGCCCCATGAACGCCCCCAACCCCCAGCTTCTGGATGAAATCCTGCCGCCCAATTCGTTTCAGGAAATTGACGTGGCCCCGTTGTTCGATGAAAACGGCATCCTCACCGTCATCTGCGCCAACGCCAACGACACCTCGCTCTTCTTCCCGATGGACGATGGTTTTGAGATCCTCTACCGCGAGAGCAGCTTTGGCGTCAACTTCGTCCGCGGCCTGGCGGTCATCCTTTGCTGGCTGGTCCTGCTTTCCGCCCTCGGCCTGGCCTGCGCCAGTTTCCTTTCCTTCCCGGTGGCCGCCTTTTGCTCGCTGGCCGTTTTGCTCGTCGGCCTTTCCACCGGCGTCCTGACCGCCGTGCAGGAGCAGAAGAGCATTTTCCCCTTCGACAGCTCGGGGCAGAAGCCCGCCGCGGTCCAACAATTCATTGACAGTATTTCCGTGCCGATGTTCGGCGCGGTCTTGAAGGTCGTCAACCTGGTGCGCGGCTTTTCGCCGGTGGACGACTTGAGCACCGGACACAGCATCACCTGGGGGCAACTGGCCCGCGCGGCGGGGCAAATCGTCCTCCTGATGGGCGGCATTTTCGGCGCCGCCGGCGTGCTTTTTTTCAACCGCCGCGAACTGGCCGCCGTCCAGCCCAACTCCTGACCCGCATTATGGACCAAATTGTTATTCGCGATTTAACCGTCTTTTGCAACGTCGGCGTTCCGGCCCAGGAACGGGCCAATCCACAGCGCCTCAACCTGACCGTGGAAATGGAACACGACCTGTCCGGCATCGGCGACAACTTGGGACAGACGATTGATTACCAGGCCGTTGCCCAGCGGATGCAGGACTTTGGCCGGGGGCGCAGTTGGAAACTGATCGAAGCCCTCGCCGTGGATCTGGCCGAGATGATCCTGCGCGATTTCAAGCCGGTGCGCGTCACCGTGGAGGTCAAGAAATTCATCCTCCCGCAGGCCCGCCATGTTTCCGCGCGCGTGACCCGTCCCAGCGCCGCAGGAGAGGCAAAATTGTGAATGGTGGATTGGGAATTGTGAATTGCACAGGTGTCAAAGCCCGTCAGGGCTGGCATCCTTTTAGCATGCTGGTTTCAAAACAGATTCAAGCTCTGTCAGGAGATTGTTGTCACGTTGCTCCTGGTATGATAACTTCTCCCTGTGAGCAAACTCGAACAAATTGAGGCGGCGGCGGAATCGCTCGCCCTGGAAGAGAAACAGCAACTGATGCTCTTTCTCGCCACCCGGATGCGCGAGCAAGGAGTCCAAATGCCTGAACCTCGTAGATTTTCCCGCGACCAGATGGCGGGTTGGATCGCGGAGGATGAAGCCGACATGCGCCGCTTCCTGCAAGGCAAGTGAGGCTTTTTCTCGACACGAGTGTTCTTTTGGCCGCCTGTGGCTCTCTGAACGGCGCTTCGGGCGAAATCTTCCGCCGCGCATCGGCCAACGGTTGGATTCTGGTAACGAGTCCATACGCAATCGAAGAGGTCCTTCGGAACCTCCCTGATTTCCCGGCATTCGCGAGCGCCCATTGGGTACAATTACGGCCCAGCCTCCTGGTAATGGACGACGTGCTCACGCTTGAACTGCCCGTGGTCTTCGCCGTCGGAAAAGACCGCCCCATTCTCTTCAGCGCCCTGGCTTGGGCTGACATTCTTCTTACGCTCGACCGGCGCGATTTCGGCGGCTTCATGGATAACCCATTTTACGGCCTGCTCGTGATGAAGCCGGGGCTGTTCTTGGAGCGTGAACGAGCCGCTGGACGGCTTCTGTAACGCCCTCGCCTCCAGAACACGAAGCTGGGAAAACCAATCCAACTTGTCGGGAAAGCTTGCATGCCTCGTCCGTTCCTCTATACTGCCCGCATGCGATGCCGGCGTTTAAGCCAACATTTTAGCTTGCCTTTTTTCGGGCCGGCCTGTCTATTCTCAGCCTCTTATGGAAAATGACCCAACAGTAGCTCTTTACGATTTTTACGGATGGCTGCACACCAACCGGAAACGCGTCTTGGCGGGCGCCATCGTCGTGGCCGTCATCGCCGCCATCGTGTCTTTTGTCATGTGGAGCAACAGCGAGAAGGAAGCCAGCGCCAACCAGCGCCTGCTCGCTGTCCCCTCGCTCATCGGCGGGGCGCCTCCGGGAGACCCCGCTTCCGCCAAAACGCTGCTCAGTATCGGCCAGGATTACCCCGGCACCAGCGCCGGCGTCGCCGCCCAATTGCTGTCCGCCAGGGAACTGTTTCTGGGCGGCAAGTACGCCGAGGCGCAGCAGGCGTTCTCCAAATTTGTCGCCGATCATCCCAGCCATCCGCTGGTGCCCCAGGCCAATGTCGGCATCGCCGTCTGCATGGAGGCCCAAACCAACATCACCGGCGCCGTCCAACAATACAAGAAGATCAACGTCCTCTACTCCGCCAACCCTAATCTGGTCCTTCCGGTCAAGTTGACCCTCGGCCGCTTGAGCGAGGCCGACAATAAGCCCGATCAGGCAGTCCAGTATTACAAGGAGTTGGCCAGCTTGCAGGACCCCAACGATCCGTGGGTGGTTGAAGCCTACGAGCGCCTCCGGCTTCTCATTTCCAAACATCCCGAACTCAACCCCAGCCCGCAACAGCCCGCCCCCACCAGACCGTCGCCCATGTTGACTCCGAACGAGACCGAGATGCAGCTTTCCCCGCCGGGAAGTTCAGCCCCCGCGCCCCAGGCCCCCGCCCCGCCGGGAGGCGCAGCGCCTCCGTCGGGACTGTTGCCGCCGCCCGTGCTGCCCGCGCCCCAACCAACGGTCGCGCCGTCCAACGCAGCCCCCGCTCCCCAACCGCCCGTTCCGCCTCAACCGTCGGTTCCGCCCGCGCCGCCCGCTCCGCCGGCAGGCACAGCGCCTCCGTCGGGACTGTTGCCGCCGCCCGTGTTGCCCGCGCCCCAGCCTGTCGTTCCGCCCGCCGCCCGCCCCGGCAGCCACCAATACACCGCCCGCCGGCAACCCATGAACCCCAGGCTCCTCATCGTTGATGCCGGCGCTTGTGTCTGAAATGTCCGCCGCATGAAGTTGACACTCATTGGAACGGGGTATGTCGGCCTGGTCACCGGGACTTGTTTTGCCGAAGCCGGCCACCACGTCATCTGCGTGGACAAGGATACCGCCAAAATCGCGCTGCTCAAGGCGGGCGGCATGCCCATTTACGAACCGGGCCTGGAGGAATTGGTCCGCAAGAACACCGCCGCCGGCCGCCTCCATTTCACCAGCAGCACCCGCGAAGGCGTCGAGCGGTCCGACGTCATTTTCATCGCCGTTGCCACTCCCGCCCTCCCGGACGGCTCGGTGGACTTGAGCTTCATCGAAGCCGTCTCGCGCGAAATCGCCGCCGCCATGACCGGTTACCGCATTGTCGTTGACAAGAGCACCGTCCCGGTGAGAACCGGCGAAAAAGTCGCCGAGACCATCAAGCGTTATGGCAAACCCGGCCTGGAATTTGATGTCGTCAGCAATCCCGAATTCTTGCGCGAGGGCTTTGCCGTCGGAGATTTCATGAAGCCGGATCGCGTGGTGGTGGGCGTCTCCTCGCCCCGTCCCGTCGCCGCCTTGCAGGAGATTTACGCGCCCTACCAGGCCCCCGTCATCGTCACCGACATTCACTCGGCCGAACTCATCAAACACGCGGCCAATTCCTTCCTCGCCCTCAAAATTTCCTATATCAACGCCATTTCCGTTCTTTGCGAATTGTCCGGCGGCAACGTCCAGGAAGTCGCCCGCGGCATGGGCATGGACACGCGGATCGGAAGCAAGTTCCTGGACGCCTCCCTCGGTTTTGGCGGCAGTTGCTTTCCCAAGGACCTCAGCGCCTTCATCCGCATCTCCGAAACCCTCGGTTACGACTTCGGATTGCTCAAGGAAGTCCAGCGCATCAACGCCGGCCAAATGGACCGCTTCGTCAACAAAATTATTGACACCCTCTGGGTCGTCAAGGGCAAGTCCCTCGGCGTCCTCGGCCTGGCCTTCAAGCAGAACACCGACGACATCCGCATGTCCCCCGCCATCCAGCTCTGCCAGCGCCTCCAAAAGGAAGGCGCCCTCCTGCGCGTCCATGATCCCCAAGCCATGGAAAAAGCCCGCGCCGTCCTCGAGGATGTGACTTACGTGGACAACATGGACGAGGTGTCGGACGGCTGCGACGCCCTGGTCATCGCCACCGAATGGCCCGTCTTCAAGAAACTGGACCTGGAACGCGCCCGCAAGGCGCTCTCGCACCCCATCATTTTCGACGGCCGCAACCTGTTTGACGCCGCCGAAATGGAGCGCCTCGGATTCCTCTACAAAAGCATCGGGCGAAAATGAACCCCGGAAATCAAGAGTCTGGTAGGGCAGAGCTGCCGCTCTGCCCTGAATTCTTGGGCGGCTCCCGATTCAGAATCGGGACGCCCTACCGGTCGCCTGGAGATTTTTGTCCTCCAACCAAATGAAGCCGGGAGCCATGCCTTCTCCGGCGTCCGCCCAGCCTCCGGTTGAAGTGGCCGCCGGCCTGGTCTTCCGCGATGGCCGCCTGCTCATCACCCGCCGCTCCGCCGGCGCGCACCTGGCCGGCCTGTGGGAATTTCCCGGCGGCAAACGCGAGCCGGGCGAGACTTTTCAGCAATGCCTCCGCCGCGAACTCCGTGAGGAACTCGGCATCCAAGTCCGCGTCCTCTCCTTGTTCGAGGACCTCGTGCATCACTATCCCGAACGCTCCGTCCGCCTGAAATTCTTCCGTTGCCGCTGGCTGCGCCACGAACCCGCGCCGATCCTGTGCGAGAGCCTGGCCTGGATCACCCGCGACCAGCTTTCCCAATACCCCTTCCCCGCCGCCGACGCCCGGCTCCTTGACAAACTCCGCCAAGCCCCCGGCCTCTGGCAAACCGCCCCCGTCCCCTGTAGCGGCGGTCTACGACCGTCGCTGAATTGCAGATGACCAATTTTCAATGACCAATCCTCAATCAACGCCCCCGAATTCTCATGCCTTCCGAAAATGGTTTGTTCCCCAGGGCGCTCGCAAAAGACGTGTCACCAGTACTGGTGACTGGCGGTTCGCCGCCATTGCGGTATGCTGGCCACACGGTTGAACGCGGGGTCTGGCAGCCGCCCGTCAGCCGGAAGTTTTAGGTTTTGTTGATGTGTGCGAAGAGGCCGGACGAAAGTCCGGCCTTTTTGTTGGTTTAGGCCGCGTTCCGCACTGAGATGCGGAGTGCGCCAAAGGTCGCTGGTAGTGGTCTCATTTTCTTAATCTTAATCCTAATCTTAATCTTAATCTCAATCTGCCTCGTAAAACCCGATTAAGATTAAGATTAAGATTAAGATTAGGATTAAGATTAGGATTAAGAGAGGATACCCCCCAATTAGAATGCCCTCAACGTCTTCGCGCGGCTTGACGAATCGCCCGCGAAAGGCTTTAATTCCCCCATGCAAAAGATCATCGGAATCCTGTGCTCCGCCCTCCTGCTCGCCGGCTGCGCCAGCCGCAATCCTCCGGCCCCCATGCCGGTCGTGTCAAACCCCTCCACCAACAAGCCCGTCGTCACCCCGGATTTCCGGACCGTCGGAAAAGTGATCTCGGTGAACAGCGACAGCCGGTTTGTCATCATCAGCTTTTCCCCGGGCGAGCTGCCCAAGCCCGACGCCCGCCTCAGTATCTATCACAACGGCCTCAAAGTGGCCGAAGTCAAAGTGGACCCCCAGTTCCAGCGCGACTACAACTACAATACGGTGGCGGACATTATCACCGGCGATGTTCAACCCGGCGACGAGGCGCGGCAGGATTAGTACCGGTCGCCTCTGTCATGGGGCTTGCGCTCGGGTCCCCGGACCATCCCATGAATGTCAACAAATACAAATTGCTGGCCGCTCCGGCGGACGAACTGGAGGAGCAGGTCAACCAGCTCATTGAGGCCGGCTGGCAGCCCTTCGGCGCCCCGTTCCTTTTGCCGGCCAAGCCCGACGACCTGACCTTGCAGCAGAACATGATTTATCAGGCCATGGTCTTTTCAACCAAGAGCCCTGTTTCGTGAGGCCTCATTTCATTTCTTGGGGTTCCAATTGCAAACTGAGAGCATGAACGACATGGAATGGATCAGATATCAAAACAAGGAGCATGCCGTTTGATTCGCATGCCTTGCAAACCGCTGCCCTACGGCATTTCGCCCGCGCGCGGGCAGGCGCTGCTGAGTTTTGCAGGGCGGCGGATGCCGGAGCATCTGCCGCTGTACGAGGTGAGGAAGGTGGAGGAGGTGCGCGGCGCGCAGGGTCCCGCCGGGGCGAACCTGCTGATTCAAGGGGACTGCCTTTCGGCGTGCGCGTATCTCAAGGCCAACCAGATCAAGGCGGACTTGGTGTACATTGACCCGCCGTTCGCCAGCGGCGCGAATTACGCGATGAAGATTTGCCTGCGGAATTCCGGAACGGCGCCGCTGGAAAGGGAAGGCAGCGGCATCGGCGAGGAGGTGGTGTATGGGGACATCTGGAAGAAGGAGGACTATCTGAACTGGCTATACGAGCGCTTGCTCGCCATTCGGGAGGTGTTGAGCGGCGCCGGTTCGATTTATGTCCACCTCGACTGCACGATCGGCCATTACGTGAAGGTCCTGCTGGATGAAGTTTTCGGCGAGGAGTGCTTTAGAAACGAGCTGATCTGGAAACGGACGACGGCCCGCTCCGGCAGCCATTTCTACAATCACATTCACGACGTGATCTACTTTTACACCGTATCGGAAAGAGCGGCGTGGACGCTCCAACACATCGGTTACTCGGAGGAGATGTTTCCCCGTATGGATGCGGATGGCAAACGGTGGCATGCCAGCCCGCTGACCGGGCCGGGCTTGCGCACAGGGTCGTCCGGGGCGGCCTGGCGCGGCATCAACCCCGGCAACATCGGCAAAGGGCGGCATTGGACAATCCCCGGCTTCATGAAGCCGCTGCTCAGTCAAGCCGCGCAGAAGGACAACATTGTCGCGCTGGAAGAACTGAACACGATGGGGCGGATTGTGCGGGGAAAGGACGGAACCGGAATGCCAAACTTCAAGCAATACATGGATGACTTGAGAGGCGTTCAGCTCCAGTCAATATGGACGGACATTGCCGGCGGGAAAAACGGCTATCCGACACAAAAACCGGAGGCGCTTTTGGCGCGCATCATTCAGGCGTCCTCCAATGCCGGGATGACCGTCGCGGATTTTTTCAGCGGCAGCGGCACGACGGCGTCAGTGGCGCACAAACTGGGACGCCGATTCATTGCCGGGGACATTGGTTTGAACGCCATTCAAACCACGCGGGACCGTCTCGCCGCGGCGGGGGCATCGTTTGACGTTCTGAGAATTCAGGACGGCGTTCGTTCGAGCCGCAAACTTGCCGGCGGCAAAGGCGGCCGCCGCTTCGCGCCGGACAGCGCGGTGCTGGACGTGCAAGCCGCCGGCAAGGGCCGGTGGAAAGTGACCGTCCAGCATTATTCCAGCCCTTATCTGAAAGCGAAGATGGACCAGTTCAACGCCAGGCGCGGCAGGAAGAACGGCGGCGAAGCGGCGAAGCCATCCGTTTCGTTCAAGCCGGTGGCCATCAGCGACACCGGGCTTGAACTGGTCGAGTCCATCCAGTTCGACACGACGCTGCGCAAGGATGGCGTCTGGGTGAGCAATGCGGCGTTGGAAGACAAAGCGGGGCGGAAGGGGAGGATCAAAGGGTGCTATGTTGTGGGGGCAAAATCGTTCAGAGTGAAAATCCGGAACATTGCGGGGGATGAGATCGTATTGGCGGCGGTCACAGACCGCCGCTACAGGGCAAAAGCCAAGTAAAGGAAGATGCACGCGGCGGGTTGGCTAACGCAAAAAGGTTCCGGTTCCGGGGCCGTACCCCTGCGGCATAGCCTGCTGGGTTGGGTCCTCCGGCCCGGTTTCCGGCCGCCACAAGACTTCGTAGTTCTTGACAGCATGGCGGAAGCCCTTGACATCGGCGGGGAGGCGTTCGACGCAGAGCGCCGCCAGCCCGGGGTCGTCGCGCTGCAACGCCAGATAAGTGGAATGGGAGATGATGATTCTGCCATAGCCGGACAGGCCCTCGAGCCGGGAGGCCAGGTTCACATCCCGTCCAAACACAGTGTAACTGAGGCCATCGAGGTCCGAACCCATCAACCCCATGATGGCCGTGCCGGTGTTGATCCCGGTGCCCAAGGAGAGCAGCGGCAGAGGGGACTCCGGCGGCAACCCCTGGGCGGCGCGCGCGGGGGCATCGGCGGCGATGCGCTTGTTCTCTTGATCCCGTTTGAGATTCAAGGCCAGCATGGCGCGCTGGGCGTTAATCGCCGACCGGACGGCATCGCAGGCGTGGCGGGGGTTGGGGAGCGGCCCCCCCCAGAAGGCCATGACACAATCGCCGATGTATTTGTCCAGGGTGCCATTGTGTTTCTTGATCGCGCCGGCGATGGTCCCCAGGTAAGTGCTGACCGTATCGAGGATAGCCTTGGCGACCTGGTTGTAATGGGCCTCCGCGGCTTGCGGGCTGAGTTTGTTTTGCTCGACGTATTCGGCGGCCTGGGTTTGCGTCTTGTCGGTCAGGGCCGTGAACCCCCGCACGTCGGCGAAATAAACGGTGATCTCGCGGCGCACGCCGCCCATTGAGATTTTCGCCGCCTTCAACAATTCGTCCACGACCTCCGGGGCGAGCATTTTGGAAAAGACGGACTTCACGCGCTTCTTCTCGGCCTGCTCGGCCTGCACGCGGTAGGTCAGCGCCATGGCGTGCGTGACCAAACCGGAACAGAACAGCGGCAGAATGACCGGCAGCCAAAACCGGTGAGCGGCGTAAAGCCAGCACGCCAGCCCCATATAAAGCAACACCAGCGCCGCCATCAGCCCTGTGCCGGCCAGAGGCCGCGCCACCGCGAATGTGACCCATCCGGCAAAGGCGCCCATCAGGACAATCAGGAATAATGTCAACGCCAGCGGACTGGTTGAGACAAAGCGGTTGGTGAGAATCGAATTGGCCACATTCAGATGTTTGAGCACGAGAATGGTGCCGGATTCCGCGGGCGTGTTCCCCTGGTCCGACACCGCCGAGAAGGCGGTCACGGCCGAGCCGATCAAGACCAGCCGGTTTGTCCACCGGCCGGTGTCCGCCGGGTGGCCTTGGGCGCGCTCGTTGGCTTGCAGCAACAATTCGTCAAACGACCCGGCTTGGAAGCCGGATTGGGGCTGCACGTTATTAGTAGTGATGACCCTCTTCAGTAAAATGGGCTGTGGGTCTTGCTCGCCGGGCTGGACCTCGACATAATTGGTGTCGAGCAGATGGGACGTGATCAGCGAGTTGGTGTGGCCGATTTCCCAGTTCACGTAGTAGCTGCCGTCGGATTCCAACCGGATCACCCGGCGGACACCGTTCTCCCCGTGCAAAACCACGCGGTGATGTTGGGGCTGGATTTCCGGGTGGTCCAGGTCGAGTTTCAACTCGCCGGCGGCCAGGACAATTCCCATGCTCCATACGCGCATGTAAGCGAAAGGGATAAAGGGCGGCGCATCGGGCGGCACGTTGCTCATGATCTCCGACAGATTCAGAAAGCCCTCCTTGTCCCTGTGATAAGTGACGGCGTCTCCCCGGCGCGGGATGATAATCCGGGCCTTCTCGTTCCGCGTCAATTCCATCGGGAAAGCGTCTTCCAGGAGCAGCCGGTTCAGCCGGCTCACGCCGCCATCGCCGGGTTTCGGATCCAGAAGCCGCAGGGTTTCCGGGCGCAATTTCACGGCGGCAAAACGGGCGTCGTTGAAAATGGACGGGCCAGCGACGAGCTTGTTGAGAGCCTTTGCCAGAAGCCCCGCCAGTTGATTGGAGGCCGCCACAGAGCCGTCATAATGCAGCACTGCGGCGGTGGCGGCATTATCCAGCCGCTTGCTCAAGAAGCTGGAGACCGGGTCCGGCTTGGCGGCCAGCTTGGCGGCAAAGGATTGCAAATCCATGATGTCTCCCGGCTCGAAGTCCTGGGAGTCGAACTGGATTTTCGCGCGCTCGAGGTCCATGTGCCACTCGAGCGCAATTTGGTTGACAAAGAGCGGATTCCAGATTCGATAGACTTCATAAGGGCGGTCGCGGCGCAAAACGCCGTCCTCATCCCTTTCCGCATAGACGCCGCCCAAATCCGCCGCGCCGTCCTGGAAAAGCTGGGCCGGGACGACATGGTGTTCTGTGGCGAGAATGGCATTGCCGGCCTTTTTGAGGGTGTCGGCGAAGAATTGGTCCGAGGCGACGGTTTTGCCGTCGAGCACGACCGGGGGATCGCCGGGGCGCAGGACATCGAAATCAACATCAAAGCCCACGATACCGGCGCCTTGGAGGGAAAGCTCCTGCAAGGCCCTGGCGTAGATGCTGCGCGGCCACAATAAGCCGGCGCTGTATCCGAGTGTTCCGCCGCTGACGATGTCCACCGAGTCGTCGGTGATGACCACCAGGCCCAGATTGGCCGCCAGATTGGGATGCGGGCCGGCAAGACGGTTCGCCAGCCGCACGCGCCCGTCGTAGGTCATGTTCTCCAATCTCCGCAAGACGCTGAAGTTGCCGAGTTCCAGCAGGCAAACCAGGGTCACCACCGCCGCGGTAATGAGCATCATCGGCAATTTGCGCGTCTGCTGCATGCCGCCGCCCAGCAGGCGCTCTTCCCAATCCTTGAGCATCGCGTCCCAGTCCTTGTAACTGAGGAGGTCGGAAGGGAGTTTCGGCAAGTCCGCCAGCCTGGGCAAGTTTGGGATTTTAGGAAAACGCAGGCGCACATCCCCAGTTATCACAAAAAACCCGGAGCAACGCAAGGCTGCTCCGGGCTGAAAAACCAAAATTCCATCAACCGATATTCCTAATGATCGGCCGGTGCGGCAGGGGCGGTGCTGCCACTGTCATCGCCATCAACCTTCGCTGGAAGGATTTTCGTTGGGCGGCAAAAATGCTGGAGGTCCGGGGGGTGGGCCTGGCGGCGGTCCGGGCGGTGGGCCGGGCGGCGGCCCTGGCTGGCCTCCAGGTGGATTTGGAGGCGGTATCCATCCGGGAGGCGCGAAGCCCCCTGGCAGAGGCGGATTGCCGGTAACGACTGAATAGGTCAAACCTAATTGTTGGGCTACTAGCGCTGCAAGCGCCAAGGGAGTCAGTCCAAACGGGACGGTTATCGTGACGGTTGTCGTCACCGGCACCCCGCCCGGCCCTGTCACTGTCGTCCCCGTTACGGTCCATGATTGGCCGGTAGTGAGCGTCTGTGAACTCGGGGGTCCGCCTGGGGCGCCGCCTAGTGGCGGGGTGACTTGGCAGAAGATCACGCCGGTCACGCTGGTGAATGTAACCGTGAAGTTTCCATTGGGCAGATAAGTCACCGACACCTGCCAATCGGTGCCGCGAATGGCGGCCACGCCGTTGGGCACGGTGACTTTGTAATCCGAATTGCCGGAGAGCTTCTTGACGCTACCCAGAAGAGTGCCGCCGTCCAGTTTCAAAGTAGTGGAGCTGTCGTTCTCTCCCACCGTCAGCATGGAGGTCAGCGTCATGGTGGTGTTTTCGGTCACTTTTACGGTGGAGGTTCTGCCGTTGACCATGAGATAGGCGGCGGAGGCGGGGCCGGATTTCAGAGCGGTGCCGGGAACCAATTCCTGGTTGACCTTCAAAGGCTTGAAGTCCGGGTCCGCCGGCCCTTTGTATGTCACGGTGCCAGTCACGGAGCGGACAATGGCGGTAGCGTCTTTAGAGGCGCCCGCAGCCACCAAAAGGGTGGTCAAACCCGTCACCGCCAGAGTCAAGCCGCAGACCAAAATCAATTTGATTCGTTTCATAACAATTCTGGATTAAAATGTTGTAACAGGGCGAGATTACCCCCTGCGTGCAAAATGTCAACTAATTTTCGAGTTTTTTTGCCGTTTTTTCAGTCTTTTTTGCCCCCAACCCCATTTTCCGCCCTTTTGCCCCTGTTTTAGCCCGGATATTTCATATCCTTGGTGGAACATCACACACCCTGAACGGTAGGGCGGCGCTGCCGCGCCGCCCTGAATTAGGGCGAAGCAGCAGCTTCGCCCTACCAGACTAAGAAATATGCGGTTTAGCGCCCGTCCGGGCCGGCCCCGGCGCCCTCGGCGATCCTTTGTTTCACCATTTCCAAGTATCCGGCGGCTTCCGGGCTGGGGGCGACTTGCATGGAACGCTCGAGCCAAAGCTGGGCCAGGGAATAGTTCCTAAGTATGGAACAGTGCCAGGCGAACTTCCATTGGACCCGCGCGTTGTTCCGGAACAACTCCAGGCCCTGGACGAAATACCGGGTCGCCTCATTGGGCCGGTCCAGCCAATCCAGGCACATCCCGCAGCTCAACCGCGCCTCGTAGTCATACGGATTCAGCGCCATCCCGCGCTCGAACCACGGCATCGCTTCCCGCGCGAAGTCATCGCTACCCGCATCGCCCTGAAAGGCATGGAGGCGGAAAGACTCTCCGAGGACAAAATCGGTGATGTAATTGCCCGGCTCGATCGCCTGCGCTTTTTTGAAATCCTCCACCTGCCGCTCCCAGGAGGGCGCGTTCAACCCGCGCTCCAGCCAGTAGAATTCGCGGCCCGCCTGGAGGCCTTCCCGCGCCAAGAACCAGACGGCTCCCGCAGCCGCGACCGCGAGCAGGACTTTCCCAAAACTCCCCGGATTGAACCAGAACCGCTCGGTGCCAAACCGCCAATGCGCGGTCAACAGGGCCATGAGGGTGATGGCGGTGACGGCATTGGCGGGGACCTGCATGTTAAAATCCACCACCGAATGGATCAAGATGGCGAGCAGCCCCAGAGACGCCCCCAGCACAAAAGCCGCTCTGGAACTGTTCTTCGACCCCAGGTCACTCGCACTTTTGGTCATGTGAGGCCAAACCCGGATGACCCCGGCCAACAGGAGCCCCAGCGCGGCCATCACGATGGCAAAGCCGGCCAAACCCCATTCGCAGAGCGTATTTAGATAGTCATTGTGCGCGTTTCTCGGGACCGCTTGCGCGTACACGTTTGCCGACATCGGGTAGAGATACCGGAAACTCCCCGGCCCGGCGCCCCACCACATATTCTCCTGGAAGATCCGCTCCGCCGCATTCCAATAAAAGACCCGGCCGTCGCCCTTGTCTATGAGGCCTTGGTTGAAGCGGCCTTCCACCGCGCCAAACTGCTGCATGAGAACCAAGCCGGCCGCACCCAGGACAGCCAGCGCGAGCGCGCCGCGCCGCCAATAATCGGGCTGAAACAATAAAACCACGCAAAACGCCGCCAGCGACACCACCATGCTCGTGATGCCCCCCCGCGACTGCGATACCACCACCCCCGCCATCATCACCAGCGCGCTATAGCCCAGCAAGACCTTCACCGTCGCGCTGAAACGGCTCATCACCGAATAAGCCAGCGCCAGCGGCAGGACCATCTCCGTGAACCCGGCAAAACTGTTGGGATTGACGTAAGTGCCGCTCCCCCGCAGCATGTACTCCGCCGGTTTGATAATCGGCCAGGCATGGTGCGTCATGAACTGGTAAAAGGCGATAAACGACTCCCCGACCCCGACCGCGATCAAAGCCACCGCCGCCGCGGTTGCCGATTCACGCCGGTTCAGATTGTTGACAATCACAAAGAACAGCGTCCCGTACAAGATGACGCAGCGCAAATTCTGCCGCGCCGCGTAAGCCAGCTCCGCGTGCGAGCAGCGGAAGAGGGCGTAGATCACAAACGCCAGCACCGCCCAGCAAATCGGAGGCCACAACAGCCGGAATGGCCGCTGCGTAAAGAACCGGACCGCCCACAGAACCACCGCCAGCGCCGTCAAACCCTGGATCACCAGCAGGCCGTACAAATGCGCCCCTTCCTGGGTTTCCGGATTCACCCGCACGGACCCGTAAGCCAGGGGTCCCCAGACCAGAATCGCCAGCACCGCCGCCAGAATTCCGCGCTCGCACACCCGGTCCGCCCTCTCCCGGAAGGAGCGGCGCGGTCTTTTGGCCGGACTTGCCCGGGACGTGCGAACCCATGGAAAAAGGGCGCTCACCCGAGGTGCTCACGCGGGTCGGTGATGTGCCCCGTCAATGCGCTGGCGGCCACCGTGGCGGGCGAGGCGAGGAAAACCTGGGACTCCTTGTGACCCATCCGGCCCGGGAAATTCCGGTTGGTGGCGCTGATGCACTTGAGCGGGGAGTTCATGCGCCCGAAGGTGTCCACCGGCCCGCCCAGGCAGGCGGCGCAACCGGCGTTCTCCGTCATCCGCACCCCGGCGTCAACAAGTATTTGCCACACCGTCTTCCCCTCCCAACGCGCCGTCTGCAATTCCTGCACGATCTCCGGCGTTGCCGGCACCCCGAAGGTCTCTATCGCCACCCGCTTCCCCCTGACCACCCGCGCGAACTCCAGAAAATCACTCGTCTTTCCGCCCGTGCAGGAGCCGATATAAGCCCGGTCCAGCTTGATACCGCCCAATTCCCTGGCGAGCCGGCGGTTTCCCGGATTGGGATGACACGCCACCGTCGGCTCCAACTTCGCCAAATCCAGCGTCATCTCGAACACAAACTTCTGGGCCGCATCAGGTTCCACCGGTTCATAAGCCGTCTTGGTCCCGTTGAGCCGGCAGCGCGAGTCCACGGCCGCCCTGGTTTGATCATCAAACTCGAAGATGGCGTTTTTCCCGCCCGCCTCGATGGCCATGTTGGCCACCGTCATTCGGTCATCCATGGAGAGCCGCGTGGCCCCCTCGCCGTCAAACTGCATGGCCCGGTAAGTCGCGCCGTCAAACCCGATTTCCCCGATGCAATGGAGGATAATATCCTTGGCCATGACCCCCGGTTGCAAGCGTCCCTCCAGCCGGAAGTGCATCGTCTCCGGCACCTTCAACAAAAGCTTGCCGGTTCCCATCACAAACCCGGCGTCCGTGTTCCCGATGCCCGTGGCAAACTCATTAAACGCGCCCGCCATGCACGTATGCGAATCGGTCCCAAAAAGAACCTCGCCCGGCCGCGTATGCCCCTTTTGCGGGAGGGCGGTATGGCACACCCCCGCGTAACGGGAGCCGTACTGCCGCTTCAACATCCCCTGGCCAGGATCAAACTTCCACGACCCGTTCTCGTCGTCTATCACGTCATAAAAATAGGGCAAGTCCTGTTCGCGGGCGAACTGGCGCAAGATATCCACATTCCGGTTCGAGAGGGAATCGGCGGTAAAGATATAATGATCCGGGATGATCACCACCTTATGGCGGTCCCACACTTTGGCCTTGGCGCCGAACTCGCGTTGGAAAACGCCAATGGTGCCCGGCCCGCACACATCATGGGTCATGAGAATATCCGCCTGGACCCAGACATTCTCACCGGCCTCAACCGATTTCTTACCCGCGGCGCGGGCCAATATCTTTTCAGTTAACGTCATAAATCGCGGTTAAAGTATCCGCTCCCGTTCCCGCCCGCAACCCCGAACATGGATCGCGCCGGGGGCGGGTGCAGGACAAAAATCTTCGCCTTCTTGGTAGGGCAGAGCTGCTGCTCTGCCCTGAATTCTCGGGCGGCGCAGCAGCGCCGCCCTACCGAAAACACGAAGAATTTTGTCCTGCGCCCCCGGGGGCGCGGGCGCATAACACTTGTTTGGGTATCCTCTCCTCATCTTTCCAACAATTAAAGTCGGAGGCATAACCTGCGGCTTGCATTTTACTGCCTGTCCGTGAATAATCCCTCCTATGACACCTACATTCTTCCACTTGTTCACTCCGGCGGCATCGCGTCGCGCCTTGCGGCACTTGAGCGCCATGACTCTCCTTCTTGGCGCAGCCGCCCTCGCGCCTTCGCTCTTTGCGCAGGCCCCGGCGGCTTCTGGCCCCGTCGTCCTCACCATCAAGGCCGGCGAAGCCGCCGCCAAGGTCAGCCCGGTTCTCTACGGCCTGATGACCGAGGAAATCAATTACTCCTACGACGGCGGCCTTTACGCCGAACTGATCAACAACCGCACGTTCAAGGACCGCACGAACCCTCTGCGCTACTGGAAATTGGTGCAAGACGCTGGCGAGGGCAATTCCATGTCCGTCGTCACCGACCGGCCGCTCAACAGCGTCCTCACCAACAGTTTGAAACTTGTGGCGCACACCGCCTCCAAGGAAAAACCGGCGGGCATCGCCAATGACGGATTTTGGGGAATCCCGGTCCAGCCGAACACCCCGTACCGGGCCTCCTTTTACGCCCGGGCGGCGGATGGATTCACCGGCCCGCTGACCGTCTCCATCGTCAGCACCAACGCCAGCGCCTCCGTCTTCGCCAGCGCGGAAGTTTCCGGACTCAGCGCCAATTGGAAGAAATTCGAGGTTGCCTTGACCACCGGAAACGTGCCGGCCTCCAAGGACAACCAATTCATCATTTCAACCGCCAGCCCCGGCACCATCTTCTTCAACCTCATTTCGCTCTTCCCGCCGACTTACAACGACCGCCCCAACGGCAACCGCAAGGACATCATGCAACTGCTTGCCGACATGCACCCGTCGTTCCTGCGTTTTCCCGGCGGCAATTACCTCGAAGGCAACACCGTCGCAACCCGCTTCAACTGGAAGGAAACCATCCACGACATCTCCAAACGCCCCGGCCACCAGGATGATGCCTGGGGCTATTGGTCCTCCGACGGCATGGGCTTGCTGGAATTCCTGGAATGGTGCGAGGACATTCACATGGAGCCGGTGCTGGCCGTCTATGCCGGCTACTCCATGCGCTCGGGTCACATCGCCACAGGCCCGGACTTGGAACCGTTTGTCAAAGACGCCCTGGACGAAATCGAATACGTGACCGGCGACGCGGGCACCACCTGGGGCGCGCAACGGGCCGCCGACGGCCACCCCGCGCCCTTCAAGCTCGAATTCGTGGAAGTGGGCAACGAGGACCAATTTGACCGCACAGCCGGCAACTACAATGGCCGCTTCGCCCAGTTCTACGACGCCATCAAAGCCAAGTACCCAAAAATCCAGGTCATCGCCACCACCGGCGTCACCGGGCGCACTCCTGATGTGGTTGACAACCATTTGTACGTCGGCGCGGGCGAAGTCGCCATGCAAGGCCACTTCCACGATTACGACAACCGTCCCCGCACCGGCTCGAAAGTTTTCGAGGGCGAATGGGCCACTCGCGGCTCGCGCGCCTCCACGCCCAACATGGCCGACGCCCTGGGCGACGCCGCCTTCCTCATGGGCCTGGAGCACAACTCCGACCTCGTCATCATGGAGTCCTACGCCCCGCTCTTCGTCAATGTCAGCGACGTCCGCGGCCCCAGGGGCGGCGGCGGTTCCCAGCAATGGGAAGTGGACTTGATCGGCTACGACGCCCTCGGCAGCTACGGCTCTCCCTCCTACTACGTCCAAAAAATGTTCAGCGTCAATCATGGCGACGAAATTCTCGCCGCGACGGTTGCAAATGTCCCGGCGAACGCCCCCGCGCGCGACGCGGCCCCGGCTGGCGGAGCGCGGCGCGGCGGCGGGACGCAGGGCACGATTTTTACCGGCGTCACCCGCGACAGCAAAACTAAGGCCATTTACGTGAAAGTGGTCAACAGCGCGGCCCAGGCGCAGGATGTGCATATTGAGATCCAGGGCGCATCCGCCATTGCGCCAACCGGCCAAATCACCGTCATGAGCGCCGCCAGCCCGGAGGCCACCAACTCCATCAAAGAGCCAAAAAAAGTGACGTCCGTTACCAGCGAAGTGACCGGCCTGGGCAAGAGCTTCACCCGCTCCTTCCCCCCCTACAGCGTCACCGTCCTCCAACTGCAAGGCACATAGTGTGGTGTCCCTGAAATAGCTATCCATGAAAAGTGGCAGCGGCGTCTCGCCGCTGTTTGCCAGCCTGAGGACAGAGCCGCAGCGGCGGGACGCCGCTGCCACTCCACTTTATGGCTAGTCATTTCAG
>Ga0182027_10002462_pt1 | contig 30028 bp, 19 predicted proteins | sample 712E1DmetaG_FD_121300 | JGI IMG/M metagenome (GOLD analysis project Ga0182027, IMG submission 121300) | Permafrost microbial communities from Stordalen Mire, Sweden - 712E1D metaG (Illumina Assembly) | ecosystem: Environmental > Terrestrial > Soil > Wetlands > Permafrost | place: Sweden...
CAGGCTTCGTAAAATAAAAAAATACCCGCCGGCAATTGCGGCAACGCTAAAAGGCATTTGCACTAAAAAAAACAATCCCGCCGGAAGCCCTGAATATTTTATCGCCAACAGCACCCCGGGATAAAGCGGCCACCAATATTCCCACACATGGCGAAACCAGTAATTGATCGCGGCCTTATGCGCGGGTTTCACTTCGTCGTTCGCATCCACCGACGCCACCATGGGCGCTGAAAAAAGGGCCCCGCCGGGCATGGGCAGTAGCCCGACCAAGGCGGGCAGGCCGCCAATGAGAAGCCTTTTGCTGGTCAACCACCGTTTAAGGGCGTCGATGGTCCGCTTCATTTTCCCGGTTGTCGTGAGCGCTTCGGTAAAGAAAAGCAATAAAAAAATGGCGATGAGCAAAAGGTAATTTTGCGGCATTAAAAAACTCGTGACTTGATAGTGAAGCCCCGACATGCCTGTTGCGGTCCAGAGCGTTAAGAGTCCCGCCCACGTTAGGATCGACAGCCCGAGCGGCACGCCGATTTGGTATAAAGCAAGCATGCCTAAAAAGCAGGCCCCGACTTTTACAAATGCGGGAATTGCAACCAACCAATCCATCATACGATTGTAACCTTAATTGGAAATGGGCGAACACCGTACCCATCACCCATCACCCATTACCTATCACCCATCACCTTTTTTACCCTACAATCTTCTTACTTTCTTCCCAATACGCATCCATTTCTTCGAGGGTCGCTTGGTGAATGTCCTTTCCAAGCTTTTCATATTGGTCTTCGATGTAGCAAAACCTGCGCGCGAATTTTTTAATGGTCAACCGCAGGGCGTCTTCGGCGCAAATGTTTTTATGCCGGGCAACGTTGACAAGTGCAAATATGATGTCCCCGAGTTCTTCCTCGGCCTCTTGGTGACTGTTCTCGGCCATCGCCGTGCGAAATTCCGCGAACTCTTCCTCGACCTTGTCTAAAACCGGGCCCATGTCCTTCCAATCGAAACCCACGCGCGCCACGCGGCGCTGGATTTTCTCGGCCCTGAAAAGCGCGGGCAGGGCTTCGGGAATGTCGTCGGTAAGGTATTTACGGTGCTTTTTCTCGCCTTTTTTAATGGTTTCCCAGTTATTAAGCACTTCCTTGGTCGACGAAACCTGAACATCGCCGAAAACATGCGGATGTCTGCGGACAAGTTTTTCATTGATTTCCCGCGCCACATCATCGAGGGTGAACGTTCCCGCTTCGGCGGCCATTTGCGCATGGAGCACGACTTGCAAAAGCAAATCACCCAGCTCTTCCCGCATTCCCGCGACATCACTGTTCTCGACCGCCTCAAAAAATTCGTACGATTCATCAAGCAAACACGAAAGAATGCTTTTGTGGGTCTGCTCACGGTCCCATGGGCATCCGCCCGGCGCCCTCAGGCGCGCGACGGTTTCAATAAACGAATCGATTTCTTTACTCACGATTTTTCCTTTTTTGCTGATTTTTATTCTTCCCAAACGCCTTTGCCCTGCCGCACCATCACCGGATGCGGCCCGGTAAGGTCCACGATGGTCGAACCAACGGGATTGTCAAGCGGCCCCATATCAAGCATTATTTCAACCTCATGTTCTATGACCGGGATAATGTTTTCCGGGTCTCCGCGAAGCCCTCCGGGAATACTTATCGAGGTATTGGCCAAGGGTTCGCCGAGAAGCCTGGTCAGCGCAATGCACACGGGGTTGTCGGGAATGCGCACGCCCACGGTCTTTCTTTTGGGTGTCACTTTTTTAGGAACAAAATTAGTGGCCGGAAGAATAAACGTATAGGGCCCCGGCAAATAGCGCTTCATCAGTTTAAAGTGCGCGTTGTCCATTTTGACGAATTTGCTCATTTGCGAAAAATCGCAGCAAATAAAGGAAAAAAGGCGTCCCTTGTCCTTCTCGATGATTTTACCTATTCTGTCAACTGCCTTGGGGTTCGTGGCGCAAGCGCCCATTCCATACACCGTGTCGGTCGGATAAACGCAAATACCGTCCTCGTTTTTAAGTATATACGCCGCTTTCTCAAGTATTCTTTGTTGAGGCGTTATGGGGTGAATAGTATAGTAAATCATGGGCAATGGACCATTTTTTTAATGTGCCGAAAAAATAAAACGCGCATAAAAATAGGCGATACATTCATCGGCGACCGTCCTAAAACCTTGACTTGACGTCCACCATTTTCTTACATCGTATTCTTTATCGGGACAACAAATGGTCCCAACCACGATATTTTTTCCGAGCGCTTGCCGGTATAATAGTCCGCTTCTGCGGGTATGTGCGCCGACGGAAAACAAATTTATCGAAGTGATGGGGCCTGAAGAGCGCTGAATCCAGGCCCGAACCCGGCACGCGGCGGCATAGGTACGGTCGGCCCTGACTTTGGGCGAAGGCAATATCACGAGGGCATTCGTATCGACGCCGAGTTTTTTAAACGTCGCCCCCGCCAGTTGGGCCCAGGTTTTGTATTCCGATAAAAACATCCCATTTTCCAAAGGTCCTCCGGTTGCAACCAGCAGGGCGTAATGACCGTCCCTGAATTCATGCGCGGCCTTAACCAATGCGTAATCAGGGGCCCAGCCTTCAACGACAAGCACTGAAGCCGAAACGGGTTTGTCTTTTGATAGAAATAACCCGCACCTGGTTATTGCCCCGTAAACCCCGAGGGTAAAAACGGCAAATATCAATAGCCAGCCCCAAATAGTCGGGACCACCGCAAAGGTTTTTTGTTTGAACAATTTTATTTTCATTAACAAAAGGCATTAAGCGTTTCGAGCACCGCCTCGGGTGAGACGTCGTTTCTGACGATTGCGTTTCCCGGGGTGGTGGGCACAACGAAATTGATTTTACCCTGATCGGTTTTTTTATCGGAAAACATTCCCTCGTAGAGCGCCCGGGCATCGGAGGGGAAGGGAAGCTGAATACGAGGCAGTTTCCGTAGAAGTTCCTCGTACTTTTCGCGGTCTTTAGCCTCGACGGCGCCCACGCGCTTTCCAAGATCGTACGCGCAGCCGATCCCCCACAACACCGCTTCCCCATGAATAATTCCGGTGTAATCGTAAAAACGTTCGAGCGTATGGGCGAAGGTATGGCCGAAATTTAAGATCGCCCGTAGCCCGGTTTCTTCTTTTTCATCTTGTTCAACCACGCGGGCTTTCACGGCAATGCTTCTTCGGATCCCCTCGACAAGCGACACGGGCTCCTTGGCGATCATTTTTTCATGATGCATATCGACGAATTCAAACATATCACCCCCGCCGATAAAGGCGTATTTGAAGAGTTCGCCGTAGCCGGCCACGAACTCCCGCTGTGGAAGTGTGTCAAGATACGAGCAGTCGACCCACACCAGCGACGGCTGGTAAAATGCGCCGATAAGGTTTTTCCCCATTGCGTGATTGACGCCGGTTTTGCCCCCGACGCTGGAATCGACCATTGCCAAAAGGGTCGTTGGAATTTGGATATAGCGTACGCCGCGAAGAAATGAAGCGGCGGCAAAACCCGTTATGTCTCCAACAATGCCTCCGCCGAAGGCCATAAGAACGGTTTTTCGGTCGAGCTTGGCCTTAAGCAATGCTTCAAGCACCGATTCCCAGGTTGCGACGGTCTTGAATTGTTCGCCGTCGGGAATTACAGCCAAGGTAAAGTCCAACTGGTCTTTCCATTGCGAGATGGCTGTTTTATAAAGTTTTGCCAACGTTTCATTGGTAACCAAGGCAAAACGGCTTTGAGGGAACAATGTCCTACATTGAGCTGAAAATTCACCACTCGCCCGTTCCCCAAAATAAATGGGGTACGACCGGCTGCCGAGATTTACCGTAAGTTGTTTTTCCATTGGTTCAATCCGCCGTTTCCTGAATATTCGCGCCGAGCTTTTTAAAATCTTCAACAAAACCCGGATAGGTGACCCCTGCCGACTGCGCGGTATCGATAATCGTTTCGCCGCGCGCCGCCATTCCCGCGATGGCAAGGGCCATGACCACGCGATGGTCGTCGTGACCGTTAACGCGGGCGCCGAAAAGCACGCTCTGGCGAACGGTCAAACCGGCCTCTTCTTCTTGTATGTCCGCCCCCATTTTTTTAAGTTCACCCACCATGACCTTGATCCGGTCGGTCTCCTTGATGCGGGCATGGGCCACATTGACAATTCGGGTAATTCCGCTCGCCAGGCATCCGAGCACGGCCACGGCGGGCAAAGCGTCGGGCATGGTATTGAGGTCGACTTTCCCGCCGCTTACGGCGTTTTGGCCGCTTATGGTCACCGACGTTTTTTCCTTATGAAGGACGGCGCCCATGTCCGCAAGTATGTCGAAAATTCTTTTATCGCCCTGCGGATCGGAAAAATCAATTCCCCGGACCGTAACGCCGCTTCCGCATATCGCGGCCGCAATAGCGGGAAAGGTCGCCGAAGAAAAATCCCCGGGTATCAGCATATCGATAGGCAAATATTTCTGGTTACCATAAATTTTAAAGTATGTTAAATCGCCGTTTTTTTCGTAGCGTATCCCTTGTTTGTCAAGCCACCATAGTGTCATTTCCACATAGGGCTTTTCATGCAGATTTATGACGTTTATGACCGTGTCGTTTTTAATGAGCGGACATGAAAACAACAGGCTCGAAACGAATTGCGACGATATGCCGTCGACCGTAACCTCGCCACCCTTAAGGGGACCGGTAATTGAAAAAGGAAGATCTCGGTCAGGGCCTTCAATCGTATACTGTGCGCCCAATTGACGAAGAGCTTCAAGAATAGGTCTGACCGGCCTCGACCGCAAAGAATCGTCGCCGTCGAAACGCCGAGGTTTGCTTCCGAGCGCAGCCGCGGATGAAAAAAGGTTGGTGCTCGTGCCTGAATTTCCCATGGCAAAATCAGCGCTGCCCGAATCATAGTCCCCGCCCACACCCGTTATGAAAAGTGCGCCGCCACGCTCTTCAATGCGGGCCCCCATGCTTTTCGCGGCGCCGACGGCGGAAGCCCCGTCACCGGTTGTAAGCGCCCCGGTAATCTTTGAGACGCCTTCGGCAAGCGTGGCGATGAGAAGGGCGCGAATGGTATGGGATTTTGACGGCGGGACCCAAATATCGCCCGATAGTTTTGACGGTTTAACTATCCATTTCATGATTTAAACTCCGCGATCAACTATGCTTTGCAACTCTTCCATATCAAATATTTTTTCATCGACCTCATGCCCCGTCCAAAGCTTAAACGAGGCAAGCCCTTGATACAGAAGCATACGAAGCCCGTTTTGGGTTTGGCACCCGGCGCTTTTCGCCAAAGACAATAGTTTCGTTGTTCCCGGATTGTAAACAGTGTCGAATACCGTTATCGCCTCATGAAGCAATCGGCCGTCGATCGGCGAAACGTCGCCGTGAGGATACATTCCGATCGAGGTGCAATTGATTAAGAGCGAGCATTCCTTGATTGCACGCGCATAGTCGCCGCTTTGAAAAACGGCATGCATGGCCTTTTGGTCCGTTTTTTCGGACACTTCCCGGCAAAGGGCCGAAACCCGCTCGTTGTCCCTGCCGATAAGCGTCAGACTGCCGACCGCATGGTCCATTGCAAAGGCAAATCCGAGCGTACGCGCGATCCCGCCGTTTCCCAAAATAACGATATTCCCGCCCCGCGGATCACGGTGCATCCACGACAATGCCCTAAAGAAACCTTCGACGTCGGTTGTGTGGCCATGCAGAAGTCCGCCCTCGAAATAAAGGGTATTGACCGCGCCGATAATAGTTGACAGCGGCGATAGAACGTCGCAGTACGGCACGACCTTTTTTTTATACGGAACGGTGACGTTCGCGCCGATAAACGACAAGGACCGCAGGGCCATCATTGCCGTATGTAGTTGACCGTTCGGAACATTCAAGGGAACGTACGCATAAGGCAGGCCGAGCGTTTTAAGCGCGTGGTTATGGATGCGGGGCGACAGCGAATGGGCCACCGGACTGCCGATAAGCCCGATGAGCCGCGTCGATCCGGTTATCGTTTGCGGTTCCAGCGTCATTCGTTTGAACTTGTCAGGAAGGCCTTGACCTGGTTGCGTCCCGTGTTTTTGGCCCGGTAGAGCGCCGCGTCCGCCTCTTCGATCATGGCAATGGGGGTATTGAGCGTTTCACGGTACGTCGTCACCCCAAGCGACGCGGTGAGACGTCCGTTGGGAAGCTGGTATTCATTGACAAACCTATAGTCGAAAATGGCCCCCCGGATATTTTCGGCGGTCTTCAAGGCCAGATTGAGCGGCTGATTGGGAAGCAAAATGGCGAACTCCTCGCCGCCATAGCGCGCCACGGTGTCGTCGGGGCTGCAAACGGCATGAAGGATGCGCACGGTTTCGATAAGCGCCAGATCGCCCTGGATGTGGCCGTTAAGGTCGTTATATATCTTGAAATGGTCGAGATCGAGCATGATGAGCGAAAATCCCTTGGAGGAATGTTTGGCCGTTGAAAAGAGCTTTTTGAATTCCTCGTCGAAAAAATGCCGGTTATACGCCTTTGTCAACTCATCGATCAGGGCCCGGCTCGCCGTGTCCACGTATTCCTGCGCGTCCATGATCTTGGGGCTTATGATTTTGCGTTTGATGTTGGTGTAATAATCGAGCGCCGCAACGTGGATGCCGACGTTTCGGCCCAATTTTTCGCTCATGATGAATTTGTGCTTGAGCATTTCCTTCCAGTCGCGCTTGGCCTCGTCTTCGGGAAGGCGGATTTGCAGGAGCGCAAAAATGATGTCGCGATAATACGTTCCGGGTTTTTTCCCGAGCGTGTCCAGATTGTATTCGTCGTTTTGAATGTGCGATTCGATGTCTCCGCTGGCGATTTCGATCCACCGGGCATCGGTGAGCTTTTTTAAATTGTCAATGTCGCCGATCGAAAGGTTCTTTTCCTCTTCGTTTTCCACGGCGCCCGTCGGTTGCTGGTTTTCTTCCATGGTGAACGGCCTTTTTTATGGGTTTATAAAACCATCCTTAAAATAATATTAGGCCGCCGTCTTCCAACGGCAAATAAAGTCCTTGCTTTTTCTTGAAAAATATTTTATTATTAATGTAATGAATGAAGTGCTACTTAAATCAGTCGTACCGTCAATCGGTACTATCCTGAAAGTGTTTCGCGAAAAAACGCGTAAAAATCAGGGTGAGGTCGCGGCAAAAGCGGGCATCTCAACAAGCATGCTGAGCCAAATAGAGCGCGGCGTGGTTTCCCCTTCCATCGACACTCTCTGCGGCGTTTGTAAGGCCGTGGGAATGGACATGGCCGATCTTTTCAGAAGGATTTCGCCCGATTCGCCGATACGACGTTTCAAGGCCGGACAGCGGTTAAGCACCCAACGCCACGGGGTTTTATTCGAGCAGCTCGCGATGTCGACCCAGGCCGGATACCCGGCTGAAATGTTTTTACTCGAAGTAAAACCGGGAAAGCGCGTCGGGTTAAGCGGCAGCGGCCATGAAGGCATCGAAATGGGCTATGCGCTGGAAGGCGAGGCTATCGTAACGGTTGAGGGAATTGATTATACAATAAGCGCGGGCGACAGCATTTCGTTTAATTCAAATTTACCGCATAGCCTTATTAATGACGGTAAAAAAGTTTTTCGGGCCGTCTGGACGGCCCTGCCGCCGCATAAGGATTATTTGGAGAGCTGAAGGCTGAATAAGGAAATAGATAATTACTATTAACGTTTTTTTGACCTCTCCCTAACTCCCCGGCCTCCGGCCACCCCTCTTCCCCTCTCCCATTGGGAGAGGGGAAGAGGGGCAGGGGTGATGAGGTGAGGTCAATCTGACAAAACAAGGCAATTTTTCAAAAGGAGACCCAATGGGTAAAACAATAACGGAAAAAATTTTCGATGCGCATGTGAAAGACGAGCCTTTCCCGGGAACGAAAGTTTTGCGGCTTGACGTGGTGATGTGTCATGAAATAACCACGCCCATCGCCATAACCGATTTGCAAGCCAAGGGAAAAGACCGGGTTTTTGACGGGAATAAAATCAAGGCGGTCATCGACCATGTGACGCCTTCAAAAGACAGCAAAAGCGCGACCCAGGCCAAAATCCTTCGGGATTGGGCGTTTCGCAACAATATAAAAGACTTTTTCGACATCGGACTCAACGGCGTATGCCACGCGCTGTTTCCTGAAAAAGGATTTATCCGGCCGGGATACACGGTCATCATGGGCGACAGCCACACCTGCACGCACGGGGCGTTCGGAGCATTCGCCGCCGGCGTAGGTACAACCGATCTTGAAGTGGGGATCCTCAAGGGCGTATGCGCTTTCGGCCCTCCGCATTCCATTCGCGTCAATGTACAAGGAACGCTTTCAAAAGGCGTTTATGCCAAAGACCTGATTCTTGAAATAATCCGTACCCTTACCGTAAACGGGGCGACCGACCGGGTCATCGAGTTCCGGGGCCTGGTCATTGAGGCCATGGATATGGAAGAGCGCATGACCCTCTGTAACATGGCCATTGAGGCGGGCGGCACTTCGGGTGTTTGCCTGCCTGACGCCAAAACAGTCGATTTTCTGTGGCCGTTTATCAAAGACGATTATGGTAACGACAAGGCCAAGGCGCTCGCGGATTTCGCGAAATGGCATTCGGACCCCGACGCTTTTTACGAAAAAACGATCGTTATCGATGCATCGGTCCTTGAACCCGTGGCCACGGTGGGCTATAAGCCGGATGAAGTAAAAAAGCTTAAAGACCTTTCAGGCGCGCCGATCAATCAGGTATATATCGGCAGTTGCACCAATGGCAGGATCTCCGACTTGCGCATTGCCGCGGGAATCCTTAAGGGGACGAAGCTCGCGCATGGGGTGCGGGGCATCGTTAGCCCGGCCACTCCCGCGATTTTCAAGCAAGCCATGGAAGAGGGCCTGATCGCAGCGTTCATGGACGCGGGATATTGCGTGACTAATCCCACGTGCGGAGCCTGCCTCGGAATGTCCAACGGGGTGCTTGCCGAAGGGGAAGTTTGCGCCTCGACGACCAACCGAAATTTCTTCGGTAGAATGGGAAAAGGCGGTATGGTCCATTTGATGAGCCCCGCGAGCGCGGCCGCAAGCGGCATAACCGGACATTTGACCGACCCGCGGGAATATTTGAAATAATTTTGGGTTTTATGTAGAGACGCACGGCGGTGCGTCTCTACATATCGAAAAGGCAACAATTCAATATCGAAAGGATTATATAATGAAAACATTCGGAGGCCCGGTCCTGTTTCTGGACAGGTCGGACATCAATACCGATGAAATCATCCCGGCGAAATATTTGACCGAAGTGACCAAAGTCGCGCTGAAACCGTATCTGCTCGAAGACCTTAAACTTCCGGGGTTCGACCGCACAAACGACGCCTTTACAAAAGCGCGCGTGGTCGTCGCGCGGAGGAATTTCGGTTGCGGCTCGTCGCGCGAACATGCGCCTTGGGCGCTCGAAGTCAACGGCATAACCGTTGTCATAGCCCAAAATTTCGCGCGCATTTTCAGGCAGAACATGTTCAATTGCGGCATGCTTGCTATTGAGCTGCCGGAAAAAGACCTTGACGCATTATTTAAGCTCCCCGACAGGCAAAGCGCGATATGCGATATTGATTTTCTTGAAAAGAGCCTGATTTTTTCGTGGGGCAAGGGAGAAAGCAAGGCCGTAAGCTTTTCCATCAGCCAATTCGACGAGGCGCTGGTCAAGGCGGGCGGATGGCTGGAATTCGCGGATGCGAAATACTAGGAGCATTATAGCTCAATTAACGCGCTAAAAATTCCCACAGCGGCCCAGTAACGCCTTTTGCCCGAAGCCCCTGCGTCACTTTTCTAAGCGCAGGCGGAAGTTCTCCGACAATCCAATTGCGCTGCCGTGCGCTCCACCGCTTGAGCAGCGCGAATACCTTGTCGCGGGAAATATGCGGCGACAGATAAAACCGCGGCGTGAGCAGTTCTTCATCCGATTGTATAACGCCTTCGGCCACGGCGCGGCTGAAAAGAGGCGTTCCCGGATAAATGCGCATACCGACAAAAGGGAAATGTACGGTTTTTTGAAGTTTCAGGGAATTGGCGAAACTCTCGCGCATGGTTTCCTCGGTTTCCGACGGTCCGCCTACAATTAAAAAATGCGCGTAATGCACACGGGCTTTTCGCGAAAACTCGCTTGACCGGTATATATCTTCAAACCGGAAATCCTTCCCATAGGCTTCAAGCACGCTATCGCAGAAGCTATCGGAGCCGAACTCGATGTGCTTAAGCCCAGCGCGGGACATGAGGTCCATGAGGTCCGCCGAGAGTCCTTGCGGTCTTAAAAAGCACCCCCACGAAAGTTTCAAATCGCGCCGAATGATCTCCTCGCAAATTTCGCGGACCCGATTATTAGACGTGTTAAAAACCGAATCCACGATAAAAAAGTATGCGCCTCCGGCTTTTTTTATTCGACGCAGTTCTTCGCCTATTTCGCCAAAAGGCTTGTATCGGACCCGTTTACCCTCGATGAGCGGATAGGTGCAATAGCAACACGTAAACCCGCACCCCCGATGAGTCTGCACACCGAGCATCGAACTGTTTTTAATATAAAACCCCACTAGCCCGGCGGCAAGCTTTGGGCCGCATACCGCCGACATCGAATGGGGTTTCCGGGCATTGACTATAAGAGCATTTTCACCACGATATACGAGTCCCTGAATTTGCGTGTAATCGGTTTTTTTCGATAACGCCTCAAGCAAATGCAAAAACGCGGGCTCAGCCTCACCGATAATCCCGAAATCCGCCCCGGATTTTTCAAGCAATTCCTTGGGAAAAAGCGAAAAACCGCTGCCGCCGAGCACAACGGGCGCACGTGAAATGCTTTTGATTTTTTTTACGAGGGAAATGAGTTCGTGGGCAAAAAGATGAGGATTTTGGATAGTGATATCATCAATGTTTCTTTGCGAAATTCCAATAAAATCGGGCTTGAAAATTTTTATTACGGTCAATAACCCGCACCTAGGGTCGAGCATATCCGCGATTTCGACTATAAAGCCGAAGTTCTCCAGAAAAGCCGCCGCCTGAGCAATTCCTAAAGGGAATACCGGATACGGAGTGAAACAACGGTTATTTGAAATTAAGAGGACTTTTGCGCTTTCCACTGGAATGCATCGCTCTTTCTTGCTCACCGGGATTTTTTTGTGTTATATTAAAGTGTCTTGGTCCCGTGCCAGCAAGAAAATAATGCATGAGATAGGCCCTTTCTCAAAAAATATAAGGACATTATGACGCCTGAAAAAGTACTCATTATTATACCGACCTATAATGAAAAAGAGAATATCGGCCTTCTGATACCGGCCATCGACTCCTATGTTCCTGGCGTCCATATCCTCATTGTGGATGACGGTTCTCCCGACGGAACGTCCGCGTTCGTTAAAGAGATAGGGAAACAAAGGAACAACCTTTTTGTTTTGGACAGGACCAAAAAGGAAGGCTTGGGAAAAGCTTACGTAGCTGGCTTTCATTGGGCGCTTGCACGCGATTATGAATATATTTTTGAAATGGACGCGGATTTTTCGCATGACCCTAAATATTTGCCCGACTTTCTCAAAGCCATAGCAGACAGCGATATTATCATCGGGTCGCGCTATATCTGCGGAGTGAACGTCATCAACTGGCCCATGAGCAGGCTGCTTTTAAGCTACTTCGCCTCCTTTATCGCCCGTATCATTACGGGCATTCCTCTCAGGGACTGCACCGCCGGATTTAAATGCTTCCGCCGGGAAGTTCTGGAAAAAGTGCGCATCGACAAAATAGATTCATCGGGCTATGCCTTTCAAATCGAAATGAATTTCTTCGCCTGGAAAAACAAATTCCGCATCGCCGAAATCCCCAACGTATTCACCGACCGGCAGCGCGGCGCTTCTAAAATGTCGACAAAGATCATTCGCGAAGGCATTATTTTGCTGTGGAAATTGCGCCTTCGATCAATTTTTGCCGGGAAGTCATAGTTGAATCCCCGTACCACGCTTATTTCAATTATCATCGTACACTATAAAGTGCCGGATTTCCTCCAGCGCGCTCTCCGGTCTCTTAGGCAAACACAGCTCTACGACCGGGCGGAAGTCATTATCGTCGACAACGCTTCGCAGGACGCCACAAAGGAACGGATCGTCGAAGAATTCCCGGAAGTCCAATGGATCGGGTTGAAAAGCAATATCGGTTTCGGCAAGGCCTGTAACGTGGGCGCCCAATGCGCGCACGGAACGTTCGCGCTTTTTCTCAACCCCGACACCCTCGTTTCACATAACGTCCTGTCGGAATGCGTTGGTTTTTATAACGCCAATTCGCGTGTTGGACTAATCGGCCCCAAAATACTTAACCCGGACGGTTCTTTGCAGGTAAGCTGCCGCAGAAGCTTCCCAACCCCCCCGGTGGCCCTTTTTCGTCTTACGGGCCTCAGCAAGCTTTTTCCTAAAAGTAAAAAGTTCGGCCAATATAATCTCACCTACCTGGACCCCGATAAGGCCTCCGAAGTCGATGCGGTTTCGGGATCGTTCATGTTCATGCCGCTTACGCTGTTCCAGGAGCTCGGCGGTTTCGACGAAAGTTTTTTCATGTACGGCGAGGATTTGGACCTTTGCTGGAGAGTAAAGGAAAAAGGTTTTAAGGTTTGGTATGATCCTCGGACGCAAATAATACATTTCAAGGGGAAAAGCTCGGAAAAAAGGTCTTTTTCATCGCGAAAAGCTTTTTATGAGGCCATGGTTATTTTTTCCCGGAAATACCGTAGACTCCATAAAGCTTTTTTCCCGGGCTGGCTGATAAACGCCGCCATCGTTACCTTGGCCACTCGGACCATCGCGACAAATCTTCTTAAAACATTCACCGCAACCGTTATCGATATCGTTTTAATCAACCTCACACTTTTCGCGGGGATCAGCGCCAGGTTCGCCCTGAGCGCCTTACCGTCTCCGTATACGGGCAATGCATTTGTCATGATCGGCATGCATGCGCTCCTCACGGCCGGATTTATTTCCCTATTCGCCTATCGCGGCGTCTACGCCAAAGGCCGCTATTCCATCGGCAACACGCTTATCTCGGGCGCCTTGGCCTCGATGGCGTTTATGGCGTGCGTGTATTTCGTAAAATCAATGGCGTTTTCCCGTATAGGGTTTTTATTGGCAACCGTCTGCTTAACCTTTTTATTGGCCGCTTGGCGCGAAGGCATTCCCCGAATCAAAGGCCGTTTCAAGAAGCTTATTTACAGTACCGGAAAAATCGTGGTCATCGGCAATGACGAAGTGACGGGGCGGCTATTAAAAAATTTCGAGGACGATAAAACCGCCCAAATTTTAGGGGTCCTCTGGCCGGGCCCGGAAAAATTTCCCGGAGAATTCCAGGGATATCCGGTACTCGGCACCCTCGATGATATTCGGACCGTCTTGGAACGCGATCATGTCGACCTGCTTCTTATAGCCACAAACCAACCATGGTATTCTTATGTTATTGAGGCGCTTTCTTCTTCAAAGGTCAAAAACCTGACCATCCGCTGGGTCCCGGTCGAACTTTTTTCTAAAAATCCTTCCCTCCTACCTCAGGTCATTCCGCTCCACGATTTTACCGTCTGACAGCGAAAAATAATTTATATTAAGGAACATCATGGACCAAGCCAACAGCGTCGAAGAAGAGTCGGATGTAACCTCCGATAACCCGGATTCGCAACAGTCCGATACCGCGGCCCCGCTCATTGAGTCCATGCGGGTATTGGAGGCTCTTATTTTTGCCTCGGATGAAATACTCACCGTCGAGCGGCTCAAGACAATCGTTCCGGGCCAGCCCGATGCCCGCAAAATTCGGCACATGGTCGACAAGCTCAATGTCCAACTTCAAAAAGAACGTCACCCCTTCGAAATAGTCGAAATCGGGGGAGGGTATCAATTCAGGACCGTATCGTATTACTATCAATGGGTCCAGCAGCTTTTCAAGGAAAAATCGGCCAAAAAGCTCTCCATTCAATCCCTGGAATGCCTGGCAATTATCGCGTATAAACAACCCATAACCAAGGCGGAGATCGAGGCGATCAGGGGCGTCATTTCCGACGGGGCCATGAAGACGCTCCTCGAAAAACATTTGGTGACCATTACGGGCAGAAGCGAAAAGGCGGGGCGGCCTCTTTTATATGCAACGACCAAGGAATTTCTCGGGTACTTCGGGTTAAATAAGTTGGTCGATTTACCGAGGGTCGAGGAATTCGAGGCCCTGGCAAAGGAAAAATTGGGAGAATTGTCGGACGCGGAACTCGAATTCCTTGAAAAAGAAAAACCCGCGGGCGAGGAAGAAACGGTCGAAGCCGGGCCGGTCGCAAACGCCACCCCCGATAATCATCAAATCTTGACAGAAGCCGAAACCCCTCCTTCTCCCGACCTTGGCGAAGAAAGCCTTCCCGCTTTGCCGACTCAGGCATAATATTTAAAATGACTGCAACCCATTACCCCTTACCCATTACCTTTTTATTGCCATGACCACCCCCCCTTCCTCCGATCAGCTAACGCCCCTGATGCGCCAATATTCGGCGATCAAGGCGCAAAATCCGGGAACGGTGATTCTTTACAGAATGGGCGATTTTTACGAACTGTTCGAAGACGACGCGAAGTTGGCCTCCAAGGTGCTGGGGCTTACCCTCACTTCGCGCAATCATGGGGGCCCCGCGGACGTGCCGCTTGCCGGTTTTCCCTACCACGCCATCGACCGGTACGCCAACAAGCTTGTCAAGGCCGGTTATAAAATCGCCATTTGCGAGCAAACCGAAGACCCGAAAACCGCCAAGGGACTTGTCAAACGCGACATCGTGGAAATAATCACCGCCGGCACGGCCACCGAAGACGGTTTCATCGATGAAAAAAGCAATAACTTCATCGTCGCGCTCTCCGGCGTTAAGGATCTGGCGGGCGTTGCCGTTTGCGACCTCTCTACCGGTCTTTTCCAGGTGGAAGAGCTCCCGCTTCAAAACGTCGCCGAGGAGGTCCAACGCATCGACCCTTCCGAGGTCCTTATCGCCGATACGCCGGACAATCCGTTCGCGCAAACGGCAGCCGAAGGCCTGCGTCAAACGATCGTGTCGAAATTCGATTCCTGGAAATTCTCCTTTGAAAATGCGGCCCAAACGCTTCAGGGCCATTTTAACGTTTCAACCCTCCAGGGAATGGGGCTCGAAGGATATACCGTCGGCATCAGCGCGGCCGGGGCCCTGCTTCAATATTTAAAAGAACAGAAAAAAAACGACCTCCGGCACATATCCTCCATCACTCCGCGCTCGCTTGCGCTTTTCGCCGAATTAGACCCGTCGACCATCCGCAATCTCGAACTCATCAGGCCCCTGCACACCGACGATACCGGCGGAACGCTTATTTCAGTGCTTGACAAAACAAGTACCGCGATGGGGGCCCGTCTGCTTAAATACTGGACCACCCATCCGCTCAAGGAACGCGCGGGAATCCTGGAGCGGCAAGACTGCGTCGCGTGGCTCAAGACGGACCCGTTCGTGCGCAGCGAAACGGAGCTTTTTTTAAAACAGGTCGCCGATGTCGAGCGGCTCATCGGGCGCATCACGGTCGAGCGCGCGAACGCGCGCGACCTAGCGGCCCTGAAGCAGTCGATGCTTACGTTCCCCAAGCTCGCCAAACTCGTCCAATCGGCCCCTTGTTCCATGGTGCGCGACATCGCCGAGGCGCTCTATGGCTTTGAAGAGCTCGCCCAGACCATCGAAACCACCATCGTCACCGGGCCCCCGCTTACCATCAGGGACGGCAATATCATCAAATCGGGCGTTTCCGCACAGCTCGATGAAATCCGCGACGCGTCGGTAAACGGCAAGAAATGGATCGCCCGGCTCCAGGAGACCGAACGGGGCCGAACGGGCATCGGGTCCCTTAAAGTCGGCTTTAACCGCGTGTTCGGCTATTACGTCGAAATCTCGAAATCCAATTTGGATTCAATTCCCGACAACTATATCCGCAAACAAACCCTTGTCAACGGCGAACGCTTTATTACTCCCGAGCTCAAGGAAATGGAATCCAAGGTCCTTGGGGCCGAGGAGCGCGGCGCGAACCTCGAATACGACATTTTCGTGGAACTTCGCAGGACCGTGGGCGCGCATTGCCCAAAAATCCAAAAAGCCTCCCAGGCAATCGCCCTGCTCGACGTTTTTGTGTCGCTAGCCAAGATCGCCTCCGATCATGCCTATTGCCGTCCGGTCCTCAAGGACAATGCGGACTTCCTCATCAAGGAAGGCCGGCACCCGGTGGTCGAACGCATGAACCCCGGCGAACCTTTCGTGCCTAACGACATCGACATGAAAGCCGGCGACAGCCAGATCCTGCTTATCACGGGCCCCAATATGGCCGGCAAATCGACCTTTCTGCGCCAAAACGCCCTTATCGCCATTATGGCCCAAATGGGATCGTTTGTTCCGGCCGCCTCGGCCGAGATCGGGACCGTGGACAAGTTTTTTACGCGCGTCGGGGCTTCCGACCGTTTGGCCCGAGGGCAAAGCACGTTCTTGGTTGAAATGATCGAAGTGGCCAATATCCTCAATAACGCCACCGAAAGAAGCTTCGTGCTCCTTGACGAGGTAGGAAGAGGAACGTCGACCTTCGACGGCATCAGCATCGCCTGGGCGGTGGCGGAATTCCTCCACGAAGCGCCGAATCGCGCGGCGCGGACCCTCTTTGCCACGCATTACCACGAACTCACGGAAATGGCGCTGCTTTTCCCGAGGATCAAAAACCTGCACATTAAAGTAAAGGAATGGAACGACCGGATCATTTTCCTGCGGAAAATAGACGAGGGGAGCTGCGACCATTCCTACGGAATCCAGGTCGCGCGGCTCGCGGGAGTGCCGAGGCAGGTCATCATGCGGGCGAAGGAAATCTTGTCGAACCTGGAAAACATGGAACTCACGCCCGACCATAAGCCGGTATTGGCCCGCCGCCGCGAAGGCGATAAAAAGCCCGTGCAACAGGAAAGCCTGGACTTATTCAACGGGGTCCAATTAAACCTCATGGATTCCATGAACGCCGAAATCGTGCAACAACTGCAAAACCTCGACCTTGACAAATGCACGCCCCTGGAAGCGCTTAATATTCTGGCGGAACTCAAAAAAAAGGCAGTCGGGTAAGAGTGTCTTGGCCGGCCCATGGACCCTCTCTCATTGGGAGAGGGTGGCCCAAAGGCCGGGAGAGGTCAAACCTTATTTTACCGTAACCACCGTACTCCCCAATTTCTGGTTCTGAAAGCTTAGTTTTATCCAATCGCTGCTTCGCGCGACATTGGCCATGTTGACTTCGTCTATTTTTCCGTTAAAAAACCTCATCGCCGACTCGGACATCCTTCCAACCATAACGTTGTTGGAAACAACTCTACCGGTTGATTGAAGGCTGGTTATCACGTTATTGGCCAGCAGTCCGTCGACATACAGGTACTCATTCGCCCCATTGACAACACCAACGACATATTTCCATGTTTGGGCCACGGCTGGACTTCGCACGTGAATCCACCCTTGCTGGTTGTCAAAATCCATGATTTCCCATTGATTATCATCGCTGATCTGCAAAGCGTATTGATTGTTGCCTTTTGAAACTATGCAATAGAAATTACCATCCAAAATATTGGTATTTACCCACGAGGAAATGGTAAACGGCCCGCCCCGAGGGAAATTGAGCTTGCCGCTTGCGGTACCTGCCATTGCAAAATAGCCCGTTTGGCCGTCGAGCACTTTAGCATTGCCGATGACACCCGCCGTATCGGTTATGGCGCCGTTGGGCGCGCCGTTATAGCCGTTGATCGTTGCGTCTTGGGCAATAGCGGCGGTCCCTGGTCCAAAATGCCACACCGCTTGGAACCCGTTTGCCGTATCGAAAACCGCGGCGGCGTTTTGCGGCGATGCTAAGGAGGGGTCCCAGCTCATGGTAAGATAGTGCGAGCTGTCGTTTCCATATACCGTGTCCATAAGCACCCAGATCGCCGCCTGCCCGTTTACGGAGTCCCATCGCTCAATCTGAAAGGGGACCGCCACGCCATAGGGTTTCTGGAACCCTAGAGGAGATCCGGCGTTATTGACGACGGAAAAATCGAAATTTGTTTTGTCAAGCCGAACGAGTAAGGGAAATTTCAATACCGCCCCGACCACTCCCGCACCGCCGGACGTAGTATTGATCACGATTTTCTTGGCCACCGGGGGCATGTGATACACGATAGAGTATGTCAAGGTGTCCGCGTGACCGGCTTTGTCGGTGACGATCATCGCCAAGGTGTCTCTTGAAACCGATGCGGCAACCCGTTGCGGGTCCAAAACTATTATAAACGACTGCGACGTGTCAAGTGCGTTCACGGTTTCGGTATGCGATTGGAATATTTCCAACGTATGGCGTTCAACGAGCGGGTTGTCGGGGTCATGAATGGTAAAATGCAAGGTGTCGGGGGCAATCGACGTGCTCAAATCAAGCGTGCCGGCAAGTATTACCGGTGAAACGCTTACCGTAAAAGGCCTGTTCGGGGGGACGACAAGTATCGTCGGCAGAAGCGTGTCGGATTTTTTCATGAGGTCCGTTACCGTAATGACGAGCGTGACAAGACCGGTGTCCGCAAGCGTCGGCTTCCATTGCAGAACATTGTTTTGCGGAGTCAGGGCCGAGTTGTTTGGCTTGACATACGCGCTAAACTGCAGGGGCGGCGTTCCGTTTATCGTTTGCAGCACGGCCGTAAGCGAATCTTTCCCCGCTTCGAGATATGCGGGAAAATCCTGCTCGGTCGTTATAAATTTTACCGGCGGCCCGGCCGTGATGGTTGGGAGCGCGACAAATAACGAACAACTATAGGTTATAAATTGATAGCCGTCGGAAAGGCCCAAGCTTAAAATTTGCAGGCCCGTATCGCTTGCCGCGGGGCTCCACTGGATATATCCGGCGGTGGACACCGCAAGCGCTGAAGGCCCCGCGGTTTTCTTGACCGTAACCGCGTCGTTATCCGGATCAAGGGCGACTATTGAGTCGCGATATACGGAGCCCGCGATGATCGGATTGGGCGGGTTAGGCGCCGTAACAATGATCGGAAGGCGGTTTTTATAAATACTAATAGACGTGTCGGTTATATGGCCCCCGGTGTCGATCGCGATTATTTTTACCGAATTCGCCGCGGTTTGGCTATGAAATACCGGGACCGTATCGTACCATATGTACCCTTTTGCTTCCGCGCTCGATTGCAGGGGATCGCCGTTAACGGTCAATAGCGCGATACCGGAACCCTCGCCGACCGCAATGATACGAAGCGCCATGGTGTTGTTTGTCGTGTAAAAATTGTGCGCACCGCCAGCGCTTATGTCAAGTATCACCGGGGGCGCCGTATCGGTTTTTGCCAATGCAGGATTATAAAATATGGAAAAGTTTTTCGCGGCGCAGGAATCTCCGCTCAGCCTATAGGCCGTTACGGTCAATTGGTTCGGACCGGCCATAAGCGGCGCGGTAAAATTCCAGCCTTCGGCAAAGGGCTGACGTACCGTGTCCGCATTCGGCAAAGCGGCGCCGTTGACCCTTAGTCGCACGAAAACATCATACGGCTGCGATGAATAATTCGCCACCCCCCCGTAAATAAGTTCCGGTTGGATGGCGCTGGTGGCGCTGCTTGTCGAGTCAAGTACCGGGTTTTTAACGGACAAAACCGTTTCGCTGGTTCGGCCGAGGGCCGGATTAAAGACGATATAAAAAACTTTTTGCGATATATTACCGAAAATGTCTTGCGCCCTTACCAGCGCGGTCTGCGGCGTGGCGGGCGCTGCATAGGCGGCGACCCCGGAAAAAACCTTGCCATAGACTTCTTGATCGGTATCGTGAAGGTTGAAACCCTGTCCGTTGATCGTTGCCGAAACAACGGATGTGTTGCGCAAAGTGATGATCCGTGATAAAAACGTAAACGTCGAGTCTCCGGTTTGTATCGTATCGTTTTTGACATTGGCGTTAACGCAAACGATCACCGGCCCCGCGGTGTCTTTCAAGAAAAATGAAAATTGCATTTTAGGGGAATTGTTCTTTTCCGAAATGTCCGACACCCATAAATACCCGCTGTCCCCCGAAAGAAAAGAGGATATAAGCACTTTGTCAATCGGCTTGGTTTTTTCGAAGATCTGGCCCCCGCCGAAATCCCAATGGTAGAGAACGTCGGCGTCGACCACCGGCGTGGCGTTTAAAACAATGCTGTCGTAATAATTGCCGGTAATGGCGCTTTGGCGCAACGGCGATTTACAGAACAGCGAATACTCAACCGAGGCCTTTTCCCCGGTTTTTCTAAACGTGTTGATTACTATCTTCTGCCAACCCGTGTCGACGAACGACAGGTAAAAAGAATACGCGACCGCGGGAATGACCTGCGCCGGACGGGCGCGTACGGTTGAATCGACGAAAAAACGGTTGTTCGAAGATCCAATTGAAAACGAATCCACCAGGTCGCGCGCGGCCGCTTCAACTTGGAGCGTTTCGGTCGAAAAAATTCCAACGGTGTCCTGGTCGTGAAAACTCATATGTTTGACGACCGCGCGGGCGTTTGACGGGTCTAAAAAGGGGTTATAGTCGTTGGAACAAAATAAAAACATGCCTAACGCCGCGTACGCGACCGAATAATTTATTACTTTGACAAATAGCATTTTATCGCCCGTTATTTAATGGTGACCACCGTACTCCCCAATTTCTGGTTCTGGAAGCTCAGTTTTATCCAATCGCCGCTTCGCGCGACATTGGCCATGTTGACCTCGTCGATTTTACCGTTAAAAAACCGGTTGCCGCCCCCCCCCGCTCCAGCGGACGGTCCGGACAACTTTCCAATGGCAACATCGTTAGAAACGTCTCTGCCGTTTGCCGGGTTGACCGTTATGGTTGCATTCGCCAAAACGCCGTCTACATAAAGATACTGGTTCGTGCCGTTTCTCACGCCGACAACATATTTCCAGGTCTGAACCGCGGCGGGAGCGAGTACGCCGAGCCAGCCCTGAGCATTATCAAATTCCATGAATTCAAATTGATTGTTACTGCGAATCTGGAGCGCATATTGATGATCGCTCTTTGAAACTATGCAGTGGGAATTTCCGTCTAAAACATTGACGCTGACCCATGCCGAGACGGTCGTTGGCCCGTTCAACGGAAAATTGAGCTTACCGCTTGCGGTGCCCGCCATGGCAAAATAGCTTGTTTGACCGTTGAACGCTTTGGCTGCGCCGATGACTCCCGCCGTGTCGGTCACGGCGCCACTCGGCGAGCCGTTATAGGCGTTGATCGTTGCGTCTTGGGCGATCGCATTCGCCCCGTCGCTAAAGTGCCACACCGCCTGGAAACCGTTTGCGGTGTCGAAGACCGCGGCGCCGTTTTGCGGGTACGGCAGGGAAGGGTCCCAATTCACGGTAAAATAGCGCGAGCTGTCGTTTCCGTACACCGTGTCCACGAGCACCCAGATGGCCGCCCGACCGTTTATCGAGTCCCATTGCTCGATTTGAAAGGGCAGCGCTGAACCGTCGGACTTTTGAAACCCGAGCGGCGATCCGGCCTTATTTACTAGGGTAAAATCGAAATTTGTTTTGTCAAGACGAACGAGCGCGGGAAATTTCAGGACCATGCCCGCCACGCCCGCCCCGCCGCTACCGGCGGTAGTATTGATCACGATTCTTTTCGTGGCGGGCGCCGATTGGTACAGAATACGATACGTCAATGAATCCGCGTGCCCGGCCTTGTCCGTTACGATCACTTCGATCGTGTCTTTTAAAACAGGCGCGCCGGAGCGTTGCGGACTTAAAATAAGCATAAAGGACAGCGACGAGTCCAGGGCGCTCACGGTCTCGGTGTGGGATTGCATGATTGTTACGGTATGACGATCGACGAGCGGGTTATCGGGGTCTACGATTGAAAACCGGAGCGTGTCCGGCCCCGCGGCCTTGGTCATATCAAGCGAGCCGTCCGCCGTGAGGGGAACGGGATTTGAAACGACGACTTTAAAGGGCCTGTTCGGCGGAACAATGAGTATCTTCGGTAAAAGCGTATCGGATTTTTTCATGCGGTCCGTCACCGTGATTATAAGGGCGGCAAGACCGGTGTCCGCAAGCGCCGGGGTCCATTGCACGACGCCGTTCTGCACGGACGGCGCCGCGCCTGACGTCTTGACATACGCGCTGAACTGCATGGGCGGCGTGCCGTTTATGGTCTGCAGCGCCACGCTGAGCGAGTCTTTGCCCGCTTCAAGATATGGGGGAAAATCCTGCGCGGTCGTTACGAATTTAACGGGCTGCTCGGGCGTGGTGGTCGGAAGAGCGACAAAAAGCGAACAACTGTAGGATATTGTTTGGTAGCCGTCGGAAAGGCTGAGGACCACAACCTGCATTCCCGTATCGCTTGCCTCAGGGGTCCACTGGAAATTTCCGTTAGGAGAGACCGCAAGCGCAAAAGGCCCCGCGGCCTTTTTGGCCGTAACAACGTCGCCATCCGGATCGATGGCCACGATTGAATCGAGATACGTGGTCCCCGCGATGATCGGTTTGGGCGGGTTAGGCCGAATAACGATGATCGGGAGGCGATTTTTATAAATACTAATAGATGTGTCGGTTTCATGATGATTGCTGTCAATGGCCTCTATGCGCACCATATTCGCGCTTGTTTGGCTATGAAATGCCTGGACCGTATCATACCATATATACCCTTTTGCCTCCGGACTCGATGGAACCGAAACTCCGTTAACGCTGAGGGTTTCGATGCCCGAGCCTTCGCCCACCGCGATGATACGCAACACGACACTGTCTTTGGCGGTATAAGAATTATGCGCGCCGTCCACGCTGACATCGAGTATTACCGGGGGCGCCGAATCGCTTTTGGCAAGCGCGGGATTGCATAATAAGGAAAAGTTTTCCGCGGCGCAGGAATCTCCTCCAAGCGTGTAGGCTATGGCCGACAATTGATTCAACCCGATTGAAAGCGAAGTGGTAACCGTCCAATAACCCGGAAAAGGCAGGCGCAAAGTGTCCGCGGTCGTTTGAAACACCCCGTTGACCCGCAAGCGCACGAAAACGTCATAGGGTTGCGCCGAGTAATTCGTGACATTCCCGTAAATAAGTTTTTCTTGGGTCGGGCTGGTAGCGGTATTGGTCGAGTCGAGGACCGGGTTTAAGACGGATATTTGGGTCCCGCTGCTGCGGCCGATGGCCGGATTATAGACGATATAAAATATTTTATATGATATATTTTTGAAATAGTCCATCGCATTGATTTGCGCTATGAGTGGCGCGACCGCTGCGCCGTGGGCCGCGACCCCGAAAAAAGTTTTTACATAAACATCCTGGTCGGTGTCCACGACGTCAAAGGCCAGCCCATTGACGTTGTCCGAAACGATCTTCGTGTTTTGCAGCGGTATGATGCGCGCAAGAAGGGTAAACGCGGAGTCTCCGGTTTGTATGGTATCGTTTTTAACGTTGCTATTAATGCTGACGATTACCGGACCGGTTGTATCTTTCAATGAAAATGAAAATTGCGTTTTAGGAGAATTGTTCTTTTCCGAAATGTCCGAAACCCATAAATTCCCGGTGGTCCCTGGAAGAAACGACGCGATGGGCACTTTGTCGATTGGCGTCGTTTTTTCAAAGGTCTGGCCTCCGCCGAAATCCCAATGATAAAGAACGTCGGCGTCGACGACCGGCGTCGTGCTTAAAACGATCGTGTCGTAATAATTGCCGGTAAGCGGTTTTTGGCTTAATGGCGACCGACAAAACAGAGCATACTCCACCGAGGTCTTTTCACCGTTTTTTTTAAACGTACTGACCGTTATCCTCTGCCAACCGGTATCGACAAACGACAGGAAAAAAGAATATATAATTGCCGGAATGACCTGCGCCTGGCGCGCGCGCACCGTGGAGTCCGCGAAAAAGCGGTTGTTCGAGGATTCAATGGTAAACGAATCCACGAGGTCCCGGGCCGCCGCTTCAACCTGGAGCGTTTCGGTGGAAAAAATCCCGATGGTATCCCGGTCATGGAAGCTCATGTGTTTGACGACAGCGCGGGCGTTTGACGGGTCTAAAAAGGGGTTATAATCGTTGGAACACGACAAAAAGAGCGCTGTGGCGGCGCATAGGAACGGCCAAGCCGGTTTTTTTATGAAATGATTCATAATGATGGTAACCTGCCTTCGGCAGGTAAGGCGCTCTAAGCTTTCGGGCGATAAAACCCATCGCCCAAAAGCTAAGAGCGCCTAAAAACTAAATGTCCAGTAAAACCCGTACGCTCCGGCAATGCACAAACAATATCCAAAACCCATAAGCCAGGCCGAATTGTTTCTTTTTGCAAGCGCGTTTTTACGATCATTGTTTAAATTATTGAATATATCAAGTTCGTTGACCTGTTTGCCGTTCTGAATAAATTGGCCGTTTTCGATAACGCCCAAAATTCCCCCGCCTAAAAACAGACACAATCCCGAATACCTGAAAATTGTGCGCTTCTCCGCAAGCGGATCGTCGAGGATCTTGACCGGAACGCCGTCGATTTTGGCGTCCTTGACTGAAAGCGTATAAGAAAAGGGGTCGTTGCCGATGGCGATCTCTTTTTCCTCTATCGAAAGGTTCGCGCGGCCGTTATAATGGAACGCCCCCGCGATGAGCTTGATGAATTTGGTTTGGGAATTGATTCCGTAAACCGAATACAGCACTTCAAAGTGTTCCATGGCCGTACCCATGGCGTCGGGGTGTATATAAATGCCGTTCCAATCGTAAGGGTTCGCGCGAAGCGGGCTGCCCGGATTGTAGGTCTGGTCGCACTCCGACGTAAAGATGACCGGCCAATCGGCGTTTCCCTTAACGTCAAGAGTGCCTTGAACGTGCAAACCCGTGAAATTTTTAAATAAAAATATCGTTCCGGACCCGATCGTCGTATGTTTTCCCGCGGGAACGTAAATATCGCCGGTCACTAGATAGGGGCCTTGGCGAGCGGTTATCTCCCGGGGTAAATCGCCGGCAAGCCTGGTAAAATCGGCCCCGTGCGCCGAAAAAACGATTGATCCTAAAACGAACCAGATAACCTGCCTTAGGGCAGATAAGGTTCTGTACGGGTAATTATCTACGCAAAACGCGTATCCAATTCGCCTACAGAACCTAACGAGCGTGCGTTCCATTAACAAAGGCCCCCGAATTCTGATGGTTATTTGCCCGTCTGTTCCCCGAGCCGCTGCATTTCCGCCACCGCTTTTTGATAATGAGGGTGGTCGGGCGACAAACGGAACTGAAATTTTACCTCAAACCAGGCGTCCATTGCTTTTTTAAGCCTCGCTTGGGAGGGATTTGCGTCGTATTCATTGGAATAACACAAAGCGCGGTAAAAAAGGATTTCCTGGCGTACGGCCGCGGGATCGGAAAACGCGCATGGCGTTTTCGAGCCTAGTTCCAAATTCGCCAGGCATTGCGCAATCGAACGCTCGTCAAAATAAAACCGCGCTTTTTCCAGATAAAATTCTCCGTCGTCAATGGGCGCCGTAAAAAGCGCTTTTTTCAGTTCATCGCGATCGTTAAGACCGATGAGGAGCCGAAGATGGAAAAGAGCGGCTTTTTTCGTTTGGCTTTGTTCCTGGCTTAAAAGCGCAAATATCCGGATAGCTTGGCCAAAATGCCCCGCTTTTACTTCCCCCACAAACAGCGCAACCATGTCCGATGTACCGTATTGCGCCTTTAATTCTTCAACCATGCGTTCGTCGGGACTAGGCGCGGAAACCGCCAAAGGGTTTTGCGGGGCCGCGGCCGCGGGCCTAGGGGGTGGCTTTTTAAATTTCATCCGGTCCATTTCCGAATTTCGGGCGGTCATTGCATTAATGTACGATTGCAACGAATCGACTTTTTTTCGGTCAACCACCACGACCGGCGCGGGCGCCACAGTGTTGACAACAGGTGGCGCTTGCCGCGACCGGGCCGTAAAGAGCCCGGATTTGGAAATCAATAAAACGCCCCAGCCCATAAGCGCCAAAAAAACCGCCCCGTAAGCGATGCGCAGGGGAAGCCGGTTACGAAGCGCGATAACGGCCTTTAACGACGCCTCGGCATTGACAAGTTGCTTCATGACCTGTTCCGGTGAAAACGGCGTGGCGATCTTATGGATCTCCGTGAGGATTTCAAGCAGCTCGGCGGCGTCTTGGACCCTTTTGCCCGGGTCATAACTCATGCACCGCTGGATGGCCTTTTTGAATTTCGGCGGTATCCGCACGGCAAAGGAATCCAGCGGTTTGAAATCGTTTTTTGCCTTGGAAATCATGAGTTTGGAAATATTGATTTCCGGAAATGCCCTGACGCCGGTGACCAGTTCGTAGAGCACGGCCCCCAGGGAATAAATATCGGAGCGGATATCGACGTTTTTTCCTTCGAGCTGTTCGGGGGACAAATATTGTATGGTCCCCATGACCGACGTGGAGTCGGTGGTGTGCAGGGAGGCCTCCACCGGCTTGGCGATCCCGAAATCCATGAGCTTGACCGTACCGGCCTTGGTGACCATGATATTGTTGGGTTTGAGGTCGCGATGGATGATGCCGCGATACTCTTTTCCGTAAAGCGTGTAGACGTGGCTGTGCGCATAGCATAAGGCGCGGCACACCATGATGCCGATCGACGTGCACACCTCCACGGGAAGTCCGCCCCGGTCGACGACCAGCTTTTCGATGGTCTGGCCGTCGATTTTTTCCATTTCGATATACGGCAGGTTGTTCCAATCGCCCACCGAATGGATTTCGACGATGTTCGGGTGATTGAGCTTGGCGGTTATCTTGACTTCGGTTTCAAACCGCTGCTTGGATTCCGCCGTATAGTTCGGATGCAGGAGTTTGACCGCCCGGCCCATCTCAAGCTGCGGGACCCAGATTTCATAGACATTGGCCATTCCCCCAACGCCAAGCAGCGAGGCGATCACGCCGCTTCCCAGCGGCACCGGCTTGGCGCCGTCGGGAAGGATCACCGCGTTGCGGATCCGCTTATATGATACCCCGTCGGAATTATCGCCGGGCTTCGGCATAAAGGTCGTATCAGGCATGGTATTCTCGGCGGAGGGGTTTTTAATCAAATGCCTAAATTTAAGGCTACGCTCCCTAAGTTTATATTATCCCACCAAAAACGTTAAAATTCAATGTTTTTCAATGTATTAAAGCGGAATTACCTGCAGCGGTCCCTAAAAAAACCTTGTCAATGAAGGTATTAAAAGATACAATATACTCTTTAAATTCCTTTTAGACACTGTATCTAATTTATCTACGCTCCCAGCGTGGATAAATTCTGATTACAGTGTTTTATCTGCCCTTAGGCAGGTTAGTATTACTTAGTGGTTCTTTATCGACATAGCCGGTTTTCCTTGATAACGTCATCCGGGAGTATTTATTTTATAGGGCTTTAATACCATTGGTATTTTTTTAGAACTTTTACACTATAACTATGGAGGACTTCATGGCAAAGTATGTTTATTTGTTCGGCGGAAAAAAGAACGAAGGCAATGCCGGCATGAAAAATTTGCTGGGCGGCAAGGGTGCGAATTTGGCGGAAATGGGCAGTCTTGGAATTCCCGTTCCCCCCGGATTTACCATCACGACTGAAATGTGCACCGTGTATTATGAAAATAAAAGGAAATATCCGCCGCAACTCAAAAGCGACGTTGAGAAAGCCATCAAATACGTTGAAAAAGAAACCGGAATGGTTTTTGGCGACAAGAACAATCCGCTGCTTTTTTCCGTCCGTAGCGGCGCGCGCAAATCCATGCCCGGTATGATGGAAACCGTCCTTAATGTCGGTCTGAATAACGTAACGCGCGAAGGCCTCATTAAAAAGACCAACAATCCTCGATTTGTTTACGATTCTCAGCGCCGTTTGATTCAAATGTACTCGGATGTGGTCATGGAAAAAGCCGCCGGCCGCGAAGTTGAAGAAGGCATGGGCATTCGCCAACAGCTTGAGCGCGAACTCGACGTCATGAAGAAGGCCAGGGGCGTAAAACTCGACACCGACCTTACCGCCGACGACCTCAAGGAACTCATCGAAATTTACAAAGCAAAAGTCAAGGAAGTCATCGGAAAACCCTTCCCCGAAGATCCCATGGAACAGTTGTGGGGCGCCACGGGCGCGGTTTTCCAGAGCTGGATGGGCAAGCGCGCTATTTCTTACCGCCGCATCGAAGGCATCCCCGAAGAATGGGGGACGGCGGTCAACCTGCAGACCATGGTCTTCGGCAACATGGGCGACACCTCCGCTACGGGCGTGGCCTTTACCAGAAGCCCCTCAACCGGCGATAATCACTTTTACGGAGAATGGCTCGTCAATGCCCAGGGTGAAGACGTTGTCGCGGGCATTCGCACGCCGAGCCCCATCAACGAATCCACGAAAACCGAACACAGCAAGGACCTCGTTTCGCTTGAAGTAGGCATGCCCTCGGTTTACAAGACACTTTTCGATATCGAGCGCAAACTCGAAAAGCACTACCACGACATGCTCGACATCGAATTCACCATCCAGGAAGGCCGCTTGTGGATGCTGCAGTGCCGCGTGGGCAAACGTAACGGCCCCGCGGCCGTTAAAATGGCCCTCGACATGTACAAAGAAAAAATGATTTCCAAGGAAGAGGCCGTTAGCCGCGTGACTCCGTCGCAGCTCGACGAACTCCTCCACCCCATTATCGATCCAGCATCGGAAAAAATCACCAAACCCATCGCCAAGGGTCTGCCGGCCGGTCCCGGCGGCGCTGCCGGCCAGGTCGTATTCTCGGCGGCCGACGCGGTTGCTTGGGCAAAGGCCGGTAAAACGGTCATTTTGGCCCGCGAAGAAACAAACCCCGAAGACATTGAAGGCATGCGCGCCGCCGAGGCCATCCTTACGGCCAGGGGCGGCATGACCAGCCACGCGGCGCTTGTAGCGCGCGGTTGGGGAAAATGCTGCATCGTCGGAGCGGGAACGCTCCATATCGATTATCGCACGAAGAAAATATTGCTTGACGGTCAGGAAGTCATGAAGGAAGGCGATTGGATCACCCTGAACGGCACCAAGGGCTACGTTTACCTCGGTCAGTTGCCCATGAAAAAAGCCGCCGAAGACAATCCGGATTTCATGGAATTCATGAAGCTTTGCCAAGCGGTCAAGAAAATCGGCGTCCGCACCAATGCCGAGACCCCGGAAGACGCGGCCCGCGCGCGTTCCTTCGGCGCGGAGGGCATCGGCCTTTTCCGCACGGAACACATGTTCTACGGCAAAAATTCCGAACAGCCGCTGTTCCTTCTCAGAAAAATGATCGTTTCAAAGACCGTCGACGAGCGCAAGGCCGCGCTTGCCGAACTGTTCCCCTTTGCAAAAGAAGACATCAAAAAGACCCTTGCCACCATGGACGGGTTCCCCGTCACCATCCGTACGCTCGATCCGCCGCTGCATGAGTTCATTCCGCGTAATGTGGAAGAACGCGGCAAGCTCGCGCAAAGCTTGAACATTTCCACGGAGGAATTCAACAAGCGCGCCGACGCGCTGCACGAAAGCAACCCCATGATGGGGCATCGCGGCGTGCGCCTCGGCGTTACCTATCCCGAAGTGACCGAGATGCAGATCCGCGCGATCCTCGAGGCCGCCGCGGAACTCATCAAGGAAGGCAAAAAAGCCTTCCCTGAAATCATGATTCCGGTTGTGTGTACTGCCGAAGAAATCAAGGACCAGCGCGTTCTCGTGGATAAAATCCATAAAGAAGTGTGCGCGAAAGTCGGCGTTAAAAAGGTCACCTTCATGTACGGGACCATGATCGAGATTCCCCGCGCCGCGCTTACGGCCAACAAAATCGCGGAGCAGGCTGAGTTCTTTTCCTTCGGTACCAACGACCTTACGCAGATGAGTTTCGGCTTCAGCCGCGACGATATCGGCGGGTTCTTGCCGTCGTATCTCGAAAAGAAAATTCTGCCCGATGATCCGTTCGCAACCATCGATCAGGAAGGCGTAGGAGAGCTCATTAAAATCGGCATCGAACGCGGCCGCTCGGTCCGCGCGAACCTTAAGGTCGGCATTTGCGGTGAACA
>Ga0182027_10002463_pt1 | contig 30025 bp, 23 predicted proteins | sample 712E1DmetaG_FD_121300 | JGI IMG/M metagenome (GOLD analysis project Ga0182027, IMG submission 121300) | Permafrost microbial communities from Stordalen Mire, Sweden - 712E1D metaG (Illumina Assembly) | ecosystem: Environmental > Terrestrial > Soil > Wetlands > Permafrost | place: Sweden...
GACCAAGCTTGCGGCCGGAATCCATCAGTTTGTTTTTAAGGTAACGGATATGGCTGGCAATACGGGCCAGGCTGGTGTAAACCTGGATGTCGAACCTCCGATCACAGTCAAGATCACGAATCTCACCGCAGGGGAGATCGTGGGAAAACCGGTTTCGATTTCCGCAGATGTCGTTCCATTGAAAGGGATTACCGTTCAAAAAGTTGAGTTCAGTGTGGATGGCAAGGTGATCGCCTCTCCAACCGTTCCTCCTTACGTGGCGGTCTGGGATCCGACGAACTATTCTGCAGGTCCGCATTCCATTAGTGTAACCGCGTATGATAGCCAAAATCTATTCACTGCGATTCAAAAAGTCACGGTGATTTCAGAAGTGGGATCCTACAGTTGGGTGATTCCTGTCGTGCTGGTGGCATTCCTGGCGCTCATCATCCCCTTCGCGCTGCGTGCGCAGCGGCGCTCGAGACGACCCAAATCAACACCTCTGTCTGGCGGTCAGCCGCGGCTCCGGGAAGTCGAAGGCATGAATCCTGGTCAGGTTTGGCCGCTGGGCGGTTCCGAAGTCCGCTTGGGTCGCAAGCGGGATGAGAACGATATTCCTCTTAAAGGGCTGACTGCCTCTCGTCACCACGCCTCGATAACATATGAAGGCGGCAATTATACGATTGCCAGTTTAAGCCCCGATAATCCTGTCATTATCAATAATCTGCCCATTACGGATCGGCAGGTTCTGAGGCCCGGCGATACGATCCAACTGGGCGAGACCACCCTGCGTTACGAACAATAAATGAGGCTTTCCGTGCCTGACACACAATCTGCGAGTCTATCGGATATCGGCAAGCGCCGTCGTAACAACGAGGATTTCATTACCTACTTTGAGCCTGTTGATCCTGACGAGCTTCAAAACAGCGGTTGTCTCTATATTGTTGCGGATGGAGTGGGAGGCGCGGCCCAGGGCGAGCGCGCCAGTCAATTCGCCGCGCAAAAATTATTATACGAGTATTATCGCCAGGGGGATTTGGATCCCGTTGAACGTCTGCGCCAGATCATCGGGCAAATTAATGAGAGTATCCATTCCTACTCCGTGGATCATAACACCCGGATGGCCACCACTATTGTTGCCGCCGTAGTGCGGAATGACCAGCTCTATGTGGCCAACGTGGGCGATAGCCGCGTGTATTTAATTCGTGATGGAGAAGCCAGACAGCTGAATCGTGATCACAGCCTCGTGGGGGAAATGGTCGCGCATCGGGAATTGACCGAAGCGGAGGCGCTGAATTCCAACGTTAGAAATTCCCTGACACGCAGCCTGGGCGGCGATCCTGAAGTGAAAGTGGATGTTTACCCGCCCATGCAGTTGAAGCCCGGCGACAAGATCCTGCTTTGCAGCGATGGCTTGACAAGATATGCGTTGAGCGAAAAGATTTCCGCATTGGTGCGGGAAGGTACAGTATTGGTGGAAACAGCCCGGCGATTGGTTCAGTTTGCCAATGAGCAGGGGGGTGCTGATAATGTTTCCGTGGTGGTTGTTTCTTATAAGGGCGAGGAGAGCGTGACGCCCGTCATCCCCCATCCCCTCCCGATCGCGATACCCGACTTGGAATCTGAATTGACGGTTCCGGATACCTCGAGGATCAATAAGAGACAAGGATCTGGGGTTGTAACCATGGTTATTTTGGCGATCCTGGTTGTTCTGATGCTTATAGGTGCTGGTTGGGTGGTGGTGCCAAAAATATACGGTTTGATCTCCGGTACCTCTCAATCAACCCCGATTGCAACTCCGATTGCTTTGACGTCTACACCAACTGGCATATCCACAGCAATAACAATCAATCTGCAGCCTACTCAAAAGTCGTCTGAATCGACTCCTTCCACTCATCCCACTGATACTCTTGTTCCATCTATTACAGCGACAACTGTTCCGGCAACTCCATTCCAGGGGCAAGCTCCTCAGCAAAGGAATGACGATATACAGATTCTCAGCAAAACCTGCCAAGATGGATCGACAGTCGCGGCGGGTAAAGTATTTACAAATAATTGGGTTATTGTAAACACCGGTACCAGGCCTTGGAATTCCAGTTATTATCTGAAGTGGACTTCTACTGATTATTATCCGCCGGGGTCTTCTTCTACACCTGTACCCTCTTCCTATGATTTTGGCGCTAAAACAATTCCGTTCAATCAGAACCAAAACGTACCGTTTGGTGCGTCCGAGACATTAACGGTACCGCTAATGGCACCAATCCAAGTTGGACAATATGTAGTCAGGTGGTTACCAGTCAATGATGCTGGCGTAGATTTTCCTAACCCAAATGGGTCAGAAATTTTATATATTAAAGTCAATGTAACTGTAGGTGGCACGGATTGTGCCCTTAAGTAACCAATGCTGATAAAATGAGAGCTAATAGAGATAGCATGACGTATAAGTTATCAAGATGTGCGCTAATGATTTGATCTAAACCATTCAATTCATTCTTTCCGGAGGCAAAATGACTACTACAAATGATTTCTTTCTATGGTTCTTGTACGGCTTGGGGCCGGACAAAAACACACCCGGCATCGGTGGCTGGCTGATCTTCCTGCTGCTGGCATTTGTCGCTGTAATTTGGCTGTTGTATGACAGTGGTTCCCGCCGCCTGCCGGCCATTGGCTGGCGTATGGGTGTGATCTTTACCACCTTGTTGCTTCTGCCGGTCATCATATACCGGTTCACCACGGACTATCACATCTTTGTTGACCCGACCTTCATTGATCCTTCGCCGTTGGCTCCCTACCGCGAGCCGGTCTTCTATCTGGGGGTTCTGGGCGGGTTGCTGCCAGTCATTTTGGCCATAGGGTATTTTGTCACCTATCAGGGTTTGACGGGCTGTCCGCGCGGCTTGCATGCCCCGTATGAAACAGTGCTTGGACAATGCCCGGAATGTGCAAGACTGGATAACCCTGTTCCACCCGTATCCGTGCGGATGTCGAACCAGGGATCTTTTGCTCCAGGGCCCCGCGCAGCAGATGTGGGCATGGCGCCTCTTCCACCCAGCAAACGCAAGGTGCAGGCTTGGCTGGCGACCTCCAGCGGCAAGAACTACCAGCTTTGTGAACATGAAACTACCATTGGACGCCATTCCAGCAATGATATTTACCTGATGGGGGATACTACGGTCAGCCGGCAGCATGCCAAGATCGTTGAACAAAATGGCCGGTTCAAACTGTTCGACCTTGGTTCCAAGAGCCAGACGCGGGTCAATGGCCGGATCGTGCGCGAGCCGGTTCTGCTGGAGGCCAATGATGAAATTAAATTTGGAGATAACACGGTCGTTCGCTTTATTGCGGCCAACTGATCTGTGATTGATAAAAGGAGAATCAAAAATGACACCTCAAGAAGCATTCTGTCCTGAACATGGTCCTTATGACGCCTCGTTAGGCGCTTGTCCCTATCCCCATGCGGGTTCATCACCCAGGCCCGGTGCCCCAAGGCCGTTGGAGGATGATCTGCCTACCAACCTTGGGTTTGGATCAGGCACTACCGCTCCGACCGCAGCGCCAGGTGGGGACGAAGGTGACACTGAAATTCCCGCCTCCCGCAGGGCTTCTGCTGGAAGGGCTCCGGATTTTGATGACGAGGAGGAAACAAATCTCGGGCGTGCGGCTGTTGAAGAAGATGTGACTGAATTGGAAGAAGTCACCACTCCGGTCCTCGGCTTGCTGTGGGCCAGGGAAGGCATGCGCCGGGGGAAATATTATCCAATCAAAAATGGTACTGTAATTGGGCGCAAGGAAGGTGATTTGATCCTGGATGATCCCAAGGTCTCAGGTACGCATGCCAAGTTCAGGATTGAAAACGACCAATTTGTGATCTGGGATATGGCCTCCGCAAATGGCACGATGGTAAATGGTGAGCGCATCCGCGAAGCCACAATTCTGGAAGAGAATGATCAGATCAAGATCGGTGAATCTGTTTTTGTGATCAAACTGCTTGACCCCAAGCCAAAACGCACGACCCCTCGTCGCAGAGCTTCTGGAAAACCGGCAGAAAAGAATCCCCGGAAAAAAGTTTGATCCCTTTGGAATGCGAAGGGAAGCCTGGTCCTCCTAAAGGAGTAGTCAAGCCAGATTCAGGAGCTATATTTCGTCCACCGAATGTTCATTCGCATCTAAAACGGATTGGTATCGGATGAGGTCAAATTGGATGACCGGATAGGACGAGTCATTTCTGGCCGTTATCGCGTCGATTCCTTTCTGGGGGAAGGCGGGATGGCTCGGGTCTATAAGGTATGGGACCAGATGCGGTCTGTACATCTGGCAGTCAAGATATTAAACGCCGACTTGGCTGCCGATCACAGATTTCTGAACCGCTTTCACGCCGAAGCGGGCATCCTTGCCAGTCTTCAACATCCCAATATTGTGCGTTTCTACAGTTTGGAGCAGGATGGTCCGTTCACATTTATAGTGATGGATTATGTGCCCGGGTCAACCTTGAGCGCAGAGATTCGCTCCAGCCAGGGACCGCTTCCACCGAAGCGCATCTTGCAGTTGATGCGCCAGGTCTGTGGTGCTCTTGGGTACGCCCATAAACTGGGTTACGTTCATTGCGACGTCAAACCCGCGAATATTATGACCGGTCCGGGAGGGTCGGCGCTGGTGTCGGACTTTGGAATCGCACGCCTGGCTGCCCGCGCTTTAACGGATTCCGGTCAGGGCGGTACGCCTGCTTACATGGCCCCGGAGCAGATCCTGGGAAAGGTTCCCACACCCTCCATAGATATTTATGCGCTCGGGGTTATTCTTTACGAAATGCTGACCGGCGGACAGAGGCCCTTTACCGGTCGCTCCGGGCAGGGTAATGGATCGAAGGCTGATCGCATTCGTTGGGAGCAGATGCACTTGCTTCCCCCCTCTCCGCGCCAATATAATCCGGCCATTTCGCTCGAGCTGGAGAGTGTGGTTCTGCGCTGTCTTGAAAAAGAGGCCGGCAGGCGGTTTCCGGATGTGGAAAGTTTATACCGTGCGCTGGAACCGCCTCTGCTGGAAACAACTTCGTGGTCGCGTGATGAATCGACCCTCCGACCTTCTGCACCGGCTGTTGGCATGGAGAAAGGCCTAAGTGGCGCTCGGGAACAGAATCGCAGGCCGAGAAATGTCTGCGTTGGTTTATTGATTGGGGTTCCCTTGATTCTTTTGATGGTGTTCCTGGCGGTTAGGGGCGGCGGTCCTCCAGGGCCCGTCCCTTTTCATTATGCCACCTCCTATCTGGCTTCAACACCTTTCTATGCCTCCACACTGCCTTCAACTCCTTTCTATGCCCCCACCGTAACTTCAACCCCTCTCTATACCCCCGCCTATTCCCCCACGCCGGTGTGGTCGGTCTACAACGATTCCATTAATGGATTTTCAATCGAATATCCCCCTGGATGGGTTTATCAGGAGGATAATAAGATCTCGGGAATGATCGATTTTGTTTCTTCAAGTTCATTGCTGCCCGTTAACGATTTTCCTTCTTCGGGTTCCGATTTGGGGGTGGTTCGTATGAAGATAGCGGACACTTTTCCTCAGGATAGCCAGCCTTATTCACCCTCGGTGCTATTAAATCAGGAAGTCTCAAAGTTATTTAAAACTATCCCTGCGATACAAGGCGTGAATTCTATGTCCATAGATTTTCTCCCCGCTGCCTCTCGTTTGTATAGGGTAAGTTCGCTATCGGGCAGTCCAACGGTGCTTGATGCAACCCTCATCCTTGATGGTGATTACTTTTATCTCACTCTGAGTGTTGCGCCTCAATCGGAATGGCAAACCTACCAGCCTGTTCTTGAGCGCATGACCCATTCGTTGAAGTCCGGCATTTCATCCAGTCCATAGATTTGATTTTGAAGGGAACAAATCAAATGAAAAAGAAAAGTGTTCTGTTCTTTGTTTTGATTCTTGCCATGCTGTTCAGTTCAACAGCCTTTGCCCCGCTGAATTACGATAGGCTGCCTTCGCAAGCCTTGTTGGCCAGGGTTAATGGAGCAGCGGCCAATATGCCTCTGTCTCAATTATTGGATGATTATCTGACGCAGAAAGGCTCCCCTCTTGCAGGTCAGGGCAGCGTTTTTGTGGATAGCGGCCAGAAGTATGATGTTGACCCGCGCCTCATTGTGGCAATTGCGGGCGCTGAAACCTCGTTCGGCACGAGGTTGGGCTGCTATTCGAGTCCAGGTGTCATCGTATCGAATCCATATAATGCCTGGAATTGGTTCTATAAGGGTGGTTGCCCATCCCCCTTCAATTCCTGGGCGGATGGGATTGACTCGGTCACACAAGGGATTGGGGGAGGGCTGTACTTCAAGGCCGGGCGTACCACCATTGAAAAGATTGCAGAGATCTACACGGCGACCGATAGGGCCGCCTGGATAAAAAACGTCACCACTTTCTATCATGATGATCTGGGCGGCGATCTGAACGACTTGACTTTTAAGTCTGCGGATCTTCCCGGAGGTTCACAGCCGCCTCCATCCAGTACGAATACCTTTACCACCCTTATCTTTGATACTTCCGGAAGCATGGCCGACCCGGATGCCAGCGGTGTGGTAAAACTGGCTGCCGCAAAAGATGCAGGCACCAAACTCTTGGATGTTATCGGAGCTGAAAGCCAGGCGGGTGCAACGAGTAATCAGGTGGCCATTGTGAATTTCAGCAATGACGCCGTGGTGGATATCCAGCCTACGCAGGACATTGCGGCCGCGGAACAAGCCTTGGGTAGCCTCCAGGTCACAGGGGCAACGGCTATGTCCAAAGGTTTAAAGGCTGCGCTTGATTTATTTCCTTCCACCTCAAGTTCAAAGTCTTTTATCATCTTGCTGACAGATGGCTTGCCAAACATAGGGTTGAATAACGAGTCGGACGAAGCCACTGCTCGCCAACAAGTGCTCGACTTGGCCTCCCAAGCCGGACAACGCGGCATCTGTGTGTTTACGGTTGGCTTGGGCGATCCAGCCTCAGGGACAATAGATGAAGACTTTCTAAAACAGGTTGCCCAGAATTCGGTTTGCGGTAGTTACCACAATGCAAAAAACTCCTGGGAATTGGCAAATACGTACATCGGTCTTCGACATTCGATTGGAACAACGCTCCTCTCACAATCCGGTTTGATCAATCAAGGTCAGTTATTGGACGTAGGTAATGTACAGATACCTGGCAATCAATCCGTGATTCTCTTCACGTTGAATTGGCCGGGCAGTTTCCTGGATGCCATCCTTAAGGATCCGAACGGATTGTTGGTGGATAGTACCTACCCTGGCGCATCGATCACCAATACAGGCACACTCGCCAGTATCATTATACAGAACCCTCTTGCGGGACAGTGGAGTGTCTCCGTAAGGGGTGTGAATGTGCCGGAAGGAACCACAAACTACAACGCCTTGCTTTCCATCCGGCCCAATCCTTATTTTCCAACTTCCATTCCAATACAGACCGCCCCCCTTCCTTCAAGCTCTGGATTTCCCTTGGTGATTGCCATCGTGGTGTTGGCGGGTGCTGGTGTCGTAGTCTATACGATAGTGCTTTCTGGAAGACGTTCCCGCAACCAGCCGCGTATGTTTGCTGCCGTACCTGGCAGCCTGATCGGCCTGAGCGGAACTTATGCCGGACGCTCCATACCGCTTGGGGACGGAATGCAGATTGGACGCTCTTCGTTGAGCAACCTGCGATTATCTGATCCATCCATATCCCGACGACACGCGCAAATCCGTTTTGCAGGTGGTCGCTGGTATATCCAGGATTTGAAAAGCCAATCGGGAGTTTACGTTAACGGAGTCCGAATCCAGGCTGCTCCCTTGAATCCGGGCGACCGGATTCGAATTGGCTTTACAGAATTTGAATATCGTTAAAACGTGCCCCACAGACTTTGAGTCTCCAATCTCTCAGGCCAGCGAATTCAATTAGGTTTATCATTTGAAGGTTATGCCGCAAATTATCATACCGGATTTGGCCGGTACAACTCTTAAGAAACAATACTATCTCCGCGAACGCGTCGGCATCGGCGGCATGGCGGAAGTTTACCTTGCCTGGGATACCCTGCGGGCAACCAAAATGGCCGTAAAGATCCTGCTTCCCGATCTGGCATCGGACCGCAAGTTCAAGATTGCCATGGAGAAGGAATTTGAGCTGCTCAGGACACTTGAGCATCCAAATATCGTCCGGGTTTTCGATTTTGAATCCAAGGGAGATCACGTTTTCATTGTGATGGCGTGGGTGGATGGTGGAAATCTTCGCCAGCGCATAAAAGCTCTCGCCAGACCCCTTACTCTGGCAGAAGTGGGATCCATCCTGCAGCCCATTTGCAGCGCGTTGAACTTTGCTCATAATATGCATGCATACCATTGCGATATCAAACCCTCCAACATAATGCTGCACCAGAATGGCCGCGACGTATTTCTGGCGGATTTTGGTGTTGCCCGTTTGGCTGACGAAAAAAAAGGGGGCGGAGGAACTCATCAATACTTTGCTCCGGAGCGATTCTCGCATGTGGTTGATGCGAAAACAGATATTTATGCATTGGGGGTAACGGTTTATGAGATGTTAAGTGGCGGTAATCTGCCATACCATGGAGATTCCAGAAGCCCGGGCAGCACAACTCGTGACCGACTTGCCTGGGAACATAGCCATTTACCCCTGCCGCCTCTCCGGGAGTTTAACGATTCTTTGCCACAAGAGATATTGGATATTGTGGATAAGGCGCTCCGGAAGGAACCCTCTCAGCGTTTTGACTCAGCCCTTTCGTTTTGGAAGGCTTTCGAGCGTGCGACTGGCAGTTCGAGAGTTGTTGCACCCGTCGAAGACGCAACACGGTTTGAACCTCAACCTTCCGGGAATAAAAATGTGGGTGAAGCCCACTCGGAACCGATCAAACCGTCTCAGCCTCCTTTCACGCCTTCAGCCTTGGGAAGAACCTATTTGGAAGGACAATCCGGTGAGTTGGCTGGGCAGTTCATCCCGATCTCCAGTCCTTCGATGCAGGTTGGACGGGGCACAGCCTGCCAAATTCGCTTGTTGGAGCAAAGTGTATCCCGCCACCACGCGACCCTTATTGTAACCAGGCGCGGCGTATATCTGCGGGATGATGGAAGTTCATTGGGAACTTTGCTGAACGGCGTAAGAATTCCCCCGCATGTGCCCATGCCTCTGCATTCTGGCGATGTGATTCAGATAGGGTATTTCCAAATATTCGCCTTTCGTTCGGGTTAATCTCGTTGTTGCACCTCTTATGAAAGGTGAGGTGAAATGGGTGGTTAAACCCTGTAATGACCAATATGTGTTTTGAGCCTTAACACCATTAAGAGAAGGCTGTCAAGCTCCCATTATTCATACCAAGTGAATGCAGACAAACTTAGGAATTCTGAAGGTTGAATTGGCGGAGCGGCAAGCCCTTCACGAGACCATACGCTCAATTGAATGTGAAGGGATTCGATCCGGGATTGCTTGGGTGAATGGCAACGTCCCGAAGGGTGACGTAATGGATTCGGGCTGTGGGAGGAAAACCTTCGGGAGGGGATATATTCTTCAGGGGGGACAAATGACACTTGGCAGGTGGCGTTTCGGGGTCGAAACAGTATAATCTTATTGTGTTTTCCCGAATTTTTAAAAGCCATATTCCACCTGAACTTCGTTCGAACTTCATCCATCTGTATTTCGATATGGGCTGGTTTGGGATTCTAAGCGGTTCGTCAATCAACTTCCTTAACATTTATGCGACCCGCCTGGGGGCGAATGGGTTTCAAATCGGCCTGCTTACCGCAGTGGGAGCCGTTGTCAGTCTGACGCTGGCCATCCCCTCCGGACATTGGATCGAAGGCAGGCCCATTGGGAAAGCCGTCTTCTGGTCATCCGTACTTTACCGAATCGGTTTCCTGCTGTTTGTGCCGCTGCCCTGGTTGTTCGGAGATGCAGGCCAGATCTGGGCATTGATCGTTCTGGCTTTTTTGATGGCCATCCCGGTCACGCCGTTATCGGTAGGGTTCAACGCGTTGTTTGCCTCGGCCGTGCCCAATGAATACCGCGCCTACGTGGTGGGCGTCCGAAACATCGTGCTATCCATCACCTATATAATCTCGTCCGTGGGCAGCGGATATTTGCTCAACCGGCTGCCCTTCCCGATGGGATACCAGGTTGTGTTCGGGATCGGATTCCTAGGCGCGGCGATGAGCAGCCTGCACCTGTATTTGATAAAGACGGGTACATCTAGCGAAGAGGCATTGGAATCCAACCACAAAGTCACGAAAGCACCAAGGCACGAAGATATTTTGAGGCACGTGCAATCCAACCACGAAGGCAAAAAGCGAGGTGCCAGCTTTTTCACAGCCATCCGCGCCGACGTGCTGAAGACGCCCTTCAGGTTCGTTCTGCTGGCCCTGTTATTGTTTCACCTGACCCAATCGCTGCCCCTGCCGATCTTTCCGTTGTTCCAGGTCAATGTATTGCACCTGACCGACAACCAACTCGGGATCGGCTCGGCGATCTTCTATTTCATATTGCTGATCGGTTCGACCCAGCTCCGAAACCTGGTCCAGAGAATCGGTCATCGAAAGGTAACCGCCATCGGCATATTGAGCATGGCACTTTATCCAATCGGGCTGGCGCTCTCCAGTAATTCCCTGGGGTTCTACATCACCTCGGCCATCGGAGGATTGGCATCTTCGCTGGCAACGGGCGGATATGCCAATTACCTGCTGGAGCACATCCCGGCGAACGACCGCCCGGCATACCTGGCATGGTATAACGTGGTGTTGAATATTTGCGTGCTGGCAGGTTCATTGATCGGGCCTGTGGTGGCGAATGTAATCGGGCTGACGGCGGCCTTGTATATCTTTGCCGCGGCGCGGGCGCTGGCAGGAGTGGCGATCTTCAAATGGGGTTCTTCCAAGGCGGAAACGGTGATTGTTTGAGTAGGGGCAGGTCTGAGACCCGCTCCTACCAAAGACCCGCTCCTACCAAAGACCTGCCCCCACCAAAGACCTGCCCCTGCCAAAGCCGTGATTCACAAACGTGTTAAAATGAATTCAATGGCCGAAGATGTAAAAGTTGTTGCCAACAACCGGAAAGCCGGTTTTGAATATTTCCTGCTGGAGAGGTTTGAGGCAGGATTAGCGCTGAAGGGAAGCGAGATCAAATCCATCCGCGCCGGGCAGATGAGCATCGCCGAATCATATGTGGACATCGAAAACGGACGCGAGGCCTACCTGGTCGAGGCACATATCGCGCCCTACGAACAGGCCAATCGCTACAACCACGATCCCAAGCGCAAACGACGCCTGCTCCTGCATAAAAAGGAAATCCGCGAACTATGGAACAGCGTGCGCTTGAAGGGCATGACCATCGTTCCGACGAAAGTATATTTGAAGGACGGCCGCGCCAAGATCGAAATTGCGCTGGCGCGCGGCAAGAAACTGCATGACAAGCGCGAGACGATCGCGAAACGCGATGCGGAGCGCGAAGCCAAACGTGAAGCCCATACCCGGGAGTGACCGATGAAGCCGTCCACCATTGCAGGCCTCAATTTGCTGACGGAGGAAGAAAAGCGCAAAATCTATTGCGGGCTGATCCCGCGCGAACTGCTGGAATATTTCCAGCTTCCCAAAATAGACTCAGCGCAATTCAAGTCCCTCACCCAATTTAATTTCGCACCCGGTTCGAGCAATGTGGAAATATCACTGTTCCACAAGCCGAATTTTCCCGATCCGATTCTTTACGGACATTTGACAGATACCATAAACGGACAGATCCACATTCTGCTGTATGTCCTGAACGATCCGTCTTCGCCGCGTTTCGATGTGGACAAAATGCCGGATGGACGCGTCACCCAATTCGGTACGCTGAGGCGGAACCTGGAGGCGGAGAGAGCGGCGCTTGAAGCGGGGCTCGCTCCGGGACAGGTACGACGCGGTCTGCGGATGCTGAAGGCGGCTGTGATCGGTTTTGAAAATTTCGTCGAAGACCTGAGCCACGAGATGTACTTCGTCGAACCGTTGTATTACCACAATGCGGTCATCTTCGAGCGTTATGGGTTCGCCTACCAGCAGGGACGCAAGCTGATGGAACGCATCCATCAGGGGTTTTCGGAGAACGGGGATCTGAGAGGCAAACTGGATGACTCTCCGTTCCGGTCGCGGAGCGCGATCAACAGCATCCGCCTGAGTTCGTGGGCGATCCATGATGGGATATTGGGCGAACCTTTTACGAATGTGACGATGTATAAGCGTATCGGGAAATCGGCGGGGGTGAGCACAACGGAAGATACGAGCTGGTAAGCGAGAAATAAAAAAAGACTGCCTCAGCAGTCTTTTTTCTCAGGTAGCGGGGGCAGGACTCGAACCTGCGACCTCCGGGTTATGAGCCCGACGAGCTGCCACTGCTCTACCCCGCAGCGAAGCCGACAGAATATACCACCTTTGGGAATCGGAGTCAAGGAAGGATTCGGGAAGCGAGACGGAATACTGGTGATGGAGGACGGAGAATGGTAATTGATGACTAGCGAATGGTAATTGGGGAATGGGATGAGTTTTTTAAAGCTCCACCCTCGTTCCCTCCCCAAATACTCCCGTTCGCCTGCCCCACGTTCTTTGCGGGGTTGGGATTTTTGGGGAGGGAAGAAAAAGATGGCTAAAAATTGCCTCTCCGGAGTGGGAGAGGCAATTCGGAAATTTCTATTTCACCGCGCCAGAGTTGGGATCAACCATGAGGGTCGAAGTATCCACTGCTTCAAAATCACTGCCGGTAAGGTTATCCAGCAGATGGAGCGTATCGTTGTTCCAGCGCGAGTCGGGCACGCCGCTGACATACCAATCCGAGCCGTTATCGGCCAGAACGATGCCGTAGGTTTTCATCGCTTGCAGGAGGACCTGCATGTCCGCAGGATAGGTGGAGATATCAAACGAGGCTTTGAGGCGGAAGCGCGCGCCCATGGGCGGAGTGTTCGTAACGACGCCCGGCGTCCCACTGGTGAGATGGCGCGCCGGCCAAATGTAACTGTTCGTCGAATTGGCCGTGAAGCGCAGGGCATGATTGATCTGTCCCCCGGCGATTTCATCGTATCGGACAAGCCCGGGAACCATCGGCAGGCCGGCGGCATCCGCAGAAGTCCAACCGGCGGGGCGCAAGGCATCGGAATTCAAATTCCAGATGGCGCCCGAGCCTCCCGACCAGGTTCCATTGCCATTGTGAGTCACATCATAAATCTCATAGAGATAACATGTGGAGGTGTCCACCACGAGCAGATGATGGTCGCTGCCGTATTCGATGAGCGGATTGGAAGGAATTGGATACGGTCCGGGGTCGGATTCATCTGGATAATAAAAGCTCAAGGTATATTTCGGCGTCGAGGCATTGGCCAAATTATAGGGAATGCCGATCGGACCGCCATCCCAGGTGCCGCGGCCGAAATCCATATGAAAACCGGTGTCCAGCCCGATGGAGTTGATCCACGCACTGGAATGGGAGTTCAGGGGAAGCGTATCAACCGGCGCATTCCAATAATTATCCGCAGGGAAGACGGGACAACCACCGATCACAGGTGAAGGACCGGTATAGGTACTGGTGGGGGTGGGCACGGGAGCATTGTAGATCACGGAAATCGCTTCGTAATCCAATTTTGCATCGCCGGTGCTATTGCCGGATTGAAGCAGCAAGCGGATTTTCCCGGTGCCATCCATGAACTGTGCGACGTTGGTCTTACTAAAGGATAACAAAGTCCATGCGCTGGAATTTTTGATCGAGGCATTGTCGCCCACGTTCGTCCAGGTCTTCGACTTCCAATTATAGAGAGACCAGGACCAGCGTTGTGAAGATCGCAAAGAGCCTTTGTAATTCGCCGTGATTTGAAAACCGATCACGGAAGAGGGGGAAATACGGGATGGGATTTGATAGGTTCGATAGCCAATATAGATCGTGCGAGGCGTTGTAAAGCTGACGTAATCCGCGGGGATATCCTGAGTTCCGCTTTGGTCCTTTATCGCCAGGGCAGAGAGCTGACCGCTGGTCGCGCCTTGCAAGGTTGTGATGGAGATCGGGGCTAGCGAAACATTTGCGCTGGCGGCCAGGGTCGTCTGCGGAGAACAGGTAAGCAAAAAGATGAGGATTAGGGCAATGGAGGTAATGGCTATGACGGGTCGTTTCATCGAGGACTCCTTTTTAGAATTGACCAGTTCTATCATAACGGGTGAGGGATAATATTAGGGATGATTGCGCGCTATCTGACAAAAGTGTAAAGAAGGACGGAGGAGGGAGGCATGGGCAAGTCCTACACTTCTGAACCACGAGGCGCACTAGCCGACCCTGAAAGGGCGCAGGGCGTTGGCGCCATGACGCTGCCTCGTCTAGTAGTAATTTGACAATTCTCCACGCGGATGCTAGACTTGCACATTCATTGATATGATCACTTTTTTGAAAACGACCTGGCGCGATGTACGCGCACTGCCCTCCAACTTCATCCATGACCGGGAGGCACTGGCGGTTACTGGCCTGATGCTATTGCCGTGGCTGGTTCTATGGATTTACCGAAGGGATCTGAATTCACTCCAGCCCTTGACGTGGATCTTTGGCTTTATCGCCTTTTATTGGCTGATCGGCCACCAGCGTCCGCTGAATCCCGCTGAGTTCCGCAGGCCGCGCTTTGAGCTTTTCTTGGCGCTGGCGCTTGCGGCGGCCTGGATCATTTATCGCATTGGGGAATATTGGCATTGGTACACGATCCCGACCTTTGGCTTGAACAACAGTTGCGGCCCCATCTCAGAGACGCCGCTGCCAAAGATGATCGAAATGTTCCTGCTGCCGGTGGTTCTCCTATTGGTCTTGAAGTATTCCTTGAGCCGGATGGGATTTAATTGGGATAAGTTTTCGTGGCTGGCGGCGCTTCTGCCCATCCTGGCCCTGATCGCCTTCGGCTTAACCAGGCACGAGCCTGAGGCATTGGCAATCTCATCCGCATGTTATTTCTTCGGCGCGGGATTGCCTGAGGAATTTTTATTCCGAGCCTTTATCCAAACGCGGCTGGAGGCGGTCTTGCGCCGTCCGCTGTGGGCGATATGGCTGGCTTCCTTCATTTTTGGATTATCGCATGTGCCAATTGACTTGGCGGGTAGTTTCAGCCGCTGGCCGGATGCGTTGCTGACCGCGTTCACCTATCAGATGACGGTCGGCTTTGCAATGGGTTACGCGTATATGCGTACGCGGAATGTGCTGCCGCTCTCGTTCATCCATACCCTGATCGATTCTGCGTTTTAGATTAATAACTCACCTTACGCAGGTTCTCCTCCCCCAAATTCCGTGCAGTTCGGCATTTGCTAGCCGAAGCGGCCTCCAGCCGCTATCGGCTGCTTCTGCGCCAGGAAGCGCAGAAGGGGAGGCCGGGAGGGGGTCTCCTGCGTAACATCAGTTAATATCTCTCTCCGCGCCAATCCGTCGAATCCGTGCCATCCGCGTTCTATTTCGAAATATCTTTGTGGTGTTTGTGCTTATGCCCTGCGTTCTCTCAGGGTCGTGTTTAATCTTTTCTCTCTTGCTCAGTTTTTTTATCAATAATCTGTGTTCATCTGTGGCTAAAAACGAATGTGTTCCTTCGTGACCGCCTGCCCTTCGTTCCCTGCCCTTGTGTCCGCCTGCCCTGTGTTCGCTTGCCCTGTGTTCGCCTGCCCTGTGTTCTTCAGGGTCAAGGGTCAAGGGTCAAGGGTTGAGGGTTGCGCCTTGCGTGAGATTCTTTCTGTGCTTGGCATTCTTCGCGGTTCGTTCTCTGACTTTGAGACATCCATCCTCCATTAACCATGATCCATTCCCCATTGAATCTTTTTGGTTCCGGCTTGTCCTGGTTATGTTTTGAGGATGGGGGCGATTTTGTTTTTCAGTGCGTCAACAACGCGCTCGGCATGGCGTCCGTGCATCGGCAGGGATTCGATTTCATCCAACGCGAAATAACCGAAGGCGGTGGTTTCATCGCTCAGGCCAGGTTCGCCGCCGGTGATCTCGGCTTCAAAGCTCACTACGACGATCTGGGCCTGGTTCCCGTCACGATAGACTACGAGTTGATCGCGGTTGCTGTATATGCCGACCAGGCGCGTGATGCGAACATGGAGGCCGGTCTCCTCCCAGACTTCGCGCTGGCAGCATTCCTCCAGCGTTTCGCCAGATTCCATTTTGCCGCCGGGCAGGCACCACAGGCCGTTATCGGCGCGTTGGGTCAGAAAAACTTTCTTACGCACATCATCGAAAATTACCGCGCAAGAGCCGATGCGCAGGTCTGCGCCTTTGCTGATATGGTCACCATAGATCACTTGAGACATGAAAATCCTTGCGAAGGTTCTAAACCTTCGCAAGGATTAATTATATAGCTATTTTGGATGAACGCTGTTCACACGTACAATTTACGATTTGATAAACGTTCCGTTACGCAGTTCAACCAGCGTTTGTTGAATCTCATCCATGGTGTTCATCACGAACGGGCCATAAGGCGCAATCGGTTCCCCGAACGGGGCGCCCGCCATCAGCATGAAGCGGACGGGTGAATTTTCGGTTTTCACGCGAAGCGAATCACCCTCAGCGAACTTGAGCATGTGGACCGCTTCGACCGTTTTATCTCCGAATACACCTTCGCCTTCAAAGACATAAGCAAGCGCGGTGTGTCCGCTGGGGATGGGTTGAATGAATTCGGTATCAGGCGCTAATTCAACGTCGAGGTAAAGAGGGGAGGCCGCGATCTCCATCACGGGACCCATCACATCATGCACTTGTCCCGCCACTACACGGATTTTGACCCCATCCTTTTCATAAGTGGGGATCGTCGCAGCGTTGATTCCCTGATAACGCGGCGCCGTCATCTTAAGTTTGGATGGCAGGTTGACCCACAACTGGAATCCATAAATATTTCCGCTCTCACCGCGCCGTGGCATTTCTTCGTGCAGGATACCGCGGCCAGAGGTCATCCATTGCACATCGCCAGGACCGATGAGGCCGGAATTCCCGAGGCTGTCGCGATGCGCGGTGGAACCTTCAAGCATATAGGTGACGGTTTCGATGCCGCGATGTGGGTGCATGGGGAAGCCGCGGATGGGGCCTTCGACCGGATCGTTGAAGGCGAAGTGATCGAAGAGCAGGAAGGGATCGAAGAGATTGGATTTTTGCGGCGCAATGGAACGCCGCAGCAATACGTCTGCGCCCTCGATGACGTATTGGGGTTCAATAATTTGTGAGACGGTTCGTGAGTTGGTCATGTAGATCAGATGCTGTGATGTGGGAAAGTTTTACCTATTGGAAGTCTTGGAGGTCTCAGAAGTCTTACAAGTCTTGGAAGTCTCAAAGGTCTTATTGCCCGGCAGGGCAATTGACAGGGTCCGTGGAGATGATGTTGGAGCGGGACATCTCATTACCATTCTGGTCCATGGCCGCGACCTGGAAATAACATTCGCCCTGCGGAAGACCGGTTAGTTGGGATTGGGTCTCGAAATCGGTCCTGGGTTTTTCTTCGATCCAGTTGAGCGATTGCGGCGAATCTCCGCCAAAGACTTTATACGAGGCGACTTCCGTCGCACCGTTCCATGAATATCCCAACGTGAGCACATTCCCATTTACTTTATAGGCCAGCGCGGGCGGTATGCTCGGAGATCCCTGCCAGGGGAAACGAAATGCGCGATAACTGACATAAGGCTCATCGAAGGTCAGTTCTAAAATGGTCTGGTTCGCCGGGTTGACCTCGGTCATGGTGACGAATGAATAGCCGGTGACCTGGGAAGGAGCACCCCAGCCAAGGACCGTATTTCCATCCGCCAATTTTTGCACGTTGCCCATAAATGTGGCAAACACGGGCGGGGTGTGCGTAAAACTCCAGACCTGTGTGACGGTTTTATTGACTTCATCCAGCTTATATTCCAGACCCTGTGAGGGCGCGGGAGCCTGCTGGGAGCCTTGATTATCAAAGACGGTGAGATCGCCGTTGGGAAGCTGTCTGACATCATGCTGGTAGGCAAAGGGCTGCCCATTGGTAAAGGTAAACATATTCTGCTTGCCGCCCAAACGCCAGATGATATCACCGGTTTGCAGGTCAATCTTGGTGATCTCGTTGAGGTTACGGCTCGATAACAGGAGATTCCCGTCGTTGGCCAGGGCCAGCGAATTGCCATGCACCAAATCTATATATTGATCGGTAAGCGGGGAGGTCGAATCAAAGATGGAAATATGATCCCAACTGCGCCATTCAAAGATCACATTCTTCGAGGGATCGAGTTCCTGGACGATCAGCCCGGTGACCGTGGCGTTCGTTTTCCCACCCTGGACCACCCTGCTCATATCCATGGTCTCGGCATCATAGGCCATCAAGAGCGTATTGCCATCGGGCAGGATCTGCAACTCGTGCAGGTCGGCGAAATAACCATCCCCGGCCTGAACACTATCCACCACCTGATAGTGGGAATTCATCAGATAGAAGGTTGAATTCTTTTGATCGAAATAAGACAGCAAGCCGTTGGGCTGTTCCTTGAAATCCCAGGCATCCAGAGCATTCGCAACCGACTGGTAGTACACCAACTGACCCTGGTCACTCAGGATCAACAGGTATGATCCAATCTTGGCTTTGGTCCAGTAAAAGGGCGCAACGAAAATATCACCCTCGGCGGCATTCGATGAAGGGCCGGTGATCGTGAAATGAGGTATATCCTGCGGCACGGTCAGAAAGTTGGGAAAGGCACTGCGCGGGGGACCAGCCGGGATGGGAGGCGCGGATAATTCACTGCTTCCCGGCGAGCCGGGCATTTGATTGGTGGCAACCGTGAAGGAATAGGAGAGGGAAGGATAGAAATGGTTCGAATCCAAAGCCAGGTTGTTGAGGTTGACCGTAACCTGTTCGCCCGGCGTAAAAGGGTCGAAGGGTTTGAAAATGACCGTTTTATGATCGTCCGCAAGGATGGTTTGGCCAACGTGAAGTCCGCTCTGCAGACCCTGTACAATGAACTTCAAGCCGCCAAGATTTTGGGCGGTCAATACAGGCCCGTAGCGGACCACAATGGTGGCAGATTTTGAAACATATTCGGCATTTTGCAAGGGCGAGTAATATTGAATCCCGAGGGATTCAGGCGGGAGAGGTTTGGTTAAGGGAGGCTGGGAGGGGAGGGACAGGAGCAAGGGTGCCTGCAAGCCCAGGGGAGTGCACGAAGAAAGTACGAGAACCAATACCAGCCCTTCGGCCAATGCCAGGAATCTTAATATCTTCATGGGATGCATCAATCTCCAAAACCTTCAAGAAGGAACTTGTTTTCGGATAAACGTCATCATGATACTTGAATAAGATGATTATATTATTAACTTTTTATGTAGAGAGTATGTGAATTGGCAGAACCGAATTTAACCGTGGTTGAATTTTTTTTACCCCGGATTGCCAAAAATTTTCATGGATTCTGAGTTCCAATCTGTGGTAATCCGTGAAATCTGTGGCCCGTTTTCAAAATACCTACCCTTGGAAGATCCTGCCCTCCCCATATATCCCAAAGAACGAGAGTATTTGGGGAGGGAGGAAACGCATTAGAGAGTGTTTCTTAAAGCCAATTCACTGCCGATAAACCCAGTTGAAGAGGATTTAAGAGCGTTTTTGAACCGTTTTTTATCAACAATCTGCGTTTATCTGTGGTTCTCTTTGGCTATCTTTGTTTATCTCTGTTTATCTCTGGTTAAAAATGAATTTCAAAACACTCTCTTACTATTCTGCACCTCATTGTGCAGAAGCCGCTTCGGCTAGGGGCTAGTCAAACACCTCAAAGAATAATTCGACGGCATGAGGATCAAAATAGGTGCCGGACAGGGAGCGAATATAATCCATCACCTTCTCCTTGGACCATCTCCTACGGTAGGGACGGTCGGAAGAAAGCGCATCCCAGACATCCACAACGGTAAACAAGCGGGCGGCCAGTGGGATCTGCTCACCTTTCAGACCGCGAGGATAGCCTGTGCCGTCCCATTTCTCATGATGGCAATAAGGGATATCGAGCGCCTGGCGCAGGAACTCAATGGGGGAAATCAACTCATATGCATAAACCGGATGCTGGCGCATGATGGTCCATTCCTCGTCCGTCAATGCACCTGGCTTGAGCAGAATATCATCCGGCACACCCAGCTTGCCAATATCATGCAAAAGCACACCGCGCCGAACATGGATCATTTCCTCTTCGCGCATGCCCGCTGCCTGGGCAAGTTTCAAAGTCATTTCCTTGACGCGTTGGGTGTGGCCCTCGGTTTCCTTGTCGCGTAGGTCAAGCGCATGAGACCAGCCTTCGATGGTGGTATCGTACGCCAGCCGGAGCTCATCATTGGATCTCTGCATCCCATCGAACAATTCATGGTTGTCAATGGCGAGGGCGGCCTGTTCGGAAAGGGTGTTCAGAAAACCCAGCCACTCCTTATCCGGCTCAAGCGGTGCGCGATGAAAGACCTCCAGCACGCCCTTGATCTTGCCCTTGTTGATCAAAGGCACTGCGCAATACCGGATAAACGACTCAGCCTCGAGCGATTTGGCGCGCGAGGCGGTCAACTCGTTGGCAGCTATATTGGGGATAATGAGGCTCTGCCTTTCCATGATGAGGTGATCCGCAAGTTCATCGCCTAAATGCAGACGGGTGGCTTCAACGTTCTTCATATGGAAACCGCGCCCGATGAAGTACTCCAACACATTCAAATTGGGATTGAACAACAGCACATCGGCGGCATCCACCTTCAACTCTTTGACGGCGTGAAGGAGCAGGACCGAGAGACTTAGATTCAAATCGAAGCTGGAACTGATCGCATGGTCAATGGCGTTCAAAGCGGCCAGCCGTTCCACCTGGAGATTGACCTTGGCCTCGGCGTGTTTGCGGCTGGAGATATCTTCGGTGACGATCACAATTTCATCCGGCGCCCGGCGAAAGACGGTAAATGAAAACCAAACATCCAGGTCGGCGAGATAATGCTCCCAACGCGTCGACTCGCCTGTGCGCGCCACCCGGCCAAAAACCGCGAGCGATTCCGGATTATTGCGGGGATATCCGGGAATGACCTCGCTGACTTTTTTACCGGCCACATCCTTTAAACCGGTCGTCTCTTCAAAAGCCGGGTTGACTGCAATGTACTCATAGTCCACGGGCACATCGCCATCGAAGATCATGCGGCAATGAGCAATGCTGAAGGGTATATTGGCGAAAAGCGAACGATATTTCTCCTCGCTGGCGCGCAATTGCTCCTGTGCGCGGCGGCTGTCGGTAATATCCACCGTAGTACCTTCATAGTAAAGAAGGCAGCCGTGCTCATCACGCACGGCACGAGAATTCTCGGAGACCCAGGCGATACTGCCATCGCGGCGAAACACCTCGGATTCGAAACCTGTTACGCTGCCTTCTTTTTCCATCAGGCTGATGAATTCCTGGCGGCGGCCTGGCTGCACGTAGAACTGGCGCTCGATATCGGAGACCCCCGCGATCATCTCCTGCGGAGAATCATAGCCAAGCGTCTGCGCCGCGGCCGGGTTGGCAGTGATGAATTTCCCATCAGGAGTGGTTTGCGTAATGGATTCCATGGCGTTCTCAAAAATATGCCTGTATTTTTCCTCACTCCTTAGCAGGGCTTGTTCCGCACGCTTGCGTTCGGTGACATCCACCGCTGTGCCTTCATAGTAAAGAAGGGAGCCATGCTCATCGCGCACGGCGCGCGAATTCTCGGAAATCCAGGCGGTACTGCCATCCTTACGAAAGAACTCGGATTCGAAACCCGTTATAACCCCTTCTTTTTCCATCCGGCCGATGAACTCCCGGCGGCGGCCAGGCTCCACATAGAACTGATGCTCGATATCGGAGATGGCGGCGATCAGCTCCTGTGGAGAATCATAACCAAGCATCTGCACGGCGGCCGGGTTGGCAGTGAGGTATTTCCCGTCCGGCGTGGTTTGCGTGATGGCTTCCATGGCGTTCTCGAAAATTTGCCTGTATTTTTCCTCGCTCCGTTGCAAGGCTTGTTCGGCACGCTTGCGTTCCGTGATATCCGCCGAAACGCCTTCATAGTAAAGAAGGGAGCCATGCTCATCGCGCACGGCACGCGAATTCTCGGATACCCAGGCAGTAGTACCATCCTTGCGAAAGACCTCAGATTCGAAACCTGTTACGCTGCCTTCTTTTTCCATCAGACGGATGAATTCCTGGCGGCGGCCAGGTTGCACATAGAATTGGCGCTCGATCGAAGAGATATCCGCGATCAGCTCCTGGGGAGAATCATAACCTTGCATATGGGCGGCGGCTGGGTTGGCAGTGATGAATCTCCCTTCCGGCGTGGTCTGCGTGATGGATTCCATGGCGTTCTCAAAAATATGCCGATATCTTTCCTCGCTCTCCACCACTGTCTCTTCCATGCGCCTGCGCTCGGTGATATCCGTAATAAAACCCTCATAATATAGGATACCGCCCGAGGCATCTTTGACCGCACGCGCACTGGTCTGGATCCAAATAGGAGCGCCATCCTTACGATTATTTTCAGCGATAAAATCGGAGACCAGGCCGTTCTCATCCATCAGACGGGCAAATCGTGCGCGATCGGCAGGGTTGACATAGATCTGTGCGGTGATATTTTCGATGGCGGCAAGCATTTCCTCCGGCGAGGTGTACCCGTATATGCGCGCCAGGACCGGATTGACACTCAGGTAGCGGCCTTCAGGCGTGGATTGATAGATACCCACAGGCGCATTTTCGAAGATGGCACGGTAATTTGCCTCCGCCAAACCCACGGCCTCTTCTGCACGCTTGCGTCCGGTGATATCGCGGCCTACGCAGTCCACAACCTCGATACGATCCTGGGCATCCTTATAATAGGTAACCCGCTGTTCCACCCAGATCAAGGTACCGTCCTTGCGAATCCAGCGCACAAGAAGCGGATTGGCAGGAGGAACGTTGGCGGCCAAGGCTTCCCTAATCAGGGAAAGATCATCCGGATGTATGATCTTCAATGCCAAATTGCGATCGGCGTAAAATTCTTCGGGAGAATAGCCGGTGAATGCAAGCGAAGCGGCACTGATAAATTCAAATTTAGGCACCGGCTGGATGCGATAGCGGTAAAGCAGATCGGAGGCGTTCTCCGTGATCAACCGATAACGGACTTCACCCTCATGCAGTTTTGTCTCAGCGAGCTGGCGATTACGCAGATCGCGCCGCAAAAGAATGAAGATCAAGGCGGCGCTGGCCAACACGAAGGCCCATCCCTTATACGTTTGCAAAGTAGTCAGAACGGATATGCTCGGGACCAGAGCGGCAAGCAAACGGTCGGTAAGCGCAATCCAAAGTCCTCCGAACAGCAGATACAAAAGAGCGACTCGCAGGTCACTCCGAATGCTGGAAAACTTCATGGCAATCTCCATTAACCTAAATAAGGTACATTAACTAAAATTATATGTACTTAATGGCTGTATGAACATATGATGTTCGTCACAAAATCCGGAAGCCAGATGGTTGGGTGGTTGGGTAGTCTTATAAGGGTGGGTATTTTGAAAACCGGCTATGAGATCGGAGAATTCGTCGCTTCAATGCGACCTAACCCCTACCGCTTCCCTAAAAGGGAAGGGGAAAAGACATACAAGAGTAGGTATTTTGAAAAGGCAGTTATCCCTTTGACAGACCATAGGTCTTTTTGATGGTAAATCTGTCAAAACAATCGTAGTAAACTAATACTGTATGGCGTTCTCATATTCCTTTAATCTTCGGTATTTATACTATTGTTAATAGTTTTACAATAGCGCGCGGCGGGATTCGAACCCGCATAATAATCCCTACGAAAGAAATTCTCTAGCCATTGAGATACGCGCGCGGATTGTACGGCGGGGAGGACGGGATTCGAACCCGTGAAAGACACCGGAGGCACCCTTACTCGATTCTAGGTCGAGCGCAATAGACCACTCTGCCACCTCCCCGCTTAAGATTCTATCATAACCTTAAATAATTAGAACAAATGATCGCCTTAAAAAACCTCAGGTTGTATGACAACTAAACCAAAGAAAAAAGAAGTGATTCAAACCAACAAGAGCGGCACTGAGAAACCCGTCATCCTTTGGGGCGCGTCGTTAACGGCTGTACTTGACGCATTGTTAAAAACAAGACCAATGCCGAAGGAAGATAAAACTAACTCAAAAAAGAGCGAAACGTAATAAGTTTTACTGGGGCTATTGCATTTCAATATCACCTGTGATATTATGAATAAAACGACGCTAAAGCGGATCAAACGCAGGATTGACAGGCTAAGAGACAAAGAGGTTTCTAGCAAAGTTTTGGAAAGCATTGCGGAGTCACTTGGCATGGCGCGGTCGAAAAGAGGACATGAGCCAACATGGAAATTAGAGTCGCTGAATAAACGACCAATAACAATTCCCATTCCCCATCACGGCAAGAAAGTGATAAGGTATACAGTGAATAGTATATTAGATGATTTTGAAAGCATTATTTTTGATCTACAAGAGAATCTGGAGGATTAATAATGAGAATAAACATTGACAACATCTTAAAAAAACCCTATACAAAAATTCTTATTGCAAACGAGGATCAGTCCTACTCTGCGGAAATTCTTGAATTTCCAGGTTGCTATGCACAGGGAGAGACAGCAAATGAGGCGATTGAAAATCTAGAGAATTCCGCCAAATCATGGATAGAGGCTTGTCTTGAAATGAAACAGGATATTCCAGAGCCTTTTATGAATCAAGGATTTGGCGGCAAGATCGCACTCAGACTTCCAAGAAGTTTACATCGTAAAGCCACCCAATTAGCACAGAGAGATGACGTTAGTCTAAATCAATTTCTTGTAAGCGCCATTTCTGAACGGATTGGTTCCGAGGATACTTATTTTTACATCCGAAAACAGATTGACAATATCATGGAGCAAAATAGAGTAGAGTACTTACATTTCACAAGGATAATGCTAGAGATACAAAAATCTGTGGTCAGTACTAAGTCTTATGTTAATGTAAACGTGTTTGACCAAGTGTCTAATCAAATTTCAGCGACAACATCTGCCGGATGAGAGTATAAAAATGGCTGAACCAATAAAGTTTACCTATAAAGAATTAGCCGAAGCAATGGTTAAATCTAAGAACATTCACGAGGGAATCTGGGGTATTTTTGTCGAGTTTGGTATTGGCGCAACCAATATCTCGCAGAGCGGGAAAGGTGAGGACATAATTCCTGCCGCGATAGTTCCAGCAATAAGCATAGGACTTCAAAGATTTGAAAAATCAAATAATCTTGCAGTAGACGCTTCGGAAGTAAACCCTGATAAACAAAAGGCTGGCTAATTAGCCAGCCTTTTGTTTATGATCGAATCATTTAATTATAGCTGATATACCGCTCCAAATAGCCGTTCCTATCGCAATAATTCCGCCTACAATTAGGGCAATCGAATACACAAAGCAACTATTACGGCTGTGAACAACAGACCAACGCATCAGAACTAAGCCAATGATGATTGCCGTAATAACAAAAAAGAATATCCGCCATATTATCTCCTCTGGTTTCACTCTCTTAATTATACAATAAATTAAGTCCGGTCATTTACCGGACTTTTTGATTGTTTCTTTGTATATCAATCTCTTGCCTTCTATCTGCTTGATTGTTTTATTCGCTCGGTTAGATAGTTGGGTAGTTAGATAGTGTGAAGTCTTTCAAGGATCAAAGAAACGCCGGTCTTAAATTCATGATCTTCCGCGCTCACATCCAACCTGATCAGATTCCCGGACGGGATGGTACCCAGCCATTCCTCCAGCAGGGAATTGAACAAGGCAGTATCCTCCGCCGAGGCGATGTTGATGCGTTGGCGTGAAGCGAGCCTGGCACGGATCGTATCTTCGCGGGCAGTCAGATGAACGATGAGATCGGGAAGCGGCAAAAGGAGGCGGGCTAATTCATAGAAGCGGCGACAGAGATCGAATTCGGAATCGGAAAGCCAGCCGCGGGCATGGAAGAGGCACGCAAAACCGTGATAATCCAGGTCAAGACCGCCATCCATCAGGCCGATCAAGGGCGAGGCGCGCAATTCCCTTTCCTGTTCGGCGCGCAGAAGCAAATAATCCATTTGATTGGCGAGGCCGTAGCGTTTATCCTTCTTGAATAAAGCTTGAAAGGGGCGTTCGGCATGTCCCTCATAGGCCGCCGCAAAATGAGCATGGCGGCTCAAGGCATTGACTAGAGTCGTCTTGCCCGCGCCGCTCGGCCCAACCACTTCAACCAGCCTGCCCACTTTATAACCACAAGTTGACCAGCGAGGCGCCCGTCACGGTTTTATCCCGAAGCAGTTCCCCATTTTTGACAACCGTAGTCCGGCCGCCGCCGCCAGCCATATCGAGCAATTGGCCGCGCAGGAATACATTCAAGCCATGGCGCGCACGGGTCAGGCCGATGCGCCCGGCCAGCGCATACTTGCGCCAGGCATCCCCTTCGGTCAACCGCTTAACATCCTTCAAATCCACGTCGGAGGGATTGGCCCAACCGCTATACCCGGCCCAGGGCTGATCCCACACCAACGGGTCGCCACCGTTCGAAGGGATGGCGATCAAGTCCACATCCATTGCATTCAACCGTTCATAGCAGGCGGGGAACCACGAATCGGCGCAGATCAAAACCCCGAGTTTGCCGGCCGGGGTATCAAAGCAAGGCAAAGCCGCGGACGAGGCAGGGGTCATGAAAGGCAATTCCTCCGAGGTTGGATATAGCTTAAGCACAAGATTGGAATCCACGCGTCCATCCGGAGTGTAAACCGGTGTCACGCCATAAAGCGGACCCTTGCCCGCGATCAATCTGCCAGCCTCCACCCGCGGTGCTGGCAGGACAAGCGAGCCGCCGACGAGCGTGACGCGATACGTTTTAGCGATGGTGGATAGTACAGAATGATAGGCATCCGCCATCACACCGGCTTTGAGGCGGAAGACGGCGGCCTCCAATTTTCCCTGCTCTTTAGCGGTTAAAAGCTGCCATAGGAAACCAAAGATGTGATGAAGGACGAGTCTGACTTCAGCCGTGGCAAGTTTATCAGTTTGAAAAACAGAAGCAGGTTCATCCGCCAGCACCAGCCATGTGCCAAAGTATTCAGGCAGCACGACGATCGTCCTGTCGTTGAGCCAACCGCGATCCCTGGCGGCCGACATATAGCCATCCAACTTGGATCCCAAGGCCTGAGCCGAGGCGTAATCTGCGGCCGTAATGTAAGGCTCAATGCCGAGCAAATTGCCACAGCCCCGGTTTTCGCCGAACTCAACACTTTCTTCCAGATGCAAATCACTCATGGATCATTCCCTTATATTCAAAATTCTAGCTCAAGCCGCCTTCCTCGGCGGCGGGTTCCCCTCCGAGAGCCTAAACTTGCAAAGCAATGAAGGTGAACCCGATTAGCGAACTTTGCGTGCTTCGCGGTTCAAATTTCTTTAAATCTTAAACCTACGTAACTTAATATCTCTATCCGCGCCGATCCGTCATATCCGCGTCATCCGTGTTCTATTTCCCATTCACCATTTGTCTGCCTTCGTCGAACCATCAACCATCAACCATCAACCATCAACCATGATCCATGATCCATTTCCTATTCACCATTCACCATTCACCATTCCCAACATCATCTGTGTCAATCCGTGACATCGTACTCGAAGAGTAAATCTGTGACTGGTTTTTAAGAAGCCTGGAGAACATCAGGCCAGATTGACGTTTATCTCCGTTCAACGCCCTGCGCCCTTTCAGGGTCTCTGGTTAAATTTTGGATTTTCAAAACACTTTCTCTTGCTCAAGCCGCCGTCCTCGGCGGCGGGTTCCCCTCCGAGAGCCTAAACTTGCAAAGCAATGAAGGTGAACTTGAATAAAACCTGGTTTTTTTGCCTTCGTGTTAAATCTATTCTCTATTCTCTTTTCTCTTAGACTCTAATGCTTTCCAATGACCTCATTCGGATTCTTCAGCCAGGCCGATAAATGCCCGCTGTGTTCCTGATCATGCTCCACGAAGATTTCGATCAAATCCTCCACGGTTCCGGACCCGCCCCACGGAAATACCAGGCGTTGGTCGAACTTTTCAGCGGGCAGGTCTTGCAGGGATTTTATCACCCTGGCGTGACCGGCTATGAATTCGCGGCGGCTGTGGGCGAGGTCAAGCGTCTCGCGCGTCGAAACGGTCTGCGCGTTATAGACATCAATGCCGCGCGCCGCGCTTTGCGGCACAGGCTCGTTTTTGGCATGAGCCTCCAGCGCCTCCACGATGGCATCGTCCCAGCCGGAGATATGATCAATATATTCCTTGATCGTCCAGTTCGGATAAATTTGTTTGTCAACGGGCGCCTGATCCACCAGGGCAGTGAGCTGCCGGCGCGCCGTTTCAAGCTGTTGGATCAGTGTCTCGCGCGAATTGAGCATGATTGATTCCCAAACTTATTGGGACGGCATCTGCTGATAGACTGCCATCCAGTTCGTCGAAATTTCGAGCTGAGCCTGCTGTAGAGTTATTGCTCCACTGCAAACCTGATCGTGCAAATAATTCTCGACCTTGTCCTTCTCATGGAAGCCGGGGCGAGGCTCGGCGGGTTCGGGCCATAAGTTGGCGATGTCATTCGACCCGCCCAGCTCGAGCGAGACGAGATGATCCACTTCATACTGCCCGGTGGTATGCGAGGCAATCCCGTATTCCGCATAGGCTTGATTCTTTTCCGAGTCCGGCACATTGCGAACCTGACTGCTGTAGCCCGGCGTGCAGATTTGTTGAACCGTGGCATCGGGGAAGACTGCGCCCGGCGTGCAATCCGGGTCAGGGAGGGCATTGACCGAGACACAGCCGGAGGTTTTGTTCTGCACTCCGAATTGATGCGGAGAAGCATCCGGCGCGGCGGAAGCATCCGGTGCGGCGGTGGCGATCTGATCCACGGTAGGTGTGGGAGACGATCCACAAGCGATGAGGGCCGCGGCCAAAGTCAATGAGACAAGGACAATTCTTAATTTCTGCAAGTTTAAAGCCTTCATCGTTTATCCAACCTTTAGAATTTGGGCTGACTGGTCCTCGAACATTTCACGCGCGGCAGAAAGCAACGCGGCGGGCAATTCCATCCCTACAATGACTTTTGCTTGAACCAAAGCCCCAGCGCCGAGTCCGGCTTGGGATTCGCTCAGACCTGCCTTCAGAAGCGTTTCCTTGATCCGCTCGGGATGAACGCCGGTAAAGGGGCCGGTATCCTTTGCAATCTTATTCCGCGTTTCGACATCCAGCATAATGACCGAAACGGTATTCAAATCAAAGTCAGCCTCGGATAAATTATTGAGAAGCGTTTCCGCATGCGAAGCATTGGGAAGGAGGCCGACCAGAAGAATTGAACCGTTTTCATTGCTCATAAGCACATCCAACCTGCCATTTGGCATAGTATAGCAGGTAATCACTCAAACAGCATACCGGCTTCATCCTTCTCCCTTTTCCCTTTTCCCTTCTCCCTTCTTCCTTCTCTCTTCTTCCTTCATCCTTCATCCTTCACCCTCAATCACTCCAGCAGCATACCGGCCAACAAGGCTGTGCGGGGGGCGAGGCTGGGAATATGGATGTATTCCAAATCCTTTTGATGTGCGTTGGCGCCGAAGGCGCCGAAGCCATCCAGCGTGGGGGCCAGCGTGGCAGTGAAGTTGCCATCCGAGCCGCCGCCGACGCGCGCGGCACCCACATTGAATCCGAGTTGAGAGGCGATGCGCTGGGCCTTCTCCAAAAGCCTATACGATCCCTCAGAGGGTTCCATGGGTGGGCGATTGAGTCCGCCCGTAATCTCGTAACGCGTGCCCTCCAAAGGCTGAATGGCCCTGAGCGCAGAGTCGACGCGGCGGGCTTCGTCCTGCGACCAGATGCGGAGGTCCACAGCGAGATCCACATGATCGGCTACAACATTCGATACCGTGCCCCCCTTGATCACGTTCGGCCCAAGGGTGGTGCCTTTTTCCAGGTCTTGCAGTTTAACGAGTTCATCAATCAAATGCGCGGCGCTGATAATGGCGTTCCTTCCCTTTTCCGGCTCGACGCCCTGATGCGC
>Ga0182027_10002464_pt1 | contig 30017 bp, 29 predicted proteins | sample 712E1DmetaG_FD_121300 | JGI IMG/M metagenome (GOLD analysis project Ga0182027, IMG submission 121300) | Permafrost microbial communities from Stordalen Mire, Sweden - 712E1D metaG (Illumina Assembly) | ecosystem: Environmental > Terrestrial > Soil > Wetlands > Permafrost | place: Sweden...
CATCGGCCCGCTGACCGCACCCAATAAAATGCTGATCAATGTAATTCCGATCTGGACCGTGGAAAGGAAAATGCTGGGGTTTTGCGCCAGGTTCAACGCGCGGACGGCGCGTTTGTCCCCCTCGTTCGCTTTCTGCTGAAGCCGTGCTTTGCGCGACGATACGACTGCCATCTCCGAAAGTACGAATAAGCTGTTGAGCAGGAGCAGGAGAAAAAGGATGATGATCTCGATACTGATGGTCATGAAGTTTCGCTTACTATTTTACCCGATTGACGAGCCATCGGCATGAGCCAGCATATCGCCAAAGATCTGTTTGTTGGGAGCGCATTGATCCATGCTGCGGTTGCGCCCGCGTGAAAGGACTTTGCCTTCACGATCTGCCACTGCTGCGCCGATGGGCAGGGTTCCGGCGCAATATCCCTCCCAGGCCATTTCGAGCGCGGCCTGCCAGGCTTCGGAAAGCGTCTCCCAGAATAATTCATTCGACAATCTGAATCCCTTTGCCTTCCTTGACTTTTCCAATATTCCAGGCGGGTTGCTCAAGTTCTTTTGCGCGTTTCATGAACGCCTCCAGCTTTTCCTGCGGAACGCCGAGTAATAATCCGCCGCTGGTCTGCGGATCGAATAAAAGCATCTGTGAGGGTTCATCCAGCGCTTGATTGAATTGCACATGCGATCTAAAGTAGGCTTGATTATCGAATAGTCCGCCTGCAAAAGCTCCCATCTCGGCGTATTTACGCGCACAACTGACAAATGGGATCTTATGGTATTCAAGCTCCAGTGACAGATTCGCGGCGTTTGCCATTTCCCAGCCGTGGCCGAGCAGGCTGAATCCGGTGATATCTGTGCCGCCGCGCAAATTGAATTCAATGGCTAGTTGTCCTGCGGTTTTATTCAGCTTCGTCATCCATCCGACAACTTCTTTAACATCTTTTTCATCAGCTTGTTCGCGCTTCAAAGCCGTGGTTGTGACTCCGAACCCCAGCGGCTTGGTCAATACCAATGCGTCGCCGGCTTTCAGTCCTCCTTTGCTCAGCATCTTCTGTGGATGGACGAAACCGATCACAACCAAGCCGTACTTTGGTTCTTTATCCTGGACCGTGTGTCCTCCCGCGATGACGACACCCGCCTCACGTGCTTTTTCCGCGCCGCCGCGTAAAATTTCGGCGGAGATCTCGGTGGGCAGGTCGGCTGGCAGCGCGGCTACGTTCAAAGCCAGGAATGGGGTTCCGCCCATCGCGTAAACATCTGAAAGACTGTTCGCTGCCGCGATCGCGCCGTAATCATAGGCCTCATCCACTACCGGCGTGAAGAAATCGGTGGTCACGACCAGGGCGCGCGCATCGTCCAGCCGCCAGACCGCCGCATCGTCCGGGCCTTCGAGTCCGATCAATAGGTCAGGGTAATCGGACGGTTTGAAGATATCCTGCACGGGGCGCAGCACCTGCGCCAGCGTTTCCGCGTTGAGCTTCGATGCTCAACCCGCGCAAGCCGACAAACTCGTCAGGCGAATTTGCCGTCCGCTTGGTTTCACTTGATTCATATGCTCCTGAATTATCCTTGCAGGTTACGTCTCTCCGAGGTCCTCGAACAGGAAAGCGCGGCCTGCCTGGTTGAGTCTCACAATCACTGAGCCTTGCGAAGGTTTCTCATAAAAATACAGGGCGTTATCAAAAACCTTCGCAAGGTTTTGCGCCCGAGATCGCCTGGGTTTATTTGGGGATTGTTACATTGGGCAGCGGCAGGATGAACTGGTCGCCGGTTGGAATAAAGATGACTTGAACGTTTGGCGATAGCCTGATGATGTACTGGTACTGAAGAAGTTCCGGGGTCAGCGAGTCGGTCAGGAGTTTATTCGCTTGGGCTTCTGCCTGGGCCTGGAGGAGTCGCGCATCCGCTGCGCCTTTGGCGGCGATGACTGCCGCATCCGCCTGGCCTTGTGCCACTTGTCGTGCCTGTTCCGCTTCCTGCTTCCTTTGTTCAACCACATAAGCGGCTTGCTGGGCTTGCTGTTCGGCAATTTGCTTTTGCTCGACCGCCTTGGCGTATTCATCGCTAAAGCGGATGTTGCGCAGGAGGAAGTCCACCAGGGTCAGATTGTTCGCGGTCAGGCCCTCTTTGATCGTATCCGTAATCGTCTGCTCGAGTTGGGAGCGCTTGGTGCTGACAATTTCTTCCACGCCGTATTGCGATACCGCATCCCGGATCGCGGCGCGCGCGACCGGGCGCACCACATTGTCCTGATAACGGTCTTGCCACGTAATGTGCAGGTTGATCAGATGGGCGGGATCGATCGCGTAGATCACCGATGCATCAATATAAACCTGTTGGCCGTCCTTCGTGCGGGCTTCGATGGAATCGTCGCCCGTGACCTGGCCTTCTGCCGGTGTGGATGACATCGTGTAGGTTTGTTTTGCGCTGGAATACGGTTGCACGCTCTCCAAAAATGGCGTGATCCAATGTAAGCCCGGGCCTAGCGGTTGGGCCCGATACCCATTCTGTTGGAACGCGGAGATCACGACACCATACTGGTCGGCCTGCAAAAATACAGTTCCCATGCCGATGCCTGTCAATAAGAGCGCCGCGACGAACAAAACGATCACAAAGGCTCTGAATCCTTTCGTGGGTTGCCTTCGGCTGGCGCGCAGGATCGTCAGGGCCAACAATGCTAGGAAGCCGATCCAGGCGATCGTGGCAATTCCTTGAAATGCACTGGCAATATTCATTTACATTCTCCTTGAAGCAATTTGATGGTTTTAATTATAACCGCTTGCCCCGCCTTGAAAGCCATGCTAAGATGAGGCTGTGCAGGCCGAAGGAATTGTCAGGGAACTTGTTTTGCTGAATGGGACACCCGCTGTGTGGATTCAGTGTGAGCCTTCTTTGATCCCTGCACCGGGGCAATATCTCCTTGCTTATGCCGAAGGATCGGACTTGCCATTGGCGTTTCCCGTTTTCTTGGGCGAGTCTTTCGCCGGAATCCACAAGATCAGTGCAAACGGCTTCCTCGCCGCGCCGCCAATCCCCGCTTCATGGGGGATTGGTACACGCCTTTATTTGCGCGGCCCCCTCGGACACGGTTTTCTTCTCCCGAAGGATGCGCGCCGGATTGCCTTGATCGCATTTGATGATTCGCCGTTGTACTTGATGGCTTTGCTGGGTATTGCTTTGAAACAGGAGACCTCCATCGTCCTGGTTTGTAAGCACCCGCCGGATGATCTTCCTCTTCAAGTCGAGGTTCAGCCGCTGGATGCGTTGAAGGATGTTTGCGCTTGGGCGGATTACATCGCCTTGGACGCCAGGCGCGAATCACTGCTCGAGTTGAAGAAAATATTTGCCGGGAGCAGTCGGTTAAGGGTCAGTAATGAGTCCCAGATTTTGATTCGGGCTTCTATGCCGTGCGGCGCCCTCGCCGAATGCGGGGTCTGCACCCTGGATTCCGGCCGCGGACAATTGCTCGTCTGCAAGGATGGCCCGGTATTTAATTTGAAGGATTTGTTGGATTAGCTTAATACCAAATTCTGAACGAGGTGGTTGTACTGCCCGTCAGGTTGTTTTCGTACTGACAATTCACATCGATGGGGATTAGGCTGCCGGATGGCTTGTTCACAAAAGAAAGCTGGATCGTTCCGATGCCGCTGCTGTTTGTATTGCTGTGGATGATCTGTGCCGATTCGCCCAGCCAGTGAATGGTGGCAGTGCAGGCCGCGTTATTGAGAGGCTGGCCGCTCTGGTCGTTGACAATGATGAAAATAGCCTGCTGGTCGCTTCCCGCAGTGACGGCCTTCCATACAAAAGCGCGCACTTGCAAGGAAATAATTTCCGGCTGGATGCTGGCGTTCAACGGCTGGACAGGGTCCTTGCGAACCGGGTCCTCCTTGAACTTGTCGAAGGCTAAACTTCCAAGGTCGGTCAGAACTACGCGCTCGCCTTCCGGGTTGGATGGACGCCATTCCATGCGCGCCTTCTGGAAATATTGGACGATCAGGCTGTCATGATATTCGAATGGCGAGATGGGATATCCGAATTGAAGCTCGCCTCCGTACTTGTTATAAAAATCGAGAAAAGAAAAACACACGAAGAAACTGGTTTCGGTGAAGGAGCGGCAGGCGAAGGGATTGGAAATATTGAGTTGGATCGCGGGAATGTACATTTGACTGCCGACATCGGTGAGAACCACACGCTGGCCGTCTGACAATTCGGGGTGATATTCGAATCGGGCACGCTGGAAGTATTGGACCAACAGCCCGTCGGTTCTTTGAAATTGATCGGTAATGGGGTAGCCGTAAAGCATCAGGGGATCGGAGACGGCGTTATAGAACCTCAGGAAATCCCCTTGCACATTGTGGCCGGTCTCTGGAAAATAGCGGGGTTCAGGGCCTTGAGCGTTCGCAGAAGACCATGGGATTGCCACTAGGCAGATGGCAAAGAACAATGCCAGCAAGCGGCGTAACAACATCATCTATATGATTATACACACAATTGATTCGGATTGGCATTACAAAGTGTTAAGCCGGTATTGCCTTCCCAGAATCCGTGGCGCGCCTATGTTTTCATTTTTTTTCAACGCGAAAGGCGGGAAGTACGCTAGGAAAACAGGAAATCCTCAAGTGCGCCTGCCCTTGTTCTTCTGCATTATCGCTTCGCGGTTCGCTTTCTGACTTTGCAAAGCTATTCCCCAAGCCCGATTCCCGAATACCGAATAACGAATATCGAATACGGACTATGGTTTGTAATTCAGCAAGGCTCTAACGATGTTTTCTGCCGCATGGCCGTCCCCAAATGGGTTTGCCGCCTTGGCCATGGCTCGATATGCAGATTCATCATCCAAAAGCCGCGTCGTTTCCTGGACGATCCGGTCTGCCGCCGTTCCGACCAGTTTCAGGGTTCCCGCTTGGACACCCTCCGGCCGCTCCGTTACTTCGCGTAATACCAGGACAGGGATGCCGAAGGCCGGCGCCTCCTCCTGGATTCCGCCCGAGTCGGTCAGGATTACTGTGGCTCGTTTCATCAAGCCGACCAGTGGCAGATAATCTAGCGGTGGAAGGAGCGTAATGTGATCTACACCCTTCAAAATGCGATACACCGGTTCCTGCACGTTGGGATTAAGATGCACCGGATAAACGATTTCCACATCACCGCGTGAAGCGAGTTCTTTCAGGGCGCTGCAGATCTCTTTGAGCGGCTTGCCAAAATTTTCCCGCCGGTGAGCGGTTACCAGGATCAGCCTTTTGCCTGCTTCCCGCTTCCCGATTCCCAATTTATTGCCGAGTTGCGTGATCTCGTCCGGCTCCGGCTGTTCCGCTGCGAAATGCAGCGCGTCGATAACAGGGTTGCCGGTGACCGCGATTGCGCTCTCTTGTATTCCTTCCCGAAGCAGGTTTCGTTTCGTCCACTGCGTGGGTGCAAAATGCAGATCGGCAATCACGCCTGCCACGCGGCGGTTGATCTCTTCCGGGAAAGGCTGCCATTTATCGTGTGTGCGGAGTCCGGCCTCAACGTGCCCAACGCGGATGCGGCGATAATAGGCAAGCAGGGCGGTGATGGCCACTGTGGTCGTATCGCCTTGCACCAGCACCCAATCCGGTTTGTAATCGGAGAGGATGGGGTCGAGATGCGTAAAGATCGCCGCGCTCAGCTCTGCCAGCGATTGATCCTCCCGCATCAAGTCCAAATCGTATTCCGGCTGGATGTTGAATAAATCCAGCACTTGGTCGAGCATTTGCCGGTGTTGAGCGGTGACGCACACACGCGATTCGATATTCGGTGTTCGCCTCAATTCATGGATGACGGGCGCCATTTTCACCGCTTCGGGGCGTGTGCCAAAAACAGAAAGAATTTTCATCATAGGCAGGCAGCAAAACGCAAGTGTGATCTTTGCGTTTTACGCTTTACGTTTTATTGCTTTCTCACACCCAGCCGCGTGAGTGCGAATCCCGCGCTTTGCCATTCTGGAACATTCCATCCGTTGACGGTATCGATCAGGATGCGGGCTTTTGTCTTCGTTGCGATCTCGGCGGGTTTTAGGTGGATAAATTCAGTGTGGCGCACCAATAGCAGGATTGCATCTGAATCTTTGAGCGCATCTTCCAGGCTGGTTGCCATGTGAACGCCTTTTATATTTGCTTCCGGTTTGAATGGCTCCCATGCTTTGACGAGCGCGCCTTCCGCCTGTAACAGATGTACGACTTCCACCGCCGGGCTTTCCCGCAGGTCATCCACATCGGGTTTATAAGCCAGCCCCAGAGCGGCGATTCTCCTGTCTTTTAGCGAGCCTAGCGCCCGCTTTACCAAGTTCACTACATGCCCGGGCTGCGCATTGTTGACCTTGCGTGAGGTATGGATTAACGGCGTCAATTCCGGCGCTGACTCAACTAGGAACCATGGGTCCACACTGATACAGTGCCCGCCGACGCCGGGGCCGGGACTTAGAATCTTTACGCGCGGATGGCGGTTGGCAAGCGAGATGGCTTCCCAGACATCCACGCCGAACTTATCGGCCAGCCGTGCGAATTCATTGGCAATGGCAATGTTTACATCGCGATAGGTATTTTCCATCAACTTGACCATTTCCGCGGTGGTCGCGTCGGTTTGGACAATTTCACCTTTGACAAAGATGGAATAAAGGTCGGCGCCGGCTTTGGCGGATTCAGGTGTGACGCCGCCGATGACACGCGCGTTCTCGATCAACTCACGCAGGATCTGACCCGGCAGAACGCGTTCCGGTGAGTAAGCCAGATGGAAATCGCGGCCCGCTTGAAGTCCCGAACGGGCCAGGATCGGGGCAATAAGTTCGATCGTGGTGCGCGGCGGCGAGGTCGATTCAAGCACAACCAGGTTGCCTTTTCGTAAAACAGGGAGGATGGCTTCGGTTGCCGACCGTACTGCTTCCATATCTGCCAGTTTGAATTGCTGCCCGTTGAAATCCCCAAACTTGTCTTGATGGAAGGGTGTGGGGACTGCAATGATGAAGGCGTCCGCTTCTTCAGGTTGGGTGGAAACGTTGAAGTTGCCCGAAGTGAGCGCGGCCTTGACGGTGTCGCGCAGACCCGGTTCATGGATGTGGATCTCTCCGCGTCGCAAAGTGTCAACGATGTTCGCGTTCACATCTACGCCGAGAACTTTGACGCCGTGCGTAGCGAAGGTGGATGCGGTGGGCAGGCCGATATAGCCCAAACCTAGGATACATATTTTTTTGAAGTTCAAGGGAGTCTCCTATAACCCCGCCCAACCTCGCCCATTCTGCACTTGCAGAATGAGGAAAGTGTCACACCTGCCCGCTGTTCTAAGCCCTATTTTTGCTTGCCCTGTGTTTGCTCGCCCTGTGTTTTTCAGGGTCAGGTCAGGGTCAGGGTATCAGGGTCAGAGTTGCGGGAGGTGACGGAAGGGGTGAAAATTCTGTCTCATTATACACTGCATGGCTTTACATCTTTGTTGTATAATCATTGTGTAACTTTGTAGCTTGTAAAACAGTTAATTCTGTAAGGAGAAAATATGGATTCCGCTAGCTCAGTGTTTTTGTGCATTGTTGTCGCGTTGGTGTTGATCGTCATCGTTGTTCTGTTCAATGCCATTCGTATTGTTCCGGAATATCAGCGTCTGGTGGTTTTCCGCCTGGGACGCGTCCTGGATAAGCCCAGAGGCCCTGGTATTGTTTTACTCATACCGATTGTAGATCGGCCTGTCAGAGTGGATTTGCGCGAGCAGATCCGCGAAGTGCCGCATCAGGTATCCATCACGAAAGATAATGCGCCGATCTCGATTGATTTCCTGTGGTACTTCAAGGTGATCGAGCCGACCGCCAGCATCGTCGCGGTGGGCAACTTTGAACTCTCGGCGGCAGGTATGGCCACTACGACTCTGCGTTCCGTGATCGGTGGGATCGCGCTCGATGAGGTTTTGTCTCAGCGCGAGAACATCAATACAACTCTGCGTACCAAATTGGATGAGGTGACCGAGCGCTGGGGCGTTAAAGTGACCAACGTGGAAATCCGCGAGATCATCCCGCCCAAGGAAGTGCAGGAGGCGATGAACCGCCAGATGACAGCCGAGCGTATCCGCCGCGCAGTCGTGACCGAGTCAACGGGTACCCGCGAAGCGGCCATCAATGTGGCAGAAGGCGAAAAGCAGTCCGCTATTTTGAAGGCAGAAGGCGCGAAGCAGGCCAATATCCTGCAAGCCGAAGGTTCCAAACAAGCGCAGTTATTGCAAGCAGAAGGTTACTCTGCTGCCCTTGAGAAAATCTTTGCTGCCGCCAAAAACATTGATCAGAAGACCATGACCCTGCAGTATTTCGAAACGTTAAAGTCCATGGGTCAGGGCGCCTCCACCAAGTACATCTTCCCGATGGAGTTCACCAGCATGATCGAGAACTTCATCAAGTCCAAAGATAGTTAACCGCGGACGATCAGGTGATACAATAAAGACCTCGCCTAATACGCGGGGTCTTTTGTTTCATGAAAATCATCCCGGCTTCATTTCTCGATATCGGCGCGCTGAATAAACTCGAACATGCCTGCTTTGAAAAGGATGCCTGGCCGTTCCTTGACCTCATCGCGGTGTTGACCTTTCCCGATGTGATTCGCCTGAAGGCAGTGGACGATGACGGCAGCATGATCGGTTTTGTGGCGGGCGACCCTCGTCCCTCGGAGGGTTTCTCGTGGATCGCAACCATCGGCGTTGCGCCGGAATTTCGCCGCCGGGGCATTGGGCGCGATTTGTTGCACGCCTGTGAGGCTCAACTCACGACGCCGCGTGTGCGCTTGTCGGTGCGGGCTTCCAACGATGGGGCGATCAAACTTTATGAACAGGAAGGTTATCGCCGCGTGGATGTATGGCAGTCGTACTATAACGATGGGGAGGCGGCCATCGTTATGGAGAAAACGCGCGGGATATAATCATCCTATGGCCTTTGACTCTCTTGGATTTCCTGAATTAGTCCAATCCTCAAGCCAACTCGATCACCTGGTTGCTGAATTAAGCCGGCAAACTCGCATTGCGGTGGATACCGAGTCCAATAGCCTGCATGCCTACCGTGAGCGTGTCTGTCTCATTCAATTTTCAACAGCCGAAACGGATTATTTGGTCGATCCGTTTGCCTTTGATGATCTGCAGATCCTTGGTCCCCTCTTTGCCGATCCGAAAATTGAAAAGGTGTTTCATGCGGCGGAATATGACTTGATCTGCCTGCGCAGGGATTATGGCTTTGAGTTCGCCAGCCTCTTCGATACCATGCAGGCCGGGCGCATTCTTGGCCGCAAGCAGGCTGGTCTCGACCGCTTGATCGAGGAAAAATTTAACCTCAAAGTCAATAAGCGCTTCCAAAAGGCGGATTGGGGGGCGCGTCCGCTCTCGCGCGATCTAATCCTGTATGCTCGTCTCGATACGCATTTCCTTCTTCCATTGCGCGACATGCTAAAGGAGGAACTCGAAGCAAAAGGTTTCTGGCCCCTGGCCCAGGAGGATTTCTGGATGGCCTGCCAGTCCAACGGCTCGAAAGCCAAGCCTGAATCGCCAACCTGGTCCCGCTATGGCAACCGTCATGATCTAACCTTGCGCGACCTGACCGTGCTCAATGAATTACTTGCTTTTCGTGCGCAAGTCGCCGCGCATCTTGATCGCCCTCCCTTTAAAGTACTGGAAGAAAGCCGCTTGCTGGAAATCGCGAAAACAAAACCTTCCACGATCAGCGAGTTGGAAGTGGAGCTTACCTCGCGGCAGATTCAAAACTGGGGAACTTCGATTCTTGATGCGGTTCAGCGCGGGATGCAGAATCCGCTCGTGAAGCGCCTGCTACTAGAGCGCCCGGATGAAGCCTATATTAAGCGCCTGGAAAAATTAAAGAACTGGCGGAAGAAAATTGCAGCCGAGATGGATGTGGAGTCGGATGTTGTTTTGCCGAGGTCGTTATTGTTGGCATTGGCAGAGGCCGGCCCGCAGGAAATTGAAAGGGTGCTGGCGTCTTCTCCGTGGAGATTGGAACATTTCGGTGCGCAAATCATAAACACGCTTGGAGGTTAGCATGCGTATCGATTTTCATGGCGCGGTGCCTTGCGGACCGCGAAAAGCACGTCAGGATATTTGGCGAGCCGTATGAAGTGAAGGCGCGCGTCGAGACCATCGGCGGGCTGTCGGGACATGCAGGCCAGGATTTGCTGGTCAAGTATGCCGTGGCGGTCAAATCACAGGTCAAGAAAATTTTTCTGGTGCACGGCGAACAGACGCCTGCCTCCGCTTTGATGGAGAAATTGAAATCCCAGGGGCTGCAAGAGGTATATTATCCCGAGCTTCATTCCAGCGTAGAGCTATAATGTCGTTGCGAGGGCGCCGGTGGTTGAGTAGGGCGGGTGTTCTTCCCGACCGTAACGCCCTGCGCCCTTTCAGGGTCGAAACCCGACGCCGAAGCAATCTCCTCTTTCATCCTTCCGGCTTCATCCTTCAAAACTCCCCCTCGCAAGGCTATCAACGTAAGTTATAATCTCGGCTCGCACGTGACACCTGACATGTGACACCTGACACCTGACACGTGACACCTGACACGTGATACCTGACACGTGATACCTGACACGTGACACCTGCCGCGTGATACCTGACACGTGATACTCATGGAGAGGTGCCAGAGTGGTTGAATGGGACGGTCTCGAAAACCGTTGTGGGCCTCGTGTCTACCGTGGGTTCGAATCCCACCCTCTCCGCCACGGCAAAGACCCTAAGGGTTTCCAAAACCCTTAGGGTCTCATTTTCAGTGGTAAGATTCCCTTAATGCTACTCAACCTCGCCCTGGCTCAGATCGCCACAAAACTGGGGAACGTGCAAGCCAACCTCGAAAAGCACCTGGACTATATTCAGCAGGCTCAAGACCGGAAGGCTGACCTGATCGTATTCCCCGAGTTATCCCTTACCGGTTATGTTTTACAGGACCTGGCTTCAACGGTTGCCCACAAACCGACGGATGACGATCCCGTTTTCAAGCCGCTGCTCAAGGCCAGTCAAAACCTTGATATGGTTGTCGGGTTCGTGGACGAGGATGAGCGCCACCGCTTCTACATTGCGTCTGCCTACCTCTCCGCCGGGCGCGTGCTTCACATCCACCACAAGGTTTATCTTCCCACCTATGCCCTGTTCGACGAAGGCCGCTTCTTCGCCCATGGCGATTCGATCCGCGCCTTTGATACGCGCTTTGGGCGTATGGGCATGTTGATCTGCGAGGATTTCTGGCACGCCTCGCCGCCTTATCTTTTGTGGCTGGACGGGGCCGATATTTTGTTATTCTCATCCGCCTCTCCGGGGCGCGGGTTGAATCAACATGATAAGCTCGAATCGGCCTGGTGGGTGGAAAATGTGAACCAATCCTATGCCAATCTTTTCACAGCTTTTATTGTGCACAGCAACCGCGTGGGCTATGAAGACGGCTTGAATTTTTGGGGCGGGGCGACCGTGTTCGACCCGAAAGGGGAAAAGCTTGCGAACGGCCCATATTATGAAGAGGCCCTGACCATGGTGACCCTCGATTTGAACCAGCTTCGCCGCACACGCTCGCGCCTGCCGTTGATGCGTGACGAGCGCGCCGATATTGTCCAAAAGGAACTTAATCGTATCTTATCCAAATGAATCTCGATATCAGCATTCATACTGATCTTGCCCGCAAGATACTGACCGGCTTTATTAAAAGTGAAGTCACGCGCGTCGGTTTCACGCGGGCTGTGATCGGTCTTTCCGGTGGGATCGATTCGGCGCTTTCGTGCGCGCTCGCCGCCGAAGCCTTGGGCCCGGAAAATGTGCTGGCTGTGCGGATGCCTTATAAGAGCTCGTCTGCTGATTCTTTGGAAGATGCCGAAAAAACGGCGGCTCGCTTTGGCGTCCTGACGGCCACGCTGGAGATCACATCCATGGTCGAGCCGGTGATCCAACTTGATCCGCAGATTTCGAATGTGCGCAAAGGCAATCTCATGGCACGCGCGCGCATGATCATCCTGTATGACCAGTCCGAAGCTTTCAAGGGGTTGGTGATCGGCACGAGCAACAAAACTGAAATCCTGCTCGGTTACACCACGCTGTGGGGCGATATGGCCTCGGCGCTCAACCCAATAGGCGACCTGTACAAGACGCAGGTGCGCCAGCTTGCGCGTGCCATGGATATTCCACAATCCGTGATCGATAAGGCGCCCTCGGCGGATCTGTGGCAGGGCCAGACCGATGAAGGCGAACTGGGTTTCACCTATGAAGAAGTGGACAAACTGCTTTATCTTTTAGTGGACAGGCGCTATAGTGTTGACGATTGCATCGAGGCCGGCTTTGGTAAGGAATTTGTGTACCAGGTGATGGAACGGGTGCGCCGCAATCAATTCAAGCGCATGCTGCCGCCCATTGCCAAGTTAAGCAACCGCACCATCGGTTACGATTTCCTGTATTTGCGCGATTGGGGAACGTGAGGTTACGTGTCAGGTGTCACGTATCGGGTGTCACGTGTCAGGTCGAGGCGCTTGGCATGTGATACGCAAAACTTGAAACTTGACACTTGACACTTTAAAAATGCATATTCCTCCTGCTTTAAAACATCGCCGCTTTTTTTACCTGTGGCTCGGACAATTGATCTCGGTCGCCGGAACCCAAATGCAGATTTGGGCCATCTTCTGGCATATCCGCACTCTCACCGATCAGCCGATAGCCATCGGCGGGGTGGGTTTGGCTCGCATCCTGCCGGTGATAGTGTTTTCGCTGGTCAGTGGTGCGGTCGCCGATTCGTATAATCGCCGGACGATCATTTTCATTACGCAGTCCTGCGCCGCGCTTCTGGCTCTGATCCTGGGCCTCTTGACCCTCTCCGGGCATATTACCCTCGGCTACATTTATCTTCTGACGGCGCTTCAGGCCGTGGTGATGGCATTTGAGGGTCCCGCCCGCGCCGCATTGATCCCGAATCTGGTGCCGAAGGATGATCTGGCCAACGCCTTTAGCCTGAACTCGATCGCCTTCGATGCCGGCGCTGTGATCGGTCCTGCCGTTACGGGTTTCGTGATTGCCGCCGGCGGGCAGGCCTCCGCTTATATCATCAATGCCATCTCGTACGTCGCGGTGATTATTGCCTTGGTACTGATCGGTGACATACCGCAGAAATTACAATCCCGCGCCAGGGGCGTTAGCTTTGGCAGTATTAAAGAAGGCGTCCGTTTCATCGTTGGCAAGCCCATTATTTTCTCGTCCATGATCCTTGATTTCATTGCGACCTTCTTCGCCTCCGCCAATACCTTGATGCCTTTTGTCGCCAATGATGTCCTGCACGTCAATGTGGTGGCTTATGGCTGGCTTTCTGCCGCGCAGTCGGTGGGAGCTACCTTGGCGGCCATCGTCATCTCTCAAGTACATCAATTACGCAAACAAGGTGCGCTGTTCCTGGGCGCCGTGTTCGTATTTGGCCTGGCAACGGTTGTTTTCGGCGCGGCGGCCTCCCTTGGTTTGGCGTGGATCGCCCTGGCGGTGACCGGCGCGGCGGACGCGGTCAGCACTATCATTCGCAATACCATCCGCCAGTTGCAGACTCCGGATGAAATGCGCGGGCGCATGACCAGCGTCAATCAAATCTTCTTCCAGGGTGGGCCGCAATTGGGGGAGTTGGAAGCGGGCGCCGTGGCACAGGTGTTTGGCACGCCGTTTGCCATCATCAGCGGCGGCATCGGCTGTATCATCGGCCTGGGTTTCATCCTTTTCAAGTGGCCGAAGATCTGGAACTATAACGGCGACGAACCGATGCTGGCCGGGGCGAATGCCGATTAACTTATGTTACGCACCGTCCCGAAGGTTTGGGCAAAAAACCGGCTCGAATCACAGAAAGGTAGCACTACAATCAACCGTGGTGTTCTCCATTCTTCTTAAAAACCGGCCACAGATTTCACGGATTACCACAGATTGGAACTCAGAATCCGTGAAAATCTGTGGCAATCCGTGGCAAAAAATTCAACCACGGTTAAATGCGGTTCTGCCCGCAGAAACCCTCGGGACGTTTTGTGGAAAATGAGCCGATTAATTTTGCCCTACGATGTCCATACGAATCCATGACAAAATTGAAATTGCGATTGACTTGTTCCTGGAATCTGCTATACTCGATGCTTGGAATAACCTGCTATGCGATTTCTGATTGACTATCGGCTGGTTCTTTAACCTAAAAAGACACGCGTCTCTGCGCGTGTCTTTTATTTCAAATCCGAAAGGAGATTGAAAGATGGATTCTGGAATGATCGGGAAGATCGAGAAAGCCAAACGTTATGCGGAGGAGCGAAATCGCTTTCGCTTTAACCAGTTCGACCTGACCTTTCACGGTGACAACAACAACCATCATGTAAAATTCATTGACGGCGCTTTTCAATGCGACTGTGAGTTCTTCATCACTCATCAGCGCTGTGGACATACGATGGCGCTCGAGATTCTCTTGAAAGATATGATTCCCGTCTCGGTAAAAGCTTGAGACGCACAACTGAATAACTCACCCGGCCCTCCGGCTTTGGAGGGCCGGACTTGTTTAAAGGTTGATCCCCAAATCACGATGTCGTTGCGAAGCTGAGCGTAGCGAACGCCGAAGCAATCTCCTGTAGGATTCAGGGACTGCGTTGTCTTTTAAGGTCTTACAAGTGAACTTCTTGCTTTTTGTGCAAGAATTGGGTCAGAAAGGTTTACAAGGTTTTCCTTTGAGTTCCTTCGCGAAGCACGCAAAGCGTTCGTGACCCGGTGGTTGAATCTTTTTGGTTCCGGCTTGTCCGGGTTAGGAGTACGTATTTTCAAAACACCTACTCTTGTGATCATACTCCCCTTCCTTCTTAGGGAAGGGGTCGGGGGTTAGGTCTGGGTTAGCTTAATTGCCGCATCGAACGTTTGGGAACGCGCCTGCTCACATGCGGTTAACTCTGCCGATTTTCCATGGGTTATTCGCGGCATTCGCAAATTCGCGTTAATGGTTTTCCGACTTTGGTAAAGCCATGCTTCCCGCGTTGACCTCTGTCCCGAATCCGGACTGTTTTCGGGTACAATCTTTTGCATGTCGAAACACTTTTCCCGCCGAGATTTTCTCAAACTGGGCGGACTCGGTCTGGGAGGCCTGGCGTTCACTCGCTTTACACCGCAGCTCTTCGCTTCGAATTCCCTTAGTTTTGATGACAGTGACATCGTGCGTGTCGCGACCAAGGATGTGGCAGTCTACGGCCAGCCGACGGATCAGGATCAATCCCCGCTTGCCATTTGGACCCGGGACCAGTTGGTGCATATCTACGAGCAGGTAACCTCCGACGATCCCAAATTCAAAGTCAATCCCATTTGGTATCGCGTCTGGGGCGGCTATGTTTGGCGGGCGCATTTGCAGCCCGTTAAGAATCTTTTGAATGTACCGTTAACTTCGATCCCGGATGGAACGCGCTTGCTGGCCGAAGTGACTGTTCCGTTTGCCGAGCCGTGGAGAAACTCCAAAGCCTATGGATGGCAGTTGCTTGGCTGGCGGATGTACTATCAGTCAACGCATTGGATTGACGCCGTTGTGGAAGGCCCGGACGGCGAACCCTGGTATCGCATTTGGGATCATATTGCAAGTTTCTATTATCATGTCCCCGCCATCAATATGCGGCTTATTTCGCCTGAAGACTATACCGCCTTGAGCGCTGACGTTCCCTGGGATCAGAAACGGATCGATGTTAATCTGACAACGCAAACGCTGACCGCCTATGAATACAATGCGGTTGTATTTCAAACCAATGTGTCCTCGGGCGCTGCTCCCACCGGCACTCCCACCGGCTCATTCAACATCATTGAAAAGTTGCCGTCGGAACACATGGGACAGGCCAATGTCTATGCCGAGGTGGAGGATTATATTCTGGCCGGTGTTCCCTGGACGTGTTATTTTACGGATGGCGGTCATGCCTTTCATGGCACCTACTGGCATGATAACTTTGGCACTCCCATGAGCCATGGCTGTGTCAACATGCGCACGGCGGATGCCAAATGGCTTTTCTGCTGGGCCACACCCGTGCATACAACCGGAGTTTATTCCAATAAAAGCGGGCATGGAACTTCGGTAAATATCCATTATTAAGGCAATACATCCGGCTTAGCCGGATGTATTATTATTTCTTGTGACTGAGACTCTTTAATACAGCGTATGCCTGCTCTAATGTTCCCCCACATGGTTTAAGCCAGTCTAGTGGGTTGTTAGGATCAACTGAGAACCAAGCTGTCTCTTGTCCGGTTGAACCTGTATGCTGCCCCAGATGACCAATTACATTTTTCTTCAGGATTGCTTTACTCACTACCCAACAATGGGCTTCAAAGGGAGAAATTCCTAAGCAAATTGAGTACTCGTAATTTTGGTCGCGAATTTGCTGAAACCTATAAATACCAGTTTCCCATAAAGTTGAAAACTTGATTTCTACTCTATGTCCGTTGATTAACATATCTGCTTCAGAATCTGGACTATTATCTAACGATAAACCTTTTAGTGCACACCATTGATAAACCAGTCTCTTCCCCAATTTTCCCTTAGAAGCCGATGGCAACGTCAATGCCCATTCAAATGGACTTCCAGCCCAAATCGAAGAGTCTTTTTCAAACTCTCCCTTAATGAAATTTGCGGCAGATGCAAGTAAATCAAATTCTGAATTTGTTGTGCTCATGTTTTATTGTTTGGTCTGTTATCTTTGAAATCGACGCGGGTCAAACCCTTTCCATTCGATATTCGTAATACCGCTAAAACGTTTTGCCATAACCTCCAGAGCTTGCTTGCTGTTGTCGATAAGTATGAATCGCCTTTTTAGTTTCAAACAACTCGCGCCAGTAGTGCCACTGCCTGCAAAAAAGTCTAGAACGGTGTCTTCAGGGTTCGAAGATACGCGGATTATTCTATTTATGATTCCCAAGGGTTTTTGCGTAGGATAACCTGTCTTCTCAGCACTTGTTGTAGGTACGATTGTATGCCACCAAGTATCTGTTGGCAATTTGCCTATTGCTGCTTTTTCGGGTCCCACTAATCCAGGAGCCATATAGGGAATGCGATCAACCTCGTCCACGTTAAAAGTATAATTCTTAGGATCTTTTACATATACAAGGATGTTATCATGTTTGGCTGGCCATTTATTTTTGGATTTGCCGCCATAGTCATATGCCCAAATTACTTCGTTCAAGAAGCAGTTTCGCCCGAATATTTGATCAAGTAGGAGGACTTTACAATAATGTACTTCTCGATAGTCAATGTGAAAATATAATGTTCCATTGGCCTTTAAGACCCTTTTAGCTTCTTCTAATCGAGGAGTCAGAAATTCCAAGTAATCATCGAAAATGTCTTTATACTCTTTTGTGCCTAAAGTGATAGTTTTGTATCTCCTCCCATTAAAACCAGTTCTATCCCCTTGTGGGGAACGTGAGGTTTTGATTTGAGTCCGTTTTTGATTTTTTCCTGTATTAAATGGAGGATCTATATATATTAGATTTACAGAACAATCTGCCATATTCTTTAGAATGGGCAAATTATCACCACAATAAATTAGATTCTTCATAAAGACAGGTTGTCCTTTTTGGAAAAATGGACGAAATGATGTGAATTAGAACTTATTTTCTAGTCCAATTTTACATCAAATACATTTGGATGACAATAGTATATAATAGTTTGGAATGACTGTAGTTTCGATATTTTTTCAAAGGAGCATGCTGCATATGGAATCCGGGTTAGTTTCTCGAGTGACAATTTTTGCGGTCGGGGTGGAAAAGTATGATCATATACCACCATTATATGGCCCAAGTTCAGATATTGAAAATATCCACAATTTGTTGGTTAAGAATCCATCGACAGCATTATTTGGTGAAGATCAGTTCATTTCGATACAAGATCCTACTTCTAATGATCTGAGAACACAAATAAGCTCTTATACATTGAGCCGTTCAGCTGATGCCGATATTCTGGTATTCTATTTTTCTGGGCATGGAGTCTCAATTGGCCGTGACGATTTTGGTTTTTGTACCACCGATACTGATATTCATCCTGGCGCAAATAAAGTATTGCCATTAACAGTTGTGAAATTTAGTGATTTATTGGATACAGTATCACTTATGGGGATAATACCTATTGTAATTATTGATGCTTGTTATAGTGGAATAGCTGGAAATGCATTAATTCAGCCACATGATGCAATTGTAACCATGCAAAACGAGATTCGAAGGACTGCTGCTAGCAATTATGCTTTACTTTGTTCTTGTTCAGATCTACAATCATCTGTAGATACCCCAAAAGGAGGAGTATTCAGTCGTTGTCTATTTGATGTCATAAGTAATGGCATTCAGGGATTAAATTCTAATCTTGTGAGTTTGAAAGATGTATTTCAACCACTCAATAGATTGATTGAAACTGAAATTCGCGACGCAAAACCGCGTTTGTTTTTGGGAGATACACTTCTCGATTTTCCTCTGGCAAGGAATATACTATTTACCCCTCAAAGTTATTCTTTCGTTGGCCATTTGCTGTGCATTATCAAATCACTTTGGAATAATGGGAATGAACGAGAACTGACTCCTAGTGAAATACATGACATCTGTGGAAAGGGGGCTTACGGAAATCATCAGAAATTAAGTTTAGAGCCTTGGATGCTTGTTGAAAATGTTCCCAATTCAAGAAATCGACGTCTTACTCAAAGAGGTCGACTTTTTGCGCAAGGAAAATTAAAGATTCCTAAAACAATAGAGAAAGATCCTTCTAGCAATAAATGGGTGGTTGCGGCTGGCTCGATTCAAGTTGACATAAATTCGGTTTAATCTGTTGATTTATTTTTTTTAGATTTTGAAGGGCAGAAATCTTTGAATAAGGATACAAAGCATTAAATATTTAAATGAAATCAAAACCGGACGCAGGGTCTGCATCCGGTTGGTCACGATTATCGGGGAAATGGTTCAACTCATCAAAGAGTAAATTCTATTCTTCCGTTGCAGCAGCCGCAGTTTCTTCGCCGCTGTCCACGCCCATATCCAGCGGCAAGGCCACCTCACCGCTCAACGCCTTTTGACGGACTACTTGCTCGATCTCTGCCAGCAGGGAGGGATTCTGGCGGATATATTCCTTGGCGTTCTCCCGCCCCTGGCCGAGGCGCGCATCGCCGTACGAGAAGAACGCGCCGCGCTTTTGGACGATCTCGAATTGTGTGGCCAGGTCGAGCACATCCCCGGATTTGGAAATGCCTTCGTTGTACATGATATCGAACTCGGCGGTGCGGAAGGGCGGAGCCACTTTATTCTTGACGACTTTGACGCGCGTGCGGTTGCCGACGATCTCCGCGCCGATCTTGATGGCCTGGATGCGCCGCACATCCAGACGGATGGAAGCATAAAACTTGAGCGCCTGCCCGCCTGTGGTGGTTTCGGGATTCCCGAACATCACGCCGATCTTCAGGCGCAACTGATTGGTAAAAACTACGGTGGTCTTGGTTTGATTAATGGCGCCTGAAAGCTTGCGCAGTGCCTGCGACATCAAGCGGGCATGCACGCCCATGGTCGGGTCGCCCATATCGCCTTCGATCTCTGCGCGCGGCACCAGCGCTGCCACCGAGTCGATCACGACCACATCCACCGCGCCGGAGCGCACCAGTGTTTCTGTGATCTCCAGCGCCTGCTCGCCGGTATCGGGTTGTGAGACCAATAAGTTATCAATGTCCACGCCGCACTTGGCCGCATAACCGGGGTCGAGCGCATGTTCCATATCAATGAAGGCTGCCGTGCCGCCGTGGCGCTGTGCCTCCGCCACGATGTGCTGGCAAATGGTGGTCTTGCCCGATGATTCAGGTCCGAAGATTTCCGTGATCCGTCCGCGCGGCACGCCGCCAACGCCGAGGGCAATATCCAGCGAAAGCGAACCGGTTGAGATGGCCTCTACGTTCAACATGCTTTGCGCTTCGCCCAGTTTCATGATGGAACCTTCGCCGTACCGTTTAATAATATCGCCGACGGCTTTATCCAGCACCGCGCGCTTGGCGCTGTCTACTTGCGGGGTGGCATTTCCTTCGGCTTTTGCTGCAGATGATTTGCGTGGGGACATGTTTTCTTCTCCAAATACAAGTGTTCAGGGTAAATAGTTTATAGGCAAAGTATAGCACATATGTTCAGTACGTCAAGGGTTTGGCAAGGGCGGCGGCGTGATCGGCAAAACATACTTCGTCGGCGCGGGCGGGGGCGCTAAATTAAATCCGGGCGTGCCTCGATAGGTGAAGTACGTAACCTGTCCGGGGTAGATGCGCATCCAATCCTGCACCTCCCTGCCTTCATAGTTGAAGTTCACCTTGTAAAGTCCGGCGGGCAGGTCGCTCAAGACCAGGTTCTCATCGTAGTACGGGTCGTGGTTGACCGGTCCCGGCCCGTATGTTTTGACCATGTGGGAATCATTCGTCACCGTATTCGTGACATACACTTCCAATTGCTGGAGCGTCATGCCGCTATCGTCGCCGATATTGCCGACCAGGACTCCCCAGCCTTGCGGCGGCGCCATCCATAACTCGGGATTATAGGTATCGTAGAATGAATTGTATCCAAGCCGCACTTCGAAGTGTACATGCGGGCCGGTCGTGTGTCCCGTCGAGCCCACCAGCCCGATCACATCGCCGGTTTTTACATGCTGGCCGACGATGGCGATGATCTTGCTCATGTGTGCGTAGACGGTATAAAGCTGCTGGTCTTCGAAGCCGAAATCCATGCGGATCACAACCGCTTGTCCGTAGGGATCGTCGTGATTGCCGGGGGCCTCCGTCAGCAATCCCCAATTGGCCCAAATAATCGTGCCAGGCCCTGCCGCTAAAATGGGTGCGCCATACGGCGCATCGATATCTACGCCGGTATGGATAAAGGGCGGTGTAAATATTCCTCCGTAACGATAATCGGCCAGCGGCCAATTGACCTGGTCGGCCGCGATCGGACGCGCGAAGTAAAAGTGATCGTACGGTGAGACTGCCCACGGGATTGGATACAGTGGTGGACGCCAGCCTGAGACCGGCGCCGCGCCGGGCGTCGGTAGATAGAATTGGAACGGGCCTAACGTGGGCGTGGCTCCATCGTTCTGAACCAGAGTCGATGAACTGTTATCCATTTGGATTACGGGTGTTTGTGTTGCACTGACCCCGATATTCATTGAACAGGCGCTCAGCAATAAAGCCAATAATAATAGGAAGATCTTCATGGTTTTTTCAAAGTCCATGCTGAAACTATGTTTTGTCATTTTCGCAGTACGCCAGGAGAAAAAATCTTTGCGCTCGCCTGCCCTCGCTCTTCGAGGGTTGCGCCTTTGCGTGCAGAAGCGCAGGACTTCTTTGCGCTCTTCGCGTGCTTCGCGGTTCGTTCTTTGGCTTTGAGAAAGTCATGGGAGGATGTCATTGCGAGGCTGCCTCCTGATCGCTGAACGCTGACTGCTTCGCTTCATCATGGAACAACCGTTGGCGGCGTGGATGTGGGCGGCGGCGTGTTCGTTGGCCCGGGTGTACGGCTTGGTATGGGAGTGATCGAGGGCGTCAGTGTGGGCGGCAGGACGGGTGTTGCCGTGTACAGCGCTTCGGGCGGGTATAGCTCGAGCATGGCCGAATACCAGTCCAGCCCGCTGATTAACGCGAATTCGGTGAAGCGCGCCCCTGCATAATAGTTGCGCCAGTTTGGCAGCGCCGGCAGGCGTTCCCAGCCATAGGCCTGGGCTAGTGCTGTAAAGTCTATCCAATAACCCGGCGGCACGGAGCCGTATTCTCCACCCGCCTCATAAATGATTGGGTCGAGGTTGTAGCGTGCATTTAGATCCCAGGGTGGGATTTGCATGGGTTGTCCCTGACTGCCGTCCTGCTTCTGGGCGCGGATGTACAGCCTCCAATAGGTTTGCGAACCCACGTCTTCGCGTGTCACGGCCATCCACCCGGCATTGATCATCAAGGAGTTAAGCGCGAAGGCCCTGCCGGTGTACAGCCAGTCATTGCCGAGACCGGGATCGAGCGCGGTCGTGAGCGGCACGTAGGCATTCTCGAGACTTGCCAGTGCGTCCCAGCCCGCCTCCTTGACCACGCGCTCGCGTAACGACTCGAAGGATTCGTTCACGAGGTCATGCAGTTGCGGATAGGGCGCTTGCACGCTGGGCAGCGGCACCAGGTACCAGCGCTGCGAAGGAACCCCCTTCACCGCCGATATGACCGGCTCCCATAGGGGTTGAGGTGTTTGCGCCGCGGCTTGCTTGTAGTTGTCCGGCAGTGGATTGGGCATGGGGATGTTCGGCCAGATGAGGCCGCGCAGGGTTCCGGGTAGGGGCGTGGGCAGCAGCAGTGGATTTCCCTGCGTGGTATAGGCTGTGATCAATTGCTGGTTCGCGCCGGTCACCGCCGCCACGATTTCATCCCCATTCTTATTCCAGGCCGGCCAGTCGCCATCCCCCACCCATTGGACGGTGCGATTGGACTGGGTCGAATCCCAAACATAAATTCCGCTGTTATCCGTGTTTTGCGAGGCGGAGCCGGCCCATGCCAGTTGTGTACCGCTCGGATTCCAGGCGGGATGGCTCTCTGCGATTTGCGGCGTTTGGCTGATGTCGCTGAAGCGATCCGCACCGATCTTATCGAGGTCGGCCAGCCAGACATCATCGTCGCCCGTCCGGTTAGAGACGAAGGCAACCTGTCTTCCGTTCGGTGCCCAGGCCGGTGAATGGCTCGTCGAAGAATCGTCCGTTAGGACGATCGGTTTTTGGTCGGGATGGGTCAGGGATAACAAGGCGATTTGCAAATTGCCGTTCTGGTAGGTCTCAAAGGCCAGCCAGGCCAGGTCAGGCGACCAGGTGGGTGCGGAATTGTAGGTTGGACTATCGGTAAGTTGTGTGACCTTGCCGCTTTGGATCTCCAGCGCATATAAATTCCAGAACCCGTTGCGGTTGGAGGCAAAGGCGATCCGTTTCCCATCCGGGCTCAGTGCGGGCTCGCTGTCGCTCCATTCCCCGGAGGTCAGGCGGGTCAGCGTCAATTTGCCAGGTGCATAGGCGAAGAGATGTGCATACCCGTTCTCCTCGATGGACAGGATCATCACATCGCCGGGTTTGATGGGTACGGGTGTGGCCGAAGGCGTGGAGGTGGCCTGTACCAGCGTTGGCGTGGGCGTTAAGGTGGCTTGCGGCGCGCAGCTAATCAAGGTCAAACCCAGGATAAGGGTGATCAACAGCAGTCTAAAACTACTCTTCCACGTCATTGCGAGGAGCGTTCTTTGCGACGTGGCAATCTCCTGTTGGTATCGGCCTACTGTTGTATCCAAACTACTCGCATTCCGTTTTATAGTTTTATAGAAATATGCCATTCATCATCAATTCGCGGAGGGTACATTAAAGGTGTACAGCACCGGCGCGGCCTGCGGCCCCTCCGGATAAAACAACTTGGCTTCGATCTTGAACGGGCTGGCCTTTGCGCCGCGCAGGTGCATTGTGAATTCCAGTTTCCAGCCCATCGGCTCGACGATGCTGGCGGTCGCCACCTCCTCGCCTTCCGCATCGGTCAACAGGACTTCGATATAAGGACGGGTTTGGAAGGGCGTGATCTCGATATCTACCCGTACGCGTTCGCCGTCCGGGTACGGCTCGGCAGTCAGCGACGTAATGTGCGTCTCTTCGGGTGTCATGCGTTGCAGGTTGTCTTCGGGGAAGAAAAAAGTCATAGGTGGAATTATAACAAGTTCCTTGGAGCGGCCTGGTTTTGTAAGTTGGATGTAATGGAGGTGTTGTTATTGGTGAGGGAAAGTGTATAATCTATATATAGTTCTTTGCGCTGAATCTTCTTTATAACAATCCAAATTTTAGGGAATAAATTGGCTTAACTTATTTGTCAGAATTCTATCTTGTTTTACATAAAGGAGCATAAAATGTACATTGATCCCAATACGGGTGGTATGTTGTTTCAGATTTTAGCGTGTACATTGGTTTGTGCACCGATTGTTATAGTGATTGGGATAGGTGGAATAGTGTTGTACTTCGTTAGAAAGAATAAGAGGAATCAGAAAACCGATTCCACAAATAGCCCTATTTCATAAGTTCTTTCCACTTTTCGCTTGTAATTAATGGCTTGCTTTTGACCAAGTCATTGTGTAACTTATTTAATTTCTTCCACCATTTTCATCTTGCCGTTTGTAAGAAGACTTTGGAAGTCTCCAAGACTTCCAAAGTCTCAATCTGCGTAATCCGTGAAATCTGTGGATAAATCTTTTATCCGTGCTTCTTCTGGAACTCGCGCATGAACTGCGTCAAGACTCATGGGAAATACGACATTGAAACATCCCTTACCCCCTTACCCCCTGCCTCATTTTCCCATCAGCAAGAATCCAAAGAATTTACCCAAGTCACGCAGGCGCGGCCAGAAGGCCGGGACGCGTTTGCGGTAATCCAAATACGATCCTCCGAAACGCTCGATCAATTCCTTCTCTTCGACCAGCCGAATCCAACCGAATAGCCCCAGCGGAGCGAAGAGGATGAACGCCATCGAGTTGGCATTGCCATTCAGCAGAGCCAGGCCGATGATCACGCGCAAGACCCCCGCATAAACGGGATGCCGCAGGACGCTGTAAATATTCGCATCCACGATCCTGCCTTCTTCCGGATAATAAACGTAGAGCAGCGCCAGGTTGTCCATGCCGAAAGCCGATATCCCGCGCACCCACAGCATCACACCCACGATCAACATCAGCCAGCCGAGAGCCATGAATACGATGCTCCACCAGCCGCGCGGCACGAACGGGCCGTTCATATAGCCTGCGTGCGCAACGGCGGACATGATGAGCGCCAGCCCCGGAATGCCGAAATGAGCGAAGGCGTTGCGATAGGCAAGTTCTTTATATTTTTCCTGATATGCTTTCTTGCGAGTGAAGAAAAAACGTAATACCAGAAATCCCAGCGCGATGACAATGATCTGGCTGTCAATGCTCCAGGTGGGGATATTATCTGTGATGACGAAATACAGGCTGACCAGCAGGAACCAGCCCAAAACGTACAAACCCACCCGCAGGCTGCCGCCCTGCGTGTTCAAGTCCGGCACGTGCTTGCGAAGCTGCTCCATGCCTTTTATATCCATTCTTTCCTCCTGTCTGGAATCTCAGGTTATACCGAAGAAATACATTTTTAGTATAGTGCGCTTATTGGAAGTGTCAAGCCTTAATTGCCGATGTTCCATGGATTTACCAAAGTCGGGAAACCCTTAACGCGAATTATGCGAATTTACGAATGCCGCGCATAACCCATGGAAAATCGGCGGAATAACCCATGTGTGGGATTCCCGAAATCACGTCTGAATTTCAGAGAACGAACCGCGAAGCCCGCTAAGCGCGCAAAGATTTCTTTTTTCTTCGCGAACTTTGCGCCCGCCTGCCCTTTGTTATTTGATGGTTGCGTCTTTGCGTGGATACCTCCTTCATTTCCCATTCATTGTTCACAACCCCCGATTCCCAATTCTCGAATCCCGATTCCCCAATTAACAACCATCCCAGCCCATACAGTCAGGGTAGGCCTGGATTGGCCTCTTCTTTGCGTGGTTGCCCCTCCGTCTTCGGTCAAACCATGACCCATGATCCAATTACCAATTACCAATTACCAATTCCCATTCCCCTTTCCCTTTTTAAAGTTGCATTATCCTATTAATTCGGGTATCCTCGAATGGATGCAGCCTTCGCTATTCGCCTCGGTTCAGTGGACGGTTTCGACGCTTACCAAATATATCCGTGACCTGCTCGAAACCGATCTGGCGCTTCAGGATGTCTGGGTGCAGGGCGAGATTTCGAACCTCTCACGTCCCGCCTCGGGACATATTTATTTCACGCTCAGGGATGCCGGCGCCTCATTACGCTGTGTGCTGTGGCGGACCGAGGCTTTGCACCTTAAACGATTCCTTCAAGAGGGGTTGGCGGTTGAGGTGCATGGCAAAATTGGAGTCTATGAAGTCGGCGGACAATACCAATTCTACGCCGATCAAATCCGGCCGGTGGGGGAGGGCGTCTTATATCAGGAATTCCTGCGTCTGAAAGCCATGCTGGAGGCCGAAGGCCTCTTTGACTCGCAGCACAAACGACCCATCCCGGCCTTTCCAAATCGCATTGGTATCGTGACCTCGCCCACCGGTGCGGCCTTGCGCGATATGCTCACCGCCCTCCGCCGTCGTTTGCCGCTTGTGGAGGTCATCCTGGCGCCTTCGCTGGTTCAGGGTGAGGATGCGCCGCCCAAATTGGTGGAAGCCATCCACTCGCTCAACCACCTCCAGCCGCTGCCGGATGTGATCCTCCTGGCGCGCGGCGGCGGTTCAATCGAAGACCTGTGGGCCTTCAACGATGAAAGCGTCGTGCGCGCCGTGGTTTCTTCCGGGGCTCCCATCATCTGTGGTGTAGGACACGAAACCGATTTCACGCTTTGCGATTTCGCCGCCGATCTGCGCGCCCCCACGCCCACAGCCGCTGCGGAACTGGCGACCCCAACCACGCTTTCCGATCTCTCCTCGACGCTCGAAACCCTCGACTCCCAGCTTTCGAATCGAATGCTGGATTTACTTTCAGCGTGGCGTGACGGGCTTTCTGCGCTCAAGGATCAATTGCGCTTCTTCTCTCCTACCCGCCGTATTCAATCCGATGGACAGCGTCTGGATGACCTTGCCCATCGTCTTGCGGTTGCGCAAGCTCATCGTCTGGCGCTCGAAGCGAATCGCCTGGCAGGCTCCCGCAAACGTCTTGAGACGCTCAATCCGCTTCAAGTCCTGGGAAGAGGCTATGCGCTCGTCACGCGTCGCGCAGACAACGTCTTGGTCAGCAAAGTTGCCCAAGCCCGCGACGGCATCCGTGTGCGCGTCTCGGATGGCGAGTTTGATGCGGATGTCACAAATCGTAAATCGTAAATTGGAAATCGGACGGAGTTTTTATGCCAAAATCTTCTTCTCAAAAATCTGTGGATGAATTAACCTATGAAACCGCCTTCGCGGAATTGGAAAACATTGTCGCCGCCCTGGAAAATGAACAGAGTTCTTTGGATGAGTCGATGAAACTCTATGAACGCGGTCAGGCGCTGGTCAAGCGCTGCGCGGCCATCCTGGATAAAGCCGAATTGAAAGTCAAACAATTGACTGGCGATAAGCTGGCCGATCTTGAAGAGGCGGAATGAATCTTGTCGGCATTCTCCACAATGCTGTCTTGCTCAGCGCCTTGGTCGCCTGGTTTACCGCGCAGGGCTTGAAAGTTCCGATGGAATATTTTCGTTCGCGTCACTGGCAGTGGGCCATGATGCTCGCTGCCGGCGGCATGCCGAGTTCCCATTCGGCCTTGATCGTTGGTGCCACGCAGGCCATTGGCTTGCACCAGGGCTACGATAGTCCGCTCTTTGCCTTGGGCGTGGTGATTTCCATGATCGTCACGTACGACGCGGCGGGCGTGCGCCGTCAGGCGGGCAAACATGCAGAACGCATCAACATCCTCTTCGATGAATTGATGCGCGGCCAGATGCCCGATGAAAAGGAACTGCGTGAGGTGCTGGGTCACACGCCCTTGGAAGTGATGGGCGGAATCTTGTTGGGGATTGTGGTCGCAACGCTTATGTGGTTGATTGGCAAATGATTTATTATTACTGATGTTACGCAAAACGTAGGGGCAGGTTTTACACCTGCCCGTCTGTCCGGGTTTTACACCTGTTACATACCGTTCTGAAGGTTTTAGGAAAAACCTGCCTGAATTACGGTAACCTTCGGAACGTTTTGTGTAAGGTGAGTTATTAAATGTTATTGCGAGGAACTGCGCGGGTTGAGTAGCGAGCGTATCGAAACCAAGCGGCGGCCAGGCACTGTGTTCTCCCAATGTGGCAATCCCATGTTTGTGGGTTGAGTGAGATGACACGTGTAAACTCTATACCCCTCTGCCTTCTTGATGCATCCTAACGGGTGGTTTTCAACCGGCGTTGGATCGCCTTGATCAATTCTCCCACTTCGGGCACGCGTAAGATGAACACCATCAGCGCATAGACCATTCCACCTGCGATGATGCCCACCGGCGCCACGATCCAGACCGAATAATTCGAACCCCATTGCAGCCAGCCCAGGATGATTCCGCTCATGACGGCTGTCGCCAGCGCGGCTTGTAGGAGTCCGCGCCCAATGTTTAACGTTTCCAATCCTTTTAAACGCCTGCGCATCAAAACAAAGAGCGCACTCATTTCCAAAGCTGTTGCAAATGACATGGCCAGCGCCAGCCCGCCGTGCGGCATCCAGCCCAGGCTTGCAAACAACGCCGAAAATGCGAAGCTGAAAACGATATTGAGACTCATGGCAATCGTCCCGACGATGACCGGCGTGCGTGTATCGTGCAGGGCGTAAAAAGCACGTGAAAGAATTTCGACCACGGAATGTCCTACCAGCCCAACGGTGTACCACAGCAAAGCCCACGCCACCATGTTTGTGGAATTTACATCGAATTTGCCGCGCTGGAATAACAGTGCAATGACCGGGTAGCGCAAAAGGATCAATCCCAGCGTGGCGGGCAGTGAAAGCAGCAAAACGCCGCGCAAGGTCGAGGCCAGTGAATGGCGCATCTCGCCCAATTCACCGCGTGCCACTTGTGCGGAAAAAGTCGGCAGGGCGGCGACAGCGATGGCTTGTGCGATGGCGACTTCGGGCATGGTCATGATTTGGAAGGCATAGGTTAACGAGGAAACCGAGCCTACCGGTTGCCCCGAGGCAATGATCGTATTGATCAGGAAGTTGATCTGCACCACGGCCACGCCGAGCAGGCGCGGCCCCATCAATAACAATACTTCCCGCACCGAAGCATTGTCCAATCCAAACGAAAAGTTGAAGCGCCATTCTGGCAGGCGCAGGAGCTGTGGAAGCTGGATGCCGACATGCAGGAAGGCGCCCAGCACCGCGCCCCATGCCAGGCCGTAAATTCCCATGACAGGCACAAAGAAGATCAATCCGATGATATATCCGACCCATAACATGGTCGAGGCCAGCGCCGGCAGCAGGAAGCGCTGGTGTGCGTTCAGCGCGCCCATCACAATTCCGCTGACGCCGAAGATCGTCGGTGCGATCAGCAGTATCCGCAATAGCGAAGCCGTCAATTCCTGCTGCTGCGAAGAGAAACTCGGCGCGAGGATGTATTTCACGACTTGCATTGAAAAGATTGCAGAGAAGATGCTGACCAGCGTAAGCGCCAAAACGACTAGGTTGATGACGGCGGATGCCAGCTTCCAGGCCGAGGAACGCTCTCCTTTTTCCAAAAAGCCGGTGAAGACCGGGATGAATGAAGAAGCCAGTGCACCGCCCGCGATCAGATTGAAAACCACATCCGGATAACGCGAAGCCGCCGAAAACGCGTCGTAGATGCCTCCCGTTCCGAAGGCGCGCGAGATCAAAATTTGCCGCACCAACCCCACCAGGTTGCTGAGCATGAAGGCGAACATCACCGTCCCGGCCGCGCGGGCGATCTGGCGATTGGCGGAATGGGTTGTTAGGTTCTGATCCATGGGATGCAGGCATTATATCATTTGCCCTTCGGTTACCTTTCGGAAGGCGATATTAGGGCTGCGCTCACAGGTTGCTCGTTTTGAGTCCATGGTTTTCTTAAGATCAGAGAACGAAATCGCCAAGCGCGCTACCCTCAATAAACGAGGGCAGGCGAACGCGAAGAAAAAACAAGAATCTTGGCGAACGCCTGCCCTTCGTTCTTTGAGGGTTGCGTGCTTCGCGTTAAAAGATGCCAAAGCATAGATTCACCATAGACTTTGAGAAGGCCATGGTTTTGAGACTGGAATCTCTTAATTTCAAGCCAAATTTAGAGAGTGTTTCTTAAAGCCAATTCACTGCCGATAAACACGGTTGAAGAGGATTTAAGAGCATTTATAAAACAGTTTTTATCAATAATCTGCGTTTATCTACGTCCTGGTTTCAAACGACAATCATCGTCAGTCGGGACGATGTGCTTGATCACGATCTCATTTTCTCCGACAACCACGTGGTCAATTAACAACCGAATCACTTCCTGCTGGGCTTGGG
>Ga0182027_10002465_pt1 | contig 30003 bp, 20 predicted proteins | sample 712E1DmetaG_FD_121300 | JGI IMG/M metagenome (GOLD analysis project Ga0182027, IMG submission 121300) | Permafrost microbial communities from Stordalen Mire, Sweden - 712E1D metaG (Illumina Assembly) | ecosystem: Environmental > Terrestrial > Soil > Wetlands > Permafrost | place: Sweden...
ACTGTTTGATCTTCTTAGTGTGCACTGTGGCTTGGTGGAGCAGAAAACCGGGCTCGGATTTGTCAGTTTCACGCCTGAAGGATCCGGGCCAGCGGCCCGGGGGCGAGACTGTGGTGAAATCCGGTAGCTGGATTCTCAGCTATTTCCCGAACGCGCCCTTGCCGAGCGCATTCTCGCGAATGTAGCGGATGGTATCGAAAATGGTTTCGCCCGCCTCGCGCGGGGAGAAGCCCAGCTCGCTGCGCGCCTTGGCGCTGTCGAAGTACCAGAAGTAGGTGGCCATGTCGACGCTGGCCGGCTCGATCGGACTGGTGCGGCCGACCGCCTTGAACAGGGCAGCCTGCACCTGCGCGGCCAGCACCGACCAGCGGCCGCGCGCCTTTAGCCGCAAGTGGTACTCCTTGCTCGCCCGTTCGATGCGGTCGAAATACTCGGCAAAGGTCATGTTGTGGCCGCCCAACAAATAGCGCTCGCCCGGACGGCCCTTGTCCATGGCCACCGGAATAGTGGCCGCCACGTCGCGCGCGTCCACGAAGTTGATCCCGCCCGAGGGCACCAACTTGACGTCGCCGGCAAGGAAAGACAGCACGTCGCGGGTGGACCCCAGGCGCACGTCGCCCGGACCGAGCAGCAGGCTCGGGTTCACCGTGACCAGCTCGATGTGCTCTCCGCAGATCCGGCGCGCGGTCTGCTCCTGGTAGAGTTTGCTTGAGTAGTAGGGCCAGCGGGAGATCAGCTCAAGCGGGGTGGGCGAGTCCTCGTCGGGCATCTCGTCCGGCCGTTTGGAAATCGCGATGGTGCCGCTGGTGGAAACCATCAAGATGCGCCCCACCCCGGCCTGCAGCGCGGCCTCACACAGAAGCCGCGTGCCCTGCACGTGAACCTGGAACATGCGGTGGCCGTCCGCAGGCTTGCGCGAGACAAAGCCGGCCAGATGGTACACATGGGTCACGCCCTCAAGCGCACGCGCCACATCAGCGGGTGTCAGGATGGACCCGACCTGCACCTCGACGCCGAGGCTGGAAAACTCCGGGGCAGGAGCTACGGCCAGCACCCGGAGCTGCTTGGACTCGTGCCGCTGGCACAGCCCTTCCACCAAGGGCGATCCCAGAAAACCCGGGGCGCCTGTGACCAGGATCTTCATGGGCTCTTCCCGCTTTGACTGCTCACCCGGGGCTCGGAGTCTTCAACCGCTGGCAGGACGGGCACAATCGGCCCCAGCTTCTCGCCGTTCCACGCCGCCCGCACGCTCGCCACGTCAAGGCGCGTGTTCACGCCGTCGCGCAGATTCTCGACGATCCTCTGGGTCAGCGCCGCGCATAGGTGCCAGGAATCCTGGTGCGACAATCCATGGGTCAGCTCACGCAAAAAGTCGATGGCCAAGAAGGGCCCGAAGCGGACCTCCAGATCGCGCGTCTTGGGAATGGTGGCGCCCACCGGCAGCGACTCGTGGGCGCCGTGAATGTAGGCCGGCAGGATGCCCACTTCGGCGCGCAGGGCGAGGTAGCCCAGGCTGGCCAAGAACTCCGCCATCACGCCCCCGCGGGCGCGCGTGCCTTCCGGGAACAGCATCAGGCTCCGGCCGCGGCGAAGCACCCCCTCTGCGATGGCCAGCGATTTGCGGACAGAGCCGCTGCGTTCCATGGGGACCAGATTGGTCAGGTTGGCGAAATAGGCGCGGCGCCAGCGATTGGAGAAGAAATAGTCGGCCGCAGCCAGCGACGCCAGATCGCGGCCGGCATCGCCCAGCGCGACCTTCACCGCGCCCATGTCGAGGTGCGAGGAGTGGTTGGCCGCCACGATGAAGTGGGTGTGCTGCGGGATATGGCCTTGCCCGCGCACCTTGGTCTGCAGCGCTCGCGTGTAGAAGAGTTTCTGCGCGGCCGCCAATCCGCGCTTGCCCAGACGCTGCAGGGGAGCCGGCAGCTTGAAGTCACCTTCCTCGTGGTGCTGAAAAGCGTCGGGCCGGCGTGGCTCGCGTTTTTCCAGCGCATGCCGCTTGCCCGTGGCCAGGTCGTAGAGCGCGGCCACGTCGACCGCGCCGGTGAACACAACCCCCTCGGGCACGTGTACACCCGCGGCCTCCAGCGCGGCGGCAAACTCGGTGAAGGTCAAGCTGTCAAAGCCCAGCTCGTCGACATGACTCTGCATGTGGATCTCGTAGGGCGCCTTGCCGCAGGCGTTGGCCACGATCTCCAAGAACCAGCCCACGCCTGCCTCGGAGGTATGCGCCTCTGGGCTCTGCTGGGTGTCGGTTCTGCTCTTCTGGTGACGGCGGCGCAACTCCTCGGCCACTTCGCGCCGCTTGACCTTGCGCGAGCTGGTGCGGGGCAGCTCCCCGTCCCAAAACTCCAGGGTGCGCACCCGCTTCCAGAAAGGCAATCCGGTCGCCACCTGACGGAAGTGCGCCTCAATCTTGGCCTGCACCTCGGCCCGCGAAAGCCCAGGCTCGTGCTCCAGATTGGGCACCACGGCGCAGGCCACGTGCTCGGCCACGCCGTCGGGCAGGCCGACTACCGAGATCTCCTTCACAAAGGGCGAGTTGCGGTACAGATCCTCGACCTCGTCGGGGTAGACGTTCTTGCCGTTGGTGTCGATGATGACGTCCTTGGACCGACCCACGATGAAAAGGTTGCCGTCCTCGTCGAAACGCCCCAGATCGCCGGTGTGAAACCAACCGTCGCGTAGGGCTTGCGCCGTGGCTTCGGGGTTTTCCCAGTAGCCGGCCATCACGTTGCGACCGCGCGCAATCACTTCGCCCACGCCCGAGGCATCGGGGCTGTCAATCTTGACCTCGACACCAGGCAACGGCTGGCCCACCGAGCCGAGCACCGGCTTCTTCTTGGGCGTGGTGACCGAGAGCACCGGCGAGGTTTCGGTCAAGCCGTAGCCCTCGAAGAAGTCGAAGCCCATCCCGTAGAAGGTCTTGAGCACCTCGGGTGGCAACGACGAACCGCCGCTGATCATGTAGCGCACGCGGCCGCCGAAGCCTTTGTGCACGGGGAAGAAGATGAACATGCCGAGGTCAATTCCCGTGCGCGAGCGCAGCTCGAAGTTGGCCCGGGTGAGCGCATTGACCAGCGATTCCATGGTGGCAGAGCGATCGGAGAACTTCTGCAGCACGCGCCGGCGCAGCGTCTCCCACACCGCGGGCACGCCCACGATGGCGGTGATCTTGCCGGTCTTGAGTATGTTGCTGATGGCGTCGCCGGTCAGCTCTTGCAGGTAGGTGATGCGCGCCCCTCGCGCGAGGGGGACCAGGAGCCCCGTCGAGAACTCGAAGGTGTGATGCAAGGGCAGCACGGACAGCATGCCGTCGGTGGGCCCGAGATCGAAGGTGCGCAACAGCTCGGACACCATGAAGGTGAAGTTCCGATGAGTCAGCATCACCCCCTTGGGGTGCCCGGTGGTGCCCGAGGTAAAGATCAGCGATGCCACGCTATCCGGGCTGTGTTTGCTGTGCAGCGCGCGCTTGCGTTCTTCTTCCACGGCCAGCGGCGGCAGGGCAAACACCGTCTCAAAGGGCCAGAGCCGCGTAGGCAAACCTTCCTTGGCAAGAGCGGCGGGAAGATCAGGACGTTTGTCCAATAGGTCTTCGCCGGCAATCAAGCCCACCGCGCCGGAGGCGCGCGCGATGTTCACCAGCTCGGCCGTGGTCGAATCGTTCGCCACCGGCACCACTGTGCCGCCCGCCTTCAGGACGCCGAAGAAGGCCATGGACCACTCGGGGGCGTTCTTGGCGTAGAGGATCACGCGATCGCCGGGCCGGCAGTTTTCGCCCACCAAGAAGGTGCCGGCTCGGGTGGCCAGTTCTTGCAGGTTCTGGTAGCTGTACGATTCCTGCCGCTTGCCCCGTTCCATACGCAAGGCCACGCGGGTGGCGTGCAACTTGGTGGTGGTGTCGAACAGTTCCAGGAGGTCGTGGTAGGCGTAAACGCTCTTGGGCTTGGCCGCGTAGGTTTCGTCCAGCTCGGGCAAGACCCATTTTTGCAGACCAGGGAAGTGGATGTTGAGGAAGTAGTCGTACCAGTCCATGGTCTCGGGCGACCAGGGCAGCAGCGCGCGTTCCTCGGCGGACAGCCGGTCACGCAGAGCACGGATGTGGTCCGCGCGCAAAATGTAAGCGTTGTCCAAAATGAAGGGCCGGAACAGGTCGATGTTCTCGCCCGCTTCCTTGGTCACCCGCTTGACCTCGTCGACCTTCTTCTTGACCCGATCGCAGATCTCGGCAAAACGCCCCCCGCCCCAGCGCGGTCGTACGCGGTCCAGGGCCTCGGACGCGCGCTCGGCCACGCGGTTGACCAGGGGCAACGACTTCTTGTCGTACTCCTCGTAGCTCACCGGCCGGAACTCCATGCGCGCGGCCAGTTGGTTGATGAACTTGTTGCCTACCTCCTTGTCCTGGAAACGCCTGCGTTTGTACAGCCCGGTCAGGGTGGTCACCCGTCCGATGTACGAGGGATTGAGGTCGCCGGCCGCCAACTGGTGCACCAACTCCGGCTGCTCTACACATGCTTGGGCCGCTACCATCAGCATGGCGGCCGCGATGTAGTCGACCGGCACCACGTCGAGGATGAGCGACTCGGACACCGGCAGAAGGTTCTGGCCCTTGAGCGCCAAGTACACCAGAGGCGCGGATGTGGTGAAGCCCTCGTTCCAGCCCTGGAAGGGGTACTCCAGCGCGCTTTCCACGATGGCCGGCCGCACGATGGAGCGCGCAATCCCTGTCTCGCGCGCCACCAGTTGCTCGGCCATGCTCTTGGTGTAGGTGTAGATGTTGGGCCAGCCCCAATCCTTGGCACGCGCGACACCCCGCTCGGTCAGCTCAGCCCGCACCCAGTCCTTGCGCTCACGCGCCACCGCCAGTTTGAGGGTGGCCTCGTCGTCGGGATCGCGGTGCTGCTCGAGCAGCGCCTCGCGCGCCCGCTGACGCAGCCGCGCGACCACCTGCGCGTCGTCCGCCTGGACGCGCACCTCGGCCGCGATGCGGCTGCAGTCGGCGATCTCTTGCTCGACGGAAAAGCGGGTTCCCGCCAACTCCACGTGGCGCGGGAAATAGCCGTCCGGTGGCTCGCTCTCCCACACGTTGCCGCTGCGGTTGCCAGCCACGAAGCAGGTGCTGGTGTGAATCAGCGCGGGCCGCTGCATGCGCTTGACAAAGGCGATCACGTTCTTGGTTCCCTGCACGTTGGTGCGCAGGGCCGATTCCAGCGGCGGGTTGAAGGTCACCTTGCCCGAGGTGTTTATGACCACGCTGACGTCGGCCGCCACCTCGCCCGCCTGCTCCTCGGACAGGCCCAGGTTGTCCTCGGTGATGTCGCCGTCGACCACCCGAACCTTGCGACTCAGGAACTCGCGCAGGCCGTCGGCGCCGCCGAATTTCTCGCGCAGGGGATCGAAAGTTCGCGAGGTCACCACCTGCTCCCAGAAACGCTTCTCGCTGGCCGTGCCTGTCCCCCGCCGAACCATCACGTACACCCGGCCAATGTCGGGGAAGCGATGGAGCAGCATGCTCATCAGCACCTTGCCCAGAAAACCTGTGCCGCCCAGGATGAAGACGTTCCGCCCGCGGTAGATCTCCCGCGGCGAAAGCACGGAATTGGTCTTGCCTGCGGACGGATGCATCGGCTTGGGGCTACTCCACGTCGGCCATCACGATGGGCGGCCATTTCATCAAGGTGATCGACGCCGACGGACCCACAAACGATCGCGCCATGGCAATGGCTTCGGTCACCGACTCGGCCCGGTCCCAACCCAGCATGGCGGGCACATGCGCGTTCTTCGCACCCGCCGCGATTATCTTGCCTACATGCTGGCGCCCTGCCTCGCCCCAGTACCACATGAAGAAGGGATGGGTACCGTGGTAGGCATGGCCGCGCCGGTACATCTCGACGTAGCTCGGGTTGCGTGCGAACTCTTCCTCGTACTTGGCGCGCAGCACGTGCGAATCGCGCGTTTCGGGCAGCAGCCGGTGGAAGAACTCGATGTAGCTCGGGTGGTACTCGTGGTCGAACTCATCATGGCACGGGTGACACAGGATCAGCGCCCCGCCCTTGCGCAGCACCGGCTGGCCCCGGTAGAAGTGGTGGAAATATCCCAGCGCCATCACCTGCAGCAGGATGGGGTTGAGGATCGAGTTGACGTTGTAGGGTGAAATGAAGGGGATGGGGAAAATGACGATGTCGCTCTGGCCCTTGACCTTGACCAGATACTGCTCGTTGAGCTTGGCCACGATGCGCTCGTGCACCGGATCGGCCTTGCCCGCGAAACACGCGATGAGCTGGTAGGGCGCCGGGATGGCATTGAACATCTTGCGCTTGGCCACTTCCGGCATCTTGGACAGAGCCAGGCGCAGGGCTTCAGCCTTCACGCGATCGAGCTCGGAGAACTCGTCCTCGTTTCTGCCCAAGAAAGCCAGCGGCGAGCCGAACATGCGGTTGTTGAGCGCGGTCTCGATGTGAAACACGTTCATCTGCTGATCGACGATGGCTCCCATGCGGCCGAGCTTGGTCGCCAGCATGGAATGGGGCGGATCCATCAGGCTGTTGCAGGCCGCGATGGTATCGGGCTCGTGGTGGACACGCACGCTTTCGTAGTCGCACAGCCCAACCGCCACCGACTTGTGGCCCCCGTCCATGGGCACCAAGGTCACGTTCACGTAGATGACCAGATCGCTCTCCACGCAGCGACGGCTGATATTGACCGGCTCACCCTGAGCGGTCTTGCCCAGGGGCACGAATCCGTCCGGATCCTCGGCGTCGAGGTTGTAGAAGCGGTCGGGGTAGAAGGCGTCGTAGACCTTCTTGCCCACCATACGCTTCATTTCCGCCGGGGTCATGCGTCGGTGCGCCGAGCCGAGCGCAATGATGATGTGCACATCGTCTACCCCGTTGGCCTCGAGCATCTCGACCAGGATCTCGAGCATGGTCTGCCGGATGTCGGGCGTGGTCATGGGCGGCAAGGGCAAGCTGATGTCGTCCACCGCGATGGTCACGCGGATGCCGGGCGAAAGTTGGGTGTAGAGCGGCTCGCTGTCGAGCGGATGGTTGAGCGCGTAGCGAATGGCGGCGCCGGGATTGGCTAGGCCCTCGATGGGCGGCTTGGCGTAGATGACCCGCGTGCCGATGGGCAGGTCCTCGCACAGGATGTCGGTGCCCGAGAAAATGATCCGGGGCGCCGAGTTTTCGTCGATGTAGACGACTTGGTCGTCTTCCTTGTGGCGGGGCACGGGCCCGCGCAGCGGCTTGGCTTCGCGCTTGGTCATAGGGGCCTCATGCTAACGCAGATCGAGGATGGGCCAGTCATGTTGTAGGGCTGTGTTTCTCAGGCGGAAATCGGGGTTGACGGCGGTAGGGTGGCCCACCACCGACAGCATGGGCAGATCGCTCATGCTGTCCGAGTAGCTGTAGCACTCGGTGAGGTTGAGTCCTTCTTTCTCGGCGTAGGTGCGAATCCAGCTTGCCTTGGTGGCGGCGGCCATCACCGGCGGCAAGAGGCGCCCGGTGGCCTTCCCGTCCACGAACTCCAGCCGATTGGTCACCGAGTCGTCCAATTCCAGGTGGCGCACTAGCGGCTCCACGGTGAGGTCCAGGGCGCCCGTGACCAGAACCTGGCGCAGCCCTAGCCGGCGCGATTTGTCGACAAGTTCGTAGGCGCCCGGGTAGATGGATGGCCGAACCACCGTGTCGAAAAGTTCCTGGGCCAGATAGCGCAAGCGGTCCTCGGACTCGCCCCGGTAGCGGCGGAAGAAGATGTCGTTGAAAAGACGCCGGTTGAACAAATCGGCAGCCAGAAACAAGGGAATGCTGGCCACCGTGGACGCCGTCCGCGTGACGCTCCTCCATAGGCCCTGCTGGTTGCGCGCATTGTAGGCAAAGGCGTGCACCAAGTTCGTACGACACAGGGTGCCGTCGAGGTCATAGAACGCAGCCGCTGCCATGTTCAGAAGTGCACCGTATATCACGACCGAGACGGTGGACCACCATCCGCCGAGCGCCGAGGCCGCATGGTGTTAAGTCGACTCTTCGCGACTACGAGGATTGACCTGGCGCCTCAAGGTGCCGGCTTCGGTTGCGGCGCAGATGGCGCGGGCTGCAGCGGGGAGCCGATGCTTTGCATGTAGTCCTCGATCACTTTGCGGACGTTGGCGTCTTTGGGGATGACCGAGATCTCGATGCGGCGGTTCTGTTGGTAGGCTGCTTCGGCCTTTTCTGGGTTGATGGGACGGAACTTGGAGTAGGCGCTGGCGGCGAAGTAGCTGCCGTAGGTGTCGGCGAGGGCCTTGTTGCTCTGGAAAAGATAGTCGAGCACGGCCGTCGCGCGCTTCGCCGACAGGTCCCAGTTGAAGGAAGCCGAGCCTCGCTCGTCGGTGTGCCCCTGGATGACGATGGTGTCGATGTTTTCGCGCACATCGGCGTCGGTGAGGAGGTTGCCCAGCGCCTTGGCCAGCGAATCCAGGAAGGGCTTCGCCTGCTTCTTGATGGCGTAGGAATTGTACTCGAATACCAGGCTCTCGTTGACCGCGATGTCACCGTTGTTGCCGATGGTCACGATTTGTCCGCGAGTTGGGCTGGATTGACCAAGCTGCGTCTCGATCGCGCGTTTCAGCTTGTCGAGCACGGAGACACGCAGGACCGCGATGCTTCGTAGCTGGGTGCGCAGGTTGCCGAGCTGCCGATTGCTGTCGGCCACGACCGTCTGCTGCTCGCGCAACTTGCGTTGCGAGGCATCGAGCTCGGCCCTGCCCGCTTGCAGCTCCGCCTGCACCGATCGGAGCTGTCGCTCGGAGGCTGCGATTCTTTGCTGAAAGGCTTCAAGGCGCTTTTCGCTGATCAAGTTGCGAACGTAGGCGAGCAAGACCAGCACGAACATGATGAGCGCCATGGTCGACATGACGTCGGTGAATGCGGGCCAAATCTCGCGCGTGCCATCGTTGTCCGACAGAAGCGATCGTCGGTATCTCACAGGCGTTGCCCTCTAGAACTTCCGACCAGGAATAGTCGCGCCCAACTGGGCCTTCAGCGAATCACTCAAGTCAGCAAAGATCAAACTCAGCCGCTGCACGTTGTCCTTGAGATGCAGGTTGAACTCGTGGAAGTCTCGGGTCGTGGTCGAGAAGGCCTGCAGTGCCGACTCGAAACGCGCGACCGCGCCGTCGAGGCGCGCGACCGAGGTGCCGAATCCCGCCAGGGTTGGCTCCAGCGCGCCGCCAGCGCCAGGCCGCTGCGCGCGAACCCGGTCGAGGTAGGTTTCGATCTGTATCATCACCGCGGTCCGCCGGTCCGAAACGTTGGACAGGACGCCGAGTATGGTGAGGATAACGGCGGACAGGACACCAACCAGGGAATTGGAGAATGCCACCGCCATCCCCGAGAGAGCGTGGGTCAAGCCCTGGCTGACCCCGAGCGCGGCGTCGGTGGCGCCGCCGGTCTCTGCCGAGACCAGATGAACGATTCTTCCGATGGATAGCGTTAGCCCGTAGAACGTGCCCAGCAGCCCCAGGATGATGACCAGTCCAGTCGCCGAGCGGACGAAGCGCTCGGCAAACAGCATCGGCCGAAGATCGGACTGGAAACGGTCCTCAATCAGCGCCTGAACATTCATTTCGCGCGGTGCCGCCTCGGTCGCGTCGCGGACGATGTGGCTCAGTACCGCATGCGAAAAGGTTGCCTCCGCATCGCCAGAGTGGCGAAGGTCCTTCTCCAAGGCGGCGTAGCGAGCGCGCAGCCAGAGGTTGGCGACGATACCGAGTACGAGCATGGTGACCGTCGTCGCCAGGATCGCAAGACCCGTGGTATCGATCAGGGACAGCCCCGCGAGCATTGTGCTGGTCATTGGCCAGTAATGTACTACAGAGCCAAGCGCAGTCCTAACCCGATCGACCAGACCCCGTAGTTCTTGGCCGCCGTCACCCGGATGCTGCTGTCAGCGTCGCTGCACTGGTGGCTCTCGCCCCCGGGTGGGATCATGCATCCGCCCATGCCAGTCACGATCTCGTACTGGAACGACGGCCCCACGGCAAAAAAGGGCAAGATGCGGTAGTCGATTCCTACGGCCAAGGGGATCCCGACCCCGTGGTGCGTAAGGGAGACGGTGCCGGTCGGCACCGTAAGGGACTGGTCGTAGGTCTGCTTGTCGTAGACATAATTGACGCCCACCGATGCCCATGGATCGAAGGCATTCAAGGCGCCGGTCACAGGAAGGTAGCCGCGGCCATAGAAACCGACCTGCCAAGCGGAACGGCTGACGCCCGTAGGTTCGTTCGCCGATGACGACACTGCGCTAGTCCGCCATCCGCCGGTCAGGCCGACGCTAACGAAAGACAACGGCCGATAGCCGACAGCCCCGTCGAGGACAAAGCCCCCACCGTAGGGCTTGGCCGTTCCATCCCAGATGGTGCTGGCTTGCATCGGGTTGTTCGGGTTCGCTTCGTACCGGGTTGGCGACGTGTCACCCGCCGAGCCATAGCCGGGGCGAAGCACCACTTCCAGGCCAAGCCCCGCGCGGGCTGGCGCCGAGCCAAAGATCACCGCAATCATTGCCGTGGCGAACGAAAGAAGTTGACCAGATCGCATCGGAGAACCTCCTGGGTGCTCAAGCAGCGCTGCGGCGGCTAGTACAGATGATGGCTTCTATCCCATCTGGCCGCGACGATCAATCGCGCCGTCGACGGCGGCCAGATGAGTCTGCGAAGCCGGGGCGTCCAGAATGTCCGGCCACGGCCACGACCACGACCACGGCTACGACCTCCGTCTTCACCCAACCGGTGACGGCTTCGTCGCACCAAAGGCCAAACGCCACGGCTGGTTCCGCCCTGATCCCGTACCTTGGCGCGGGATCACGGCGAAACACTAGCCGTTCTCGCGCGAAGGGAGCCGTGCTACTCTGCTAGAAATCACTCGGAGGTCCCATGTCGAAGCTGCGTTTTCTCGTTGCCTCTCTAGTTCTGGCCGGACTCTTCGTCTCCTGTGGCGGCAGCTCCACCGGCGTCGGGGGTACAGTCTACGACGCGCTACCGGCCGGCAATGACGGCAGCGGCGCCACTGCTGGCAATGGAGGTAGCGTCTTTGACGCGCTACCGGCCGGCAGTGACAGCGCCACCGGTGGCATCGCCATCGAGGCACTGCCCGCCAAGTACGCCGCGGCGGTGTGCGCGGCCTATCAGAATTGCCTGGGCCCGGCGGTTTCCTCCATGTTCTTCGGCGGCGCCGACTGTGTGGAGTTGACCACTCAGCGCCTGGAAAATGGAACCTTTGCGCTGATGCAACAGAAGATCACAGCCGGCACGATCAGATATGATGGCAACAAGGCCCAGGCATGCCTCGATGCCATCAGCAAGCTCAGTTGCGATGGGCTGCTCCAGCGCGACCAACCGGAATGCCTAGCGGCGCTGGATGGCCTGGTGGCGCTGGGAGGCGACTGTGACCTCAACGAGGAGTGCGCGGGTAGCGCCATATGTCAGTCGAGTACTGGCATTTGTCCCGGCAAATGCGTTGCGCTCTTGAGTGCGGGACAAGCCTGTGTGGCCGACGGCGAGTGCGACAACGGCCTGCAATGCTCCAGCGAGACCCAGCTCTGCGTGAAGCCGGCCATTGTCGGTGAAAGCTGCGAGTACGGCTCGCCGCCCTGTGGCCCCGGCTTGCTTTGCCTAGGCAAGGACGATGCCAACAAGACCCCCGGCGTATGTCGCAACGCCATCGACGCCTTGAGTGCTACCGCTGGCGCCGCTTGCGATCCAGCCGCGGGAATTCTCTGTGCGCCAGGTGTTTCCTGCGTCGCGGACCACCTTGATCTGCTCGCTGCCAAGCTGGTTTGGACGTGCGTCGAAACTGGCACGTACACGGCAGGCGGAGCATGCAAACTCGGCCTTCCTGAAGCCTGCGCGACCGGCAGCTACTGTCTTGCGGGCGCTGGGCTTGCAGTGCTCAACGGCGTTTGCACCGCGATTCCCGACGCCAAGCAGCCTTGCGGCACCGGATTCGGCGCCCAGTGCCAGCCCGGAGCCGTCTGCGTCGCGGGTCTCTGTCAAAACTACGCAGCCAACGGGGTTAGCTGCACTGGCAACGGTATGTGTTACAGCGGATACTGCGGCAGCACCGGCGGGTGCCAGCCAGGGTTGCCGTGTACGCCGGCTCACTAGAAAGCTCTACAGCAGGAAGGGAATGATTGCCTTCCGTGGCCGAGGATAGTCGGCAAAGGTGGCGCGATACCAGGCGTGGTGCTTGAGTGCGCGCGGTACCAGGTTGGCTGCGGTCCACAGGGCGAAGACCAGACCCGGCAACGAAAGCGTAGCAATGGCCCAGCCAGTCCACTCGATCATTTCGCCGAGGTAATTCGGGCAGGACACCAGGCGAAAGAGCGGGCCGTTCGGAACCACATAGGCGCCGCCCGACTGTCGGCGCAGGCGGCGCAGCTCGCGATCCGCCAGTACATGGATTGCAAACCCCGCGGCAAACAGGATCGCGCCGGCGAGAAAGGGAACACTCCACAGCCAGGCCGCGGGCCGTACCGGCGAAAGAGTGAAGAGCCACCGACCATTCAGATACGCGTTCACCACATTGAAAGATGCGCCCGAGCCAAGCACCACAAGAGGCATCGGCTTGCTGGTGGAGGGGAGCAGAAACGCGAACACGAAAGTGCGGTAGAGGTAGTGCCCGAGCCAAAGTGCCAAGGCCGCCAACGCCGGCAGGTTCGCCTGGCGATCGCCGAGGAAAAACATGACGGTCATGAGCAGCGGCGACGGTACCTCCATCAGCACCCAAGCCAGGCGCGCTTTCACCACCGGACCCCAGCCTGCCCGGCCGTGGCGGCCGTAGGGCGCAGGCCGCAGCAACAGATAGGGCACAACCGCCAGCGCCACCAGAACCCAGGCGCCGAGAAGCCAACCGTACAGTCTCGGCTCGCTCATGCCAGCTTGCCGGCCTGCCGGAACCATTGGTAGGTGTCGCGCAGGGTTTCCTCAAGCGGTCGCGGGTTGTGCCCCAATTCGGCGTTGGCGCAGGCGTGACTGATCTGGCGATGATTGCGCAGCACGCGCAGCGAATCCGAAGTGAACAAAGGCCGCCGCCTGCAAAGCCTGGCCCAACTCGCGGCGAACGGTGCCGCCGCGCGTGCCAGCCACATGGGCGCGACCAGGCGCGGGATCTTGGCGCCCGACACCCGGCCCCAGAGCTGGGCCAGCTCGACAAACGACAGCCAGTGGCCGGAGAGCAGGTAGTGCTGACCCTTGCGGCCGCGACATTCCGCCACCAAGGCCGAGGCGACCACGTCGCGCACGTCAACCCAGTCGAAGCCGGCCCCGCCCACCAGCGCAGGAAAGCGGCCGTAAACCAGATCGAGCAGCGCCTCGCCCATGGCCGAGGGCATGAAGTCAAACGGGCCGATCACCGAGGACGGGTTCACGATGACCGCGTCCAGCCCGCGCGCCACCGCGGCCACCACCTGGCGTTCAGCTTCGGCTTTGGTGCGGTCATAGATCAGGGTTTGCGGCCGGTTCTGCGCCAGCGGGCGCGACTCGTCGATCACGCCATCGACCGGGTCGGCAGAAAAGGCGTGGATCGAACTGAAATGGACCAGGCGCTGTACGCCACAGGCCAAACACGCTTCGACCACGTTGCTTGTGCCGCCGAGGTTCACCGTCTCGACCGGCCCGGGCGGATCCCAACCCACCGAAATGCGCGCCGCCAGATGGTACACGATCTGCGCGCCAGTCAAGGCGCGGCGGCACGCCTGCCCATCGGTCACGTCGCAGCGGACGACATCAACCGGCAGGCCGTCGATCCCGGCCGTGTGCTCGCGCACGAGCGCGCGTACCTGCCGGCCTTGCGCAAGCAGGCTGCGCACCAAATTGGCGCCGATGTGGCCCGCAGCACCTGTGACAGCTACGAGCCCCGTGGAATTGTCTTGTTTGCTCACCGGTCCTCCGGCCAGCAGGCTACACCAGGTTCGGGGGCCGATAGTAGTGCCGAGCTACGGCCCGAGCACCGGCGAGAGCCATGGAACGTCCGCCGGTGGTCCGGCGGCAAGCGCCGTCGCCCAGTCTCCGTCGGTCAGCCGTTGGAAGTTCTCGGTCACCAACTCGTGGTACGAGAACACCAGGCCGGCATAGGCATTGGGGCCACTACAGGAGGTGTTGGCCGTTGCGATCATGAGGCGCGGATTTGCAGTGCCCACGTGCAGCACGCGGCCCACCACGTTTCCTGACTCGTCGGTGTACTCGGTGTGCACGTCAGCGATGGTCGGATCATATGTGAGGCTGTCACCCGCGAAGAACAGGTTGGGGTACCAGCCTTCTGCGTAGGTACCGCCGCCGCAAATAGTTTGCACGCGCACGGTCTGATTGATGAAGTCCGTCTGGGGTTGGGTGAACGGCGTACCGGCCAGCTCTTGCGCCGCCATATCGGCCAACATGCCGGTCGCGCTGGCCAGGCTGTCGAAGTACGTCTGAACCCGGCTCGCCAGATCCGTCTGGCCTGCCGCTGTGGCCAAGTCAGCCAGCCCACTCCCCTGCTGGGCAAACTGCTGTAAGCGCCGGAACAGCTCAGGATAGGGATCCACGTAGACGTCGGGGAACTCGCACAGGACCCCCGTGGTGTACGATTGCTTGGCGTACAGGATCGTGTTGTGGCGCAGCTCGGACCAGGAGCTCAGTTGCGTGTTCACTAGCCGCCGCCCCCAGCCTTCCGTCAGCGCGATGCTGGGAAGTTCGGATCCGGCAGGCGTCGTTCCCCCCACGGCCGGTGAGAGCGCGCGCAGCGCCCCCAGCCAGCCCGTGTAGAGCGTGCTGTTCCAATAGTCGTCGCCATGTTCGTCAACCAGAGTCCGCATGGCTTCGAGATCCGGGGCGTAGGGGTACTTGGCCAACTCGTCGCCCAGCAGCGCCAGCACGTCGTCGTTGGCCAGGGCTGCATAGGCGATATCCAGGGGATTCGGCATCATGCGCATGATGGTGCCTTTGCCGACCCGGTCGTAGACCAGGTTGGAGAACACATATGAGTCCACAACGTAGCGTTGGCCGAAGATCAGGAAGGAGCGGTTGAGCGGAAGGGTGGTGGATGCGGTACCGTTGATCATCAGCTGGCTGGCAATCCGCTGCTCGCCATAGCCACCCGTGATAATGGCTTGGGCCATGGTGGTATCGTCGATGCGCGCCCCGTCCGCTAGTGAAGTGATCCCCAGCGCGTTCATCAGCAGGGGCACTTGCGCAGGCGTCATGTTGTCAGCGTCGCCCACGAACTTGCGAATCACGCCCTCGATGCGATTCCAGAGGGCCAGCCCGCCCGTGCCGAGCAGATCGGACAGGAGCAACATGGCATCGGTCTGGCGCCGGTAGAAGACCTGCGAGCCGTCCGGCTGGGTCTCGATCAGCCGGAACTCGATGCGGCCCAACCACATCATGGCGCGGAAGTACTGTCCCAGTTCGGGCGTGTGCGTGTAGTGGCCGCGCGGCTTGAATTGCGACATGTCGATGTCGCGCTCCACCCCGAACAAAGTGCTGGCCCCTATGCCATTCGCATTGACGGCTGCCTGGACCAGCCCATTGATGGTGGAGCTGGATCCGCCCGCCACCGGCGCAGCCGTCTGGCCGGTGAGAAGCGCGAGCGGCACAGCCAGATAGACATCCACATCTGCACGAACCTCAGCTGTAGCTTCGCTGCTGGCTGCCAGTGTGGCACGCATTGTCTGCAGCAGGTTTTGCAGATCCGGGATCAGCATGGCCTCTTCGAACTGCTCCAGCATGCTGTCGTAGGAACGGTGAACCGCGTCCAAGATCGAGTCGGCCGAAACAAACAGCGGCAAGTCGTCGGCGTAGATCTCGGCATAGCCGTAGGCAAAGGTGGGGAACTGGCTGCGGCGCGAGATCACGAAACCTTGCTGACCCAGCAATGCCAACTCTTCCGCGGTGGGGTTGAGGGTTGACGTCGTGATGCGGTCCAGGTTCGTGGCCGTGGTCGGATCGTAGCCAAGCGAGCCGTACGTGACAGGATGCCGGGCCGCCAGATCGCTTGGCGTGAGCCCAGAAAGGCCAGCCAGCTCACCCGTCAATCGGCTCTCCTCGGATTGGTCGGCTGGGGAAAGCGCGAGCGTCACTGTGGTCGGCTGCTCCTCAATCTTGTCGCCAGCGTCACTGACGATGGATCGACTGTTCCCGCTGCAGCCCCAGGCAACGCCGAAAAGGAAGAGACTCGCGATGGCAATTCTCATGGTCAAACCTCCTGCCGCAGGAGACCCGGCGACGCCAAGGCCCTGCAAGCAGCAGTCTACGCCATTTCTTGGTCGACGTTGAGCCAGCGCAACCTGCGTGTGATTGGGGTCACAGTGCCTCCCATCAGCGCAGTCACCCAGTGGTAGAATTCCTTCGGTCCCCGCCATGAAAGCCTGTGTCTTGTCTGTGCCAGCCCAGGTCACCACGCAGCCCTTGCAGTTGCGCGAGATGCCCTCGCCTAAACCTGCGGCTGATGAGGTGCGCATTGCCGTCTCGGCCTGCGCCATCTGTCGAACCGCCGCTGGCCACATCGCCATCCGGGTAGCGCGCGGCCGCGGCGCGGAGGTGTACGTGTGCACGCGCGACCGCGAGCGGCACCAGGCCCTGGCCTCCGAGCTGGGCGCAGCTTGGGTGGGCGGCACTGTGGACCCGCCGCCGGTCCGCCTGGATGCCGCCATCATCTTTGCGCCCGCGGGCGAGATCGTTCCACCGGCGCTAGCCGCGCTGGATCCAGGTGGCACGCTGGTCCTGGGCGGCATCCACATGTCGCCCATTCCAGAGTTTCCTTATGACCTCATCTACCGCGAACGCGCCGTCCGCTCAGTGGCCAACAACACCCGCGCCGACGGCCGCGAATTTCTGACCGAGGCCGCGCGCCTGCGCGTACGCACCCACGTGCAGAGTTTCACGCTGGCCGAGGCCAACCAGGCGCTCATCGCGCTCAAGCACGACGCTATTCGGGGCGCGGGCGTATTGGTGATCGGGTGAGGCCAACGTCCAGGCGAGTGGCCACACCGTGGCTGAACAAAGACCCACGAACGAGTATAATAGCCCCCCGATGCCAGGCTTTGGTCTCCCGCGGGTGGACCAACAGAAAGGGATGGAAATGACTACGCGTTCTCTCGCCTTGGTTGTGGCTCAACTGTTAGTCGTGGGCTGTGGTGGAAGCAATGGCAACAGGGATGCAACGCCGGCGGTCCGAGACAGCCTTTCGCCTGCCACCGATGTTGCGCACGCCCCCAAGCCCGATGCGAGCCCTGACGTGGTCCCCATTACCTCCATCGACGGGCCTGTGGCCGCGCCCGATGCGCCGGTCGACAGTGGTTCTCTCGCGGTCGACTCCGGCCCCGTGGCCACGCCCGATGCGCCGGCCGACAGTCGCGCCGTCGCGATCGACACCGGCCCGGTTGTCAAGCCCGATGCGCCGCCTGACAATCGCCCTGTCGCGGGCGATGCTCCTGTCGGCGCACCCGATGCGCCAATCGACAATCGCACCTTCGCGGGCGACACTGGCCCAGTTGTCACGCCCGATGCGCCGGCCGACAATCGTTCTGTCGCGGTTGACACCGGCCCAGTTGGCTTGGCCGATGGCGGTGCAGAAACCTCCGGACCACAGCCTCGGGTTCTGGTCATTGACCCGGCAACCGATCAGTTCCTGACTTACGACCGCGACGGCCTGCCCGTGCACGACTATCACAGCGCTCTCGATTTCGGCGATGGCTACGACAGACGCAGCGTCTGGGCGGAAAGCCTCTTTGTTGCCTGGGATACGGCCACCGCTACGGACTTGACCTATAATACTGCGCTCACGTCGGCGCCCCTTGGATTGGATGAACCCCTCCGACCGTCGCGCATTGTTGTACGGGCAGGCTCGACCCAGGGTTTGGGAACCATGGCCAAGCTCATCGCCGTGGATGGCACTATCGCCGCAGATCTAGCTCTGCCGGGCGATCGCACGGATGTGCGCGTCTCCCCGGCTCAGAAGTTCCTCTACGCCGACAATCACAACGGCAGCTCGGGCTTCTGCAATGGCTATTTGGGACGCCAGGCGATCGTCGCGCGCATTGCTGACGGAGCCACGGTTTGGCAGGGATCGCTTTGCAGCGCAGCCTTCGCTCGCGATGACTCTCACTTGGTGTTCTCCCCAGACACCTGTGCCAATCCGGTTCACGTCGTGGACCTCGCCAGTGGGCAAGACACCCCGGCCTCCTCGCTCTTCCCCTGCGCGGACGGAGTGCAATCCCCACGACTGCGAGGTGCTACCACCGTTGGCGCAGTGTTCAGCGGCAGCGCCAATAACCCGGCTACCTCGTACGACGACCACCTCTGGTTCGTAGACTGGCAAGCCAAGACCTCCCCCTTCGACCCAGCCATAGCTACATCGACAATTACGATGGAATACTTTGTCCAATTTAACCCGCAGGGTTCCAAGGCCCTGTGGTACGTTTCCACGCAGAGCGAGTTCGATTTCACCAGGCTGACCAGTCAACCTTGGAACGGACCCGACGACAACTGCTATGGCCGGCCCGACAATGCCTATGTCAAAGCAGACAGGCAGACAGTCCAGTATTGCCGGTGCAGCGACGGAACCTGCGCCCTGCTCGCAACCCTTCCGACCCTGGCCGACAACGGATGGACGCCTGCGGCGCAGATCAGCCCCGATGGGCGGTTCGTGTTCGTCACCTATGAGTGGCGATGCTGGGCGGGATAGTCCAAATCCTCCACTGTCTGACGCCGCGGCGGACGCTCGCTCGGGAAACGCAGACGGGCAGTTGCAAGGTGCTGGGGGAAGTGGGGGAGGCGGCGCAGGTGGCAGCACCGGCTGCCCAACCGGCAATGAAACATGTGCCTGCTACGGCAACAATACTTGCAATGCGGGCCTGACCTGCGCGTCTCACCTGTGCGTGAACTTGGGAACCGGCGGCACGGGCGGCACGGGCGGTGGCAGTAGCGGCGCGGGCGGCGGCACGGGCGGCGCGAGTAGCGGCGCTGGCGGCGCTGGCGGCACGGGCGGTGCGAGTAGCGGTGCTGGCGGCGCTGGCGGCGCTGGCGGCACGGGCGGTGCGAGTAGCGGTGCTGGCGGCGCGGGAACTGGCGGTCAGTCGCAAACGACTGGGGGAAGTGGCGGAGGTGGCGCGGGTGGTAGCACTGGCTGCCCAACAGCCAATGAAACATGTGCCTGCTACGGCAATGACACCTGCAATGCGGGCCTTACCTGCGCGTCACATCTGTGTGTGAGCCTGGGAACCGGTGGCACCACCACTGGCGGGACTGGCGCTTCTGGTGGGGTAGTCGGTAGTGGGGGAATCGGCGGCACTGGCGGAATCGGCACGGGTGGTTCCAGCGCTTCGGGCGGTAGTACGGCAACCTCCCCTGACGCCGGTACTGCCCAGAACTGCGGAGACTTTGTCACCGGCAACGCGACCTGTGATGCATGCATTGCCAGCTCGTGCTGCAGCCAGGCACTTGCATGCGTCAATAACGCCGCCTGCAATACATGCACGGAGACGGAAACCCCCCCGCTTTCGTGCTCGAGCAATGCGATGTACGTTGCTTTCACGAGCTGCTACACTAACGCTTGCTCCTCGGCCTGTGGCTTGCCGTCCCCTGACGCCGGCACTCCCCAGAACTGCAGCGCACCTATCACCACCGGCAGCGCGACCTGTGATACATGCCTCGCCAGCTCGTGTTGCAGTCAGGCCACCTCCTGCTTCAACAACGATGCCTGCAATACGTGCCTGAGCGAAGAGGGCAGCACGAGTTCTTGCTTAAGCAACACGCCCTACGTTGCTTTCTCGAGCTGCTGGAACAATTCCTGCCTGTCGACCTGCGGCTTGTGGTGCGCGCCGGGTCAGTCTATTTGCAACGGCGCGTGCGTCAACAAGCAGACCGACCCCAACAACTGCGGCACCTGCGGCAACTCTTGCGGCAGAAGCAACCTCTGTTCCGCGGGTCAATGCGCCTGTGACTCAGTCGCGTGTGCTGCCGATCCTGATGCCTGCGGGTGCTCGGGTCCAGGTGTTGGTTCCTACTGCATGGGTGGCGACGACTGCCGGTAGATTCTCAGTCGTGCAGGATGCACAGCCAGCCAGCGGGCGCACCTTGATTGTCCGCTTGCCCAGGGCAATGTCCTCGCGATCGCTTTCAGTCAGCACCAGCCCGACGGCGAGATTCTGCTCGCTTCGAAGACCGCACGCTGGTCGAGCAGAATCTCTTTGAGCAGGCGCCTTTCCATTTCAAATGGAAGGGATGGCCAAATCCTTTCCATTGTCAATGGAAAGGCAGGCGCCGCTGCGGCAAGCGGAGCCGCGGATGGTATCGGGAAAACTCGCTGGTCCGTGATAAGCCGCGCACCCAATCAGAGCGATCGGTGGTGGTTGCGACCTGATCAGAGTCACCGGGGTGGCCACTCAAGACAGGCCATTTCGAAGCGTGACCAGCCGGATCACGCTCGCGAATCACGGCCGCAGGTTCAACCCGCTGAAGAATACGCTTGCAATGTCAGGATCACGTGACCTAGCGTCCGATTGGAGTTCAGCCGTCGTCCAGGATATTCGGTCCCCAAGAGAGGGAGGCTAACCATGAGGAACGTTCGATCAGCAGTTGGCACCACGTTGGCGATTGCATTTGTGATTTCCGGTTGTGGAGGGGGTACCAGTTCATCAACGGACGCCTCGGCCGGGATTCAGGGCACAGACAGCGGCAGCGCGGACTCTGGCCTTGCTGCGACCAACCTGGATAGCGTTGCAGCTCTTGACGTCGCCCCGGCCGACACCCAGACCGCCGACGCGCCCGTCACGCCTGATGTCCAGTTGCAAACGGATGTGCTCCCTGGCAGCGATGCACCCCTGGCCGACGCGCCCCCAGGGGAAGTGGCGGTTCCAATCGACACGAACACCCCGCCAGACGCCACCGGCTCCGAGGATGCTGGGCTGGATAGTCCGAATTCTCCACTGCTTGACGCCGCGGCGGACGCTTGCTCGGGAGGCGCAGACGGGCAGTTGCAAGGCGCTGGGGGAAGTGGCGGAGGCGGCGCTGGCGGCGCGGGCGGTGGTGGAATCGGCGGGATGGTCGCTGGCGGGATGGTCATGCTCGCTGGCGGGATGGTCATGGTCGCTGGCGGGACGGTCATGGTCGCTGGCGGGATGGTCATGGTCGCTGGCGGGACGGTCACTGGCGGCGCGAGCAGCGGCGGCACTTCCGGCACCGGGGGGACGGGCGGCATGGCGACGGGTGGGGCGCCCACCAGCCAGACGCTGTTCATCACGTCCACTCCGGTTTCCCCCAATCTGGGTGGCTTGACCGGAGCCGACGACGAATGTCAGGAATTCGCAGTTTCGGCTGGCTTGAGCGGAACTTGGAAGGCCGTACTAGGTGATTCAACCACCACGGCGCAGAACCACGTTTCCGTGACCGGGTCCGTCCATACCACAACCGGCGCGCTGATAGCTGCCAACCCCACCGCCTTCTGGTCCGGTTCGGCAGCGGCTGCCCCGGCCACCGAGAGCGGTGGCAGCCCAGCGGCCACAGTAGCCTGGGTGGGCAGTTCGACCGACAACTGCTCGAACTGGAGCACGACAGACAGTAGTGCCACCGGCGCCCAGGCCAGTTCCACTAACCTGACAGCGTGGCTTCAGGTCGCCATCATTGGTCCCTGCAACTTCACACGGAGCCTTTACTGCATCAACGGCGGCGGCGCGGTGTGCACTGCTGGCTACCATGACGGCGGCGGTGGGACCTGCGTGGCAAACGGAACAAATTGCGCCTCCGGCTATCACAATGACGGCACCGCGAACTGCGTGGCGAACAAGACTTGCCCGGTGGACCAGCTTAGCGATGGGACAGGAACCTGCGTCCCCATGGCCGGGGTGACCTGGACCCCGCACGCTGCTTCGCAACGGTGGCTTTCGGTGGCGTCGTCAGCGGACGGCACGAAGCTTGTCGCCGGGGTCTTCCTCTATGGCGGCCACATCTACACGTCGACGGACTTTGGGGTGATCTGGACGCAGCAGAGCATCTCGCAAGATTGGTTGATTTCGGTGGCGTCGTCGGCGGACGGCATGAAGCTTGTGGCCGCGGCCTTCGGCGGCTACCTCTACACATCGACGGACTCCGGGGTGACCTGGACGCAGGGGGGCACCTCACAGAACTGGCAGTCAGTAGCGTCGTCAGCGGACGGCACCAAGTTCGTCGCCGCGGTCTTCGATGGGTACGTCTACACGTCGACGGACTCCGGGCTGACCTGGACGTCGCACGGCACCTCGCAGTCCTGGTATGGAGTGGCGTCGTCGGCGGACGGCACCAAGCTCGTCGCTGTCGGAAGCAGCTACATCTACACGTCGACGGACTCCGGGTTGACCTGGACGCAGCGAGGTACCTACCAGCTCTGGCGGGGCGTGGCGTCGTCGGCGGACGGCACCAAGCTCGTCGCCGCGGACAACGGCAGGTACATCTACACATCGACGGACTCCGGGGTGACCTGGACGCCGCACGGCACTTCGCTGGGCTGGACTTCAGTGGCGTCATCAGCGGACGGCACGAAGCTCGTCGCCGCGGCCAACAACCCCAGCTACATCTACACCTCGACGGACTCCGGGCTGACCTGGACGCAGCGAGGCACCTCGCAAACCTGGACTTCAGTCGCGTCGTCGGCGGACGGCACCAAGCTCGTCGCTGTGGCCGACGGCGGCTACATCTACACCTCCTCTGGCCCCGTGCCAAACCCCTGCCCGTCGGGGCAATCTCCCTGCAACGACGCCTGCGTTAGCGCGGAGACCGACAATAACAACTGTGGCGGCTGCGGCAATATCTGCACCGGCGGCCAGACCTGCCAGGGCGGCGCTTGCTGCCCGTCGGGGCAGTATGGGTGCTTCGGCGCGTGCCTAAATGTCGAGACCGACAACAACAACTGTGGCGGCTGCGGCACCAAGTGCACCAGCGGCCAGACCTGCCAGAGCGGCACCTGCACCTGCCCGTCGGGACAGTCTCCCTGCAACGGCGCGTGCGTCGATGTGCTTACCGACGTCAACAACTGCGGTAGCTGCGGCAACATTTGCTCCGAGATTAACGGGTACGAATGTATTTCGGGTTCATGTATTTGCGATACTTGCCCATAGTTGTCCTGTCACGTAAATCCGGGTGTCATCGCCGTTGTCATCGGAGGGCACGAAGTTGATCGTGCCGGTGCCTGCTGCAGCAGGATCGGATCACGGCATCCGGCACTGCAGCACCACGGTGGCGATCGAGCGCGCGGGTAGCGACACAATGTGGCTTGCCGGCAGCTCACCGAGGGAAGTCCAGGTCTCAGAAGTGGGCGGAGAATACCCCGGACCGATCGCTGCGCCCGCGACGGATAGATAGACCGTGCGGAATACCGCCGAGCTGGTGACGCCGAAGCCACCTGAATCCACGCGAACCTCGACTGGCAGCTTGCCGGTATTGAGCACGATTACCGTGAGCCTGTCCCCTTTTGGCGAAAGAAAGGCTGAGGCGCGCACCTCGGGCCTGTCGCACCTGGTGCCCACGCGCACATCGCCCGGATCCGTGTAGCGCGCGTAGTGCCGCAAAGAATAGTACTGGTCGCGTAGGTGCGGCCCCCTGCGTTCCATGGAAACCAAGCCTCCGCCATCGCCCCAGATCAAATCCCAGTAGAGAAATGCCACCACACCTTCTTCGACCAGCGAATTGTGGATGAGCCAGGCGGTCTCAAACCCGCCTAGATAGCCGTGATCGTCGTCCGTCTGGAACTCGGTCTGAAAGAGCGGCTTGTCAGTCACCTGTGCCGCTGCCTGCATTTCGTCGATAAAGCTGTCCGGCCCCGGATCCTTCCAGTCCCAGATATTGTCACTGCCCTTTTCGTACAAGTGATGGGCAATGCCGCACACGAGATCGACGTTCATGGCTTTGACATATCTCTGCAGCAGCCCGTTGTGAATGCCCAGCACCTCGGGGCCGAGCATCTTGGGTGGATTGGGCAGGCTGGCCAGCTTGGCATGAACCGCTGCCAAGGCCTTGTCGTAACCCGGATAGTCGCTGGTCTCGCTCGCCTCGAACTTGCAGCCTTCCCAGGATGGAGGAATGAAAGATGGCTCGTTCTCAATGCTCACCCAGTCTGGGAGGATGCCGAGCGAGGCGTAGTGCACGAGTGAATCGCGCCAGAAATCAGCAAACTTCTCATAGACGAAACGGCCGTTCTCTTTGGCCAGAGTGCAATCCCGCTCGCCAGTACAGTCTTCTTTGCCGTTGGCTTTCAGAAACGCCGGCGGCGACCAGGCTGAAAGCATGATCTTGGGCCGATGGCCGAGGGTCTGGGTCGCCTTCTGCAAGATCTCCACGTCCTGCGCGATGTTTCCGTCCTCGGGCTTTGTGATGCGCTGATACCGGTTGCGCAAGCGCAGAATGTCCAGCCCCAGGTCAGGGAAGAGTGTCTGGTAGATCCCGTGCGGTGGGTTGGGAACCAGCCTGTCCTGATACCAGGCCAAAGATGCGCCGAAACCTTCAAGCGTCTGGTGGCACTCGGACGGCAAGATCTTCAGCAAGGCCGACGCCGTTTGCGTCACCGAACTCGGTCTCGCGGCCGGAGCGGGACGGCGAATGCAGGCGCCCGCAAGCAGCGAGACACCGCAAAGGATCGGGGTCAACTGATAGACGTAGCTGGCCAACATGGCCTGTGATTCTTGGGTACAAACCTCGCCAAGGCAACCGCCGCGATCCACATCTGTCTCGACGCCCGCGATGAGGCTATTATCGAACCAAGATCGCCTGCACCCGAGCTAGCTCCAGTCATGGCAACAATCGCACCGATGCGCGTCTCTTGCACAGCCCCCTATGTCGTCCTCGAAAATGCGACCTTTCGCGGGCCGAGTGGGCTGGTGTTTGCGAACAGCAACCTGCGCCTTTGCCCGGGTGAGCGATGGGCGATAGCCGGTTCAACTGATAGCGGCACGGGGCTGTTGCTGGCCGCACTCGCGGGCGAAGTGATCCTGGTCGAAGGCCGGCTACGACATCCATTTCTGGAAGGAGATCCACGCTTTGTGGATTCGGTTTTCGGCGTGTTGCCTCCAGGGAGCATCGCGACGGCATCCACCAATCAGCACCGCCAGTTGCTCCTAGCGCGCGAATTCCATCAACTCCGCTGGCACGGCTCGTTCACGACTGGCACCGCCCGCGTGCGCGAGTATCTGGAACGCGGTGAGGTCGAGCAACGCAATCCATTCGCGGTCACGGGCAGTGAGGGCGCGCGGCGCTTCGAACGCGCGCGCCAGCGCGAGATTGATCGCTTCGAGCTGACGCCGCTGCTCGATCGGCCCCTGGTGGCGCTGTCGAACGGCGAGCTGCACTGCCTGCTGCTCGCGCGGGCCCTGATGCTGGATCCTGGCTTGCTTTTGGTCGACGAACCCTTTGCGGGACTGGATGCGCACAACCGCGAGGCGCTGTTGGAGATTCTGGATGACCTGCACGCAGACGGCACTGGCGTAGTGCTGGCCACTGCGCAGCCCGACCTGCCCGAAGGAATCAGCCATATGATTGAGGTGCAGGAGCACCAGATCGTGTACGCGGGCCCGCGCCGGGAGAAGCGCGCCCCAGGCGCGCGCAGGGGCACCGCGGTTTTCGCCCACGACGGCCTGGTCGCTGCCGCGCCGCTGGTCGAGTTCCGCGACGTCACGGTCAGGCAAGGCGCGATCATCCTGCTGGACCACGTGTCTTTCACCATCAGCCCCGGCGAGCACTGGGCCCTGGTCGGCCCGAACGGCAGCGGCAAGTCTACTTTGCTGAGCCTGATCCTGGCCGACAACCCGCAGGCGTTCGCCAATCACATTCGCGTGGCTGGCCGACAACTCGGTCCCGGCTGCGGCATCTGGGAAATCAAGGCCCTGCTGGGCTGGGTCTCGCCCGAACTGGATACGCACTACCCGCCTGACGCCAACGCGCTGGATGCCGTGTTGTCCGGGTTCGCCAGTTCGCTTGGTGTCTACACCGAGCCGACCCACGAGCAGAGAGCGGCCGCCGTCGAATGGCTGGACCGTCTGGGTCTGGCCGCCGAAAGCGATCGGCCCTTCGCTGCTCTGTCCACTTGCGATCGCCGCCTGGTCCTGCTGGCCAGGGCCGTTGTGCATGGTCCCTCGCTGCTGATCCTCGACGAGCCCTGCCTGGGCCTGGACCAGTCCGGCCGTGAGCGCCTGCTTGCCGCGATCGAGGCCGCTGCCCTCGCTCTGCACGCCAGTATGATCTTCGTCACCCATGAGCCCAGCGAAATCCCTACCACCGTGACCAAGCTGCTGGTCCTGGAGTCCGGCCGCCTCCGCCACGCCGGCCCCCGCGCAGACTGGCAAGGCTGACGTCTGAAGGATTTTCGGTCAAAGCAGAGTCATCCCGATCGCGGCGGCGGCCTTGTCGAAGGTGACAGTGCGAACACAGCCGGCCGCCGCAGCGGTGCGCTCGACCAGGCAATCGGCGAAATCCGCTTTGCCCTGCTCGAACACACGCAGAGCCTGCCACACAGTTTCCGCCTCCTGCACCAGCAGTTGGCGGGTTTCCAGGATGCGGCGGACGATCTGGCGCTGCTCCTCGCGCGAGGCTGAATAGCAGGTCTCTGCCACCCACACCAGCTCGGCCAACACCACAAGACCAACGAATCCGGGGTCGGACTCGCTGCATTCACGTTCGATGAGCGCGGTGGCCCTGCGCGATTGCGCGGGATCGTCTTGGGCGATGTAGCGGACCAATACGTTGGTGTCGATGCCAATCACCGCCCGGCACCCCGTAGCCGAATCGCCTTCTTCATGTCTTCGATCGACACCGGCTTGGCCGGCTTGCGCAACAAGCCCTTGAGCGATCGCACGTCCGCAACCGCCGGTCGTATCAGGAATTCACCGTCCGCGACTTCGACAAACTCGACGCGAACCCCGGCCTCCAGCTTCAGCCGCTGCCGCACATTCAAGGGAATGGTGATTTGTCCCTTGCTGGTAAGTGTCGCCGTGGCCATTCGGGCTCTCCTTACTGCATCGCTGCTTCCTTACCATATGCCAAGGGGGATGGATGCGCAAGGGTCGCGGGGCCAGGCCCACCACCCTCCTTTCCCTCCGGTATAGTTCATTTCTTGCATGGACCAGGATTCGCACAGCCCGCCCGACGACATTCCCGCCGAGGAAGAGCGACTTTTCGCATGGGTCGCGCAAAGTCTGGCGGCAGCGGCGGCGGAGAAACCGGCGGGCAAAGCCGCGCGGCGCTCGCAAGCCTACGATGCCGAGTTGATGGCCTTGCGCGACGAGATCGGCGAGGCGCGACTCGAAGATGTGCCGGCGCTCATCGCCCAGATGGAACGCTTGCAGGAGGTCTCGCTCACCCGCGCGGGCCTGCAACACTTTCTGGTGGATCCCCGCTCGCCCTACTTCGCGCACCTGCGCTTGCGCGAGCGCGTGGCTGGCCGGGGCGAAGTGGAGCGGGACATATTCATTGGCCGCGCCACCTTCACCGATCCGCGCACGCATATTGCCATAGTGGACTGGCGTAACGCCCCGGCCAGCCAGCTCTACTACCGATATTCAGAGGGCAGCGACTATGAAGAAACCTTTGGCGACCGCGAGGCAGAGGGCGACGTTCTGATCAGGCGCACAGTTACCATCCAGGATGGGACGCTCTTGCGCATTGCTTGCCCGCAGGGGATCTGGGTCAAGCGCCGGACACCAGGCCAAGACGGGTCGACAATCTGGCAGCGCACCGACGCGCCCCTGCGCGAACTCGCGGGCGGCGAACGAACCGCCACCCGGCCCATTCCCCGCCGCGGGATGCTGGGATCTGCGCGCGAGGACGAGCAACGGCTGGACCGCCACCTTCCCGAGATCGCGGCGCTCATCGACCCGCGCCAGTTCGAAATCATGACAGCCCCGCATTCTGCTGTGGTGGTCATTCAAGGCGGCGCGGGCAGCGGCAAGACCACTATCGGCCTGCACCGCCTGGCCTACCTGGGTTTTGCCTTTCCTGATCGCTTCCCGGCCAAGCGCATGGTGGTGGTCACGCAAGGCACGGGCCTGGCCGCGTACATCGGCCAGGTGTTGCCGGCCCTGGGCCTGCCCGGGGTGCGGGTGGTGACCTTTGACCAATGGGCCGAGCGCGAGCTGCACAAAGCGGTGCCCTGGATCCACGCCGCCCTCACCCAGGACGTGGCGCCCGCGGTCACTCGGGTGAAGAGCCATCCCGCCCTGGTGCACGAGCTGGAGCGCAAGGCTGCCACGCGCAAGGGCAAGCGCGGCCCGCACGCGGCGGTGGAACTGTGGGCCGACTTGCTGACCGACCGCGGCCTGCTGCTGTCGCTGCTGCGCGACGATCCCGAGATGCCGGTGTCCGAGGCCGACATCCTGGAGGCGCACCGGATCATGGTCACGCGGGTGCAGGCCATTGTGAGCCTGGATCCGCGCGATCGTCCGGGCGACAAGATGCGTCCGCCGCGACGGTCCCGGGGCAGAGACGCAGAAGATCTCGCGGCGCCCGGTGCCTGGGCGACCATGGGACTTGCCGAGAATCCTCGCAGCAAGACCGTGGACGCGGATCTGCCCGAAGGCGTACGGCGCGTTGAAAGTGAGCGCGAAGAGGTGGACGACGATGAGAACGTGCGCGGCGAGATTGGCATCGACGGCCAGCGCACCGAGGACGATCAACCCCTACTCGACGCCGACGACCTGGCCATCCTCCTGCGGGCCAATCAACTGGCGCGGCCAGGGGAAGCCTCCCTGGCCCATCTTTTTGTCGACGAGGCCCAGGATCTCTCGCCCATGAAGCTGGCGGCGTTGGTCGGGCAAACCCGTTTCAGCCCGACCCGACTCCCCTCGCTGACCCTGGCGGGCGACACCGCACAGAAGCTGTTTCTGGACAACGGATTCGGCGACTGGCGGGCGGTGCTGGCGCACCTGGGCCTCGACCATGTGGCCATCGAGCCTCTGCGCATCGCCTACCGGTCGACCTGCGAGATCCTGGAACTGGCCCGCTTTGCCATGGGGCCCTTGCCCATCGACGTGCCGGCCGAGGCCAACCGGCGAGGCGCCCCGGTGGAGGCATTCCGCTTCTCCGCCGTGGGCGCGGCCGTGGCCTTTCTGGCCGAGGCGCTCCGCGATCTTTCGGCCCGCGAGCCGCGGGCCAGCGTGGCCCTGCTGGCCCGCTACCCCGAGCAGGCAGATCGCTGTTTCGAGGGTCTGCGCCGCGCCGAGGTGCCGGCCCTACGCCGGGTGCGGGCCCAGGAGTTCACCTTCCGGCCGGGCATCGACGTCACTGACGTGCGCCAGGTCAAGGGCCTGGAATTCGACTATGTCGTGATGCTGGACACCAATGCCAGCAGCTACGGCACCGACGACGAATCCCGCCACTTGTTTCACATCGGAGTGACCCGAGCCGCGCATCAGTTGTGGTTGCTGGTCACCGGCACGCCCAGCCCGCTGGTGCCGCCGGAACGGCTGCAGGAATAGAGGGGAATTACCCACGCTCGCGCAGAACGGGTAGATTCTTGACTCAATCCCGTGACCCCCACCACCAACACCGAACCGCAGCAGCCGCCGCGCTTTCCCCGCCGCTTCGGGCCACGCTACGTCCTGCTCAAGGAACTGGGCCGTGGCGGCATGGGCCGCGTGTTCATGGCTCTGACCGGCCAGGCCGGCGTCGAGCGGGTTTGCGCTCTGAAGATCCTGCGCAGCTTCCAGGCCGGCCGCCACGCCGAGGAGATGACCCAGCGGTTTCTCGACGAGGCCAAGGTGGTGACCAAGCTGTCGCACGAGAACCTGGTCTACGTCTTTGACTTCGGGGTGCAGGACCGCCAGGGCTACCTGGCCATGGAATACGTGCATGGCAAGACCTTCACCGAGGCGTGGAACCGCTGTGCCATCAAACACACCGGCTTCCCCACCGGCGTGGCCATCCACCTCATCGGCGAGTTGGTGGCGGCGCTCGGCTACGCCCATCGGCTGGAAGGCATGAACCTCGTCCACCGCGACATCTCGCCTTCCAACCTGATGCTGACCTACACCGGCGGG
>Ga0182027_10002466_pt1 | contig 30002 bp, 20 predicted proteins | sample 712E1DmetaG_FD_121300 | JGI IMG/M metagenome (GOLD analysis project Ga0182027, IMG submission 121300) | Permafrost microbial communities from Stordalen Mire, Sweden - 712E1D metaG (Illumina Assembly) | ecosystem: Environmental > Terrestrial > Soil > Wetlands > Permafrost | place: Sweden...
AATCAGCTTGTCAAACTGCGCCTTGAGATCGCGCCTGGAGACCAATCCAACCATCTGCCCGACAACCTCGCCGCCTTTGAAAAGCAGAAAAGTGGGGATGGCGCGCACCCCGTATTCATCGGCCAACTCTTGATCATCACTAATGTTGACCTTGCCAATGCGAACGCGGCCGTCGTACTCGCCGGCCAGTTCGTCGAGCACGGGGGCGACCTGCTTGCATGGCCCGCACCACTCCGCCCAGAAATCCACCACCACCGGCGCCGCCGATTTGAGCACTTCCTGCTCGAAGTTTGCCTTGTTGAGCGTTACGATATTAAGCGCAGTCATAAATGGGTCATTGGGAAGTCAGGTTCGGAATGCCGCCAAGAACCAAATACAGGCAGGACCCGACCGCAATCAGCACCACCACCGCGGCGGCAATGGCCAGGATCTTGTCGAGCATGCCGATGCCGGCGGCCGGGGCGACATAGGGAGCCGGACGCTGAACCGGCGCCGGCGCAGCCTGTGGCCGGGGCGCGGCCGTCGCCCCCGCGCGGGGAGGCGGAGGCGCCGAAGGCGGAGGAGGCGCTGCCGGCCGGGCGGCGGGAGGCGCGGCGACCCCGGGGGAGGTTGCCGGGCCGGCTTGAGCCAGAGTCGGCAGCTTGATCGTGGGCGCGGAAGTCGGCTTGGGCGGCAAATTGATGCGGACGGTTTCCTTCTTGGGCTGAACTTTGGCGGCTTCAGCCGGTTTGGGCGGCATCGCGCCACTGGGCAGATTCGGAATGTTTTCTGGCATAATTTCCTTTTGCGCCTATAAGCTAAAGTTGCCGCCCCCCGGTGTCAAACCGGAATTTCCCGGAACATCCCCAAATCCCCAAATTCCGGTCAGGCGTCTCCGTTTGTCCATCCCCGCGGGACTCAATACCGCTGGCCGTAGCCGCCCTCGCCGCGGGACTCCCTCGGTCCGCGGGATTCCCTTCCGCCCTGGCCGGGGGGCCGTTCCTCGCGCGGGCGGGCGATGTTGACCGTCAGCGCCCGCTCATGCAGCGGTTTGCCGTGGAACATCTCGATGGCTTTGGCCGCCTCGGCCGCCGAGGCCATTTCCACGAAGGCAAAACCGCGCGATTTGCCCGTGAACTTGTCCATCATCAAGTTGACAGAGCTGACGGCGCCCGCCTCGGCGAAGCAAGCCTTCAGATCGTCTTCCGTGGTGTTGTAAGACAGGTTTCCGATGAATAATCTGGTGTCGTTCATGTGTGTGTTTTTTGCAGTTGAGAGGCCCGAAGACTACCGCGTTTCGCCCGTGGCTGAAACATCCAACGCGCCTTGTTTTTTGGATTTAGGTCGTCAATTCACTTTACAATCTCTGTTTCTCTTTGTTGCGCCATGTTCGTTTTTAACGGGCAGCCTGCCGGGTGTCAATGCAAACCCTGCTTTTTTTGCGTTTTTTTTCACCCCCCGGGTAACGCAAACCCCAGAGCGCCCTCGCCGCGTCCAGCGTTCTCATGATGGAAAGCGTCTCCTCCAGCGGCATCATCGCGCTTTCCTGCCGCCCCTGCCGCAGGCAATCCATGAACTCCGCCGCCGCCCGCGGCCGGGACCCCGCCGCGACGAGCCGGGCCACTCAGATCGGTCGGATCGGCCTGATAGGTCCGATAGGCCCAATAGGACCTATTCCATTCCCTCCTCCCGGACCACTATTTCTTCCCCCGCCTTCCACGCGTGCTCCTTTTGGTCCACCACCAGCGTCCGCGGCAGCACCTCGATCCGGTGCCCGAAAAGCCGCATCGTTACCGTCCCCGGCAAATAGAGCGCGTCCTGCTGCAGAATTTCCCCGAAAGGCAGGTTCGTCGCCGCTTCGCGGAACCGGACCATCTCGGCCAGATTCGGCCGCGCCGCTGGAGCGTCCGGGAAACTCAATCGCTCCGAGATGTTCAGCGCCCGTTGCGAAATCTCCAGCCGGGGCCGCCCCGCCCCGTCGGACATAAACGTCATCTCCCACGGCCCCTTCGCCGCCCGCAGGTGTTCAATCCACGCAAAGGCCGCGATGTAAAACACCGCCGCCAGCGCCGCCGCCACCGCCAGATGCCGCAGCAGGCTGTCGGGGCGCGCCGCAATGGTGGGTGGGTTGCTCAAATTTTCACTTTGAACTCTTCCCCGGCCTTGAGCGAGAGCGCGAAGGCGCAGATCAGCCGGGGAATCTGTTCCAGGTCGCGCAAACTGATCATCTCCACCGGGGAATGCATGTAACGGTCCGGCAGGCTGATCAGCCCGCTCGGTATCCCGCCCCGCGTCCAGAAAATCACGTCCGTGTCCGTCCCGCTTGTGGCCGAAGTCGCCTCGTGTTGCAGCTTGATCTTCTGCCCGCGCGCGACCGCTTCCAGCCGCGCGACCACTTCCGGGTGATTGCACACCCCGTGCGTCAGCGTCGGCCCGCGCCCCACTTTCACGTCCCCGTGCCGCTGCTGGCTGACCGTCGGATAATCCGTCGCGTGAGTGACATCCACCACCAGCGCCACATCCGGCTTGAGCGTGTAAGCAATCTGCCGCGCCCCCAGCAAGCCGACTTCCTCCATGATATTGGAGACCGCCAAAATCTCCGCCTTCAACTTCCCCTTGCTTTCACTCGCCAGCCGCAGCGACTCCGCCACGGCGAAAGTCCCGATCCGGTTGTCAAACGCGCGCGCCACCGCCAGATCGTTGCGCAACAATTCAAAGGAATCGGCCACCGTGATGGGGTCGCCCACCCGCACCAGCTTTTCCGCCTCCCGCCTGCTCCCCGCGCCGATGTCAATAAACAATTCGTGGATTTTGGGCGCCTTCCCCTCCGTCTCCCCTTTCATCAAATGCGGGGCCACATTGCCCACCACCCCCCGCACCGGCCCGCCGCGCGAGTGGATGACAATCCGCTGCGCCTTGGAGATGGCCGGGTCCACGCCGCCGAGCTTGCGGACGTAAATAAACCCCTCGTCATTGATATAATTGACGACCATCGAAATTTCATCCGCGTGCGCCGCCAGCATGAGCCGGGGCGACCCGCCCTTGTTCAGCACCGCCACCGCGTTCCCGTAAGCGTCGGTAAAAGTTTCGTCCGCGAACGGACGCGCGTAGTCCAACCAGACCCGCTGTCCGCGCGCCTCGTGGCCCGAGGGGCTGGGCGTATTGACCAGCCGTTCCAAAAACTGCAATGATTCAGATCGCATGATTCCATTCTAAGCCCCGCCCCGGCACAAGCAATGCGGAACCGGCAACCCGCGGCGGGCCCAAGACAGTTTTCTTCGCCTTCCCGGTAGGGCAGAGCTGCCGCTCTGCCCTGAATTCGTGGGCGGCGCAGCAGCGCCGCCCTACCGCAGACACGAAGAATTTTGTCCTGCGCCCAGCCGCGGCCGCCCCCGGCAGAGGCCGGGGATGGCTTTGTAGCGGCAGTCTATGACTGTCGCACTTTTCTGCCCGGAATTTTGCGGCGGTGACACACCGCCGCTACATGGCTTGACTGAATTTATTTTGACGGGTGCAAAATTGCCCGGATATTCTCTTTTATGAGAATGAAGTCAGCGGTTTCCGACAGCGCGCCCCGCGAGGGGCGTCCCGCGCCGGGACAACAGCCATGAAAATCATAACTGACTTGCGTTGCGCCGAGTACTCCGCCCCCGGCCATCCTGAAAACCCCCGGCGCATCCTGGCCACCATGGAAGCCTTAAGATCCCAAAAGACCCTCGCCCTGGCCTGGGGCGAACCGCTGGCTGTCGGGGACGCTTCGCTCCTGCGCGCCCATTCGCCGGAGCATCTGCAACGGCTTGAGGCGCCCATTGACCTGGACGACGACACGCCGGCGCATCCTCAAATTGCCATGCACGCCCGGCGGGCTGTGGGCGGGGCGCTACAGGCCTTGCAATCGGCCCGCGCCGGCGAAATGGCCTTCAGCCTGATGCGCCCGCCGGGCCACCACGCCACCCGCGACCGGGCGATGGGTTTTTGCTACCTCAACTCCATTGCCATCGCCGCCCTGGAAGCCCGCGCCGCCGGTTTCCAGCGCGTGGCCGTCTTCGATTTCGACGTTCACCACGGCAACGGCACTGAGGAGATTCTACTGGATAAGCCCGGCTGCGCCTTCTTTTCCATCCATCAATTCCCCTGTTTTCCCGGCACGGGCGAGGCGGATCGCGGCGCCAATTGCTTTAATTATCCCGTGGCGCCGCGGACTCCGCGCCCGGAGTACCTCGCCATTTTGGAAAAAGCCTTCGCGCGATTGGCAAAATACCGGCCCGATCTGGTGGGCGTGTCCGCCGGCTTCGACGCTTATGGCAACGATCCGCTGGCCGACGGAACGCTGGAGGCGGAGGACTTTCACTGGCTGGGTGAAACCCTGCGCCGGCTGGCCGTTCCTTGTTTCAGCATTTTCGAAGGCGGCTACAGCGATGAGTTGCCGCAACTAATCCTCGCCTACCTTTCCGGCCTCGCCGGCCAATAGCCTGCATCTTCCCAATCTTAATCAATCTTAATCACATTGACAAACGCCCCCCCCAATGCTAGACTATCGCCAGTTTCAGTAGTTGAGCAAAGTCAGGTCCGAACAATAAAGGAAAACCGATCATGATTAGTTACACTCGCCTGTCTTGGCGTTTGCAGGCAGCGTCTGTGCTTCTTTTTTGCGCGCTTCACTCGATCATTCTCCCGGCATCCGCAACCGTCTATACTTGGAACGGCACGGTTGGCAACTGGGATAATGAGTTAAGGTGGGTGCCCCAGGGAGTGCCCGGCCCCTTTGACACGGTCAACATCCCCAGCGGCACCGTCAATCTCGACTTCTACATAGACTTTTACGGCGTCATGAACTGGTCTGGCGGAACATTGACGGGATACACCCTGACCATTGAGAATGGCGGGACGTTGAACATTAGCTCCAGCGTCACGTTGGATTGCCCCTTGCTCAACCTGGGCACGGTCAACTGGCTGGGCGGCAACATTTTCTTGGATTCATGCTCGGTCAGCACCGCGGGGCCGGTGGTGAACCAGGGACTGTTTAACATCGAATGCGACGCGACCAATGTCGCCAGTTGTGCCACGGCCAACGCCTATTTTACCAACTCGGGCACGGTGCTCAAGACCAACGCCACCGGAACGACTTACTTCATGCTTCCCTTCAACAACTCCGCGTGGGTGCGGACCGCCACCGGGAACATCTCGATGGAGAACGGGGGCCTGCCGGGCGGGCTGTTTCAGCCGGCAACAAACACGGCGATCAATTTTGATGGCGGGAGCTTCCCGATGGCCTACGCGGCCCCGGCGGTCAGCGGGGCGGGCCGGGTGCAGTTCACCGGCGCCTCGACGGTCTCCTTCCTCGGAGGAATGAGCGGTGTGTTGAACATGGCCGGCGGAAACATCTCCGGGCCGCTGACCATTGTGGCCGGCGGCACGTTCAACATTACCGGGAGCGTGTCCGTGCAGGGCGCATTGACCAACCTGGGCACGGTGAACTGGCTGGGCGGCAATGTCTATTTGCAGACTTGTTCCTACCCTTCCGCGGGGCCGGTGGTGAACGTGGGACAATGGAACATCCAATCCGGCCAGAGCGCTCTGAGCTGTAGCGCGGGCACCAATGCCTATTTCACCAACGCGGGCACGGTGCTCAAGACTAACTCCACAGGAACCACCTTCTTCTCGATTCCCTTTACCAATTCCGTGACCGGGACGGTGCAGGCGGACTCGGGGGTCATCTCCCTGGAGAATGGGGGCAGTCTGAACGGATCGTTTGTGGCCCTGGCGGGCACGGCGATTGACTTTGACGGCGGGAATTTCCCGCGGGCCAGCGCCGCTCCGGCGGCCAGCGGGGCGGGCCTGGTGCAGTTCACCGGCAACGGGGGGATCGCCTTCAGCCAGCCGATGACCGGCGTGTTGAACTGCGCGGGCGGAATCATCACCGCCCCGCTCACCATTTCGGCCACCGGCTCGCTCAACATCAACGGCATCGGCGTGACCTTGAACAGCTCGCTGACCAACAAAGGCACGGTGAACTGGCTGGGCGGCAACATCTATATGGCGGTCTGCGACGCGGGTCCGCTGGTCAATGTGGCCGGCGCACAGTGGAACATCCAATCCGGCCTGACCAATTCTTGCATCTGTCCTTTAGGCCCGAACGCCCAGTTCATCAACGGGGGCAGGGTGCTCAAGACCCTTGGCACCGGCTATACCTTCTTCTCGATTGCCTTTACCAATACCGGGACGGTGGAGGCGGACACGGGGGCCATTGTGCTGGAGCAAGGAGGAAGCCTGGGAGGGTCCTTTGTGGCGCAAGTGGGCGCGGCGATAGATTTTGACGGCGGGAGCTTCCCGATGGCAGGCGCCGCTCCGGCGGCCAGCGGGGCGGGCCAGGTGCAGTTCACCCGAGACGCGGGCATCTCCTTCAGCGGGCCGATGACCGGTCTGTTGAACTGCGCGGGCGGCGTCATCACCGGGCCGCTGACCATCGCGGCCAACGGCACGATCAACATCCTTGGGAACGTCACCTTGGACAGCGCGTTGACCAATCTGGGCACGGTGAACTGGCTGGGCGGCAACATATTCATGGATACATTCGCCTTCCCCCTGGCGGGTCCGGTGGTCAATCAGCCCGGCGCCCTCTGGAACATCCAGTGTGACAATCCGGTCTCTGACAACAATCCCTCGGTCTCCAACGCCTATTTCACCAACGCGGGCACGGTGCGCAAGACCAACGCCACCGGCACAACGACCATCTCGATCCCCTTCAACAACTCCGGGACCTTGGAGGCGGACACCGGGAACTTCGCGCTGGAGCTGGGGGGCGCTCTGAACGGGTCGTTTGTGGCGAAGCCGGGCACGGCGATTTATTTTGACGGCGGGAGCTTCCCGCTGGCCGGCGCCGCTCCGGCGGCCAGTGGGGCGGGCCTGGTCGAGTTCACCGGCAACGCCATGATCACCTGCACCGGAGCGATGTCCGGTGTGATCAACTGCGCGGGGGGAACCATCGCCGGACCGTTCACCATTGCGGCCGACGGCACGAACAACATCAGCGGGAGCATCACTGTGGACAGCGCCCTGACCAACTTGGGCACGGTGAACTGGCTGGGCGGCAACCTCTATTTGGATACCTGCCATTTCCCCCTGGCGGGTCCGATGGTGAATCTGGGACAATGGAACATCGAATGTGACGCGACCAACCTGAGCTGTGCGCCAGGCCCCAACGCCTATTTCATCAACGCGGGCACGGTGCTCAAGACAAACACGGCGGGAACAACGATCCTCTGGATTCCCTTCAGCAACTCCGGGACGCTCCAGGCGGCCTCCGGGAGCATCGTATTGTTGAATGGAGGCGCCCTGGGCGGGGAGTTTGTGACGGCGCAGGGCGCGGCGATAGATTTTAACGCCGGTAGCTTCTCGCTGTCCGGCAACGCTCCGGCCAGCAGCGGTTTGGGCCAGGTTCAGTTTGGCGGGAGCGCCGGGGTCAGCTTCACCGGACCGATGACCGGGGTGTTGAACATTGCGGGTGGAACCATCGGCGGCCCGCTCACCATTGCCGGCGGCGGAGTGCTCAACATCAGCGGGAGCGTGGCCCTGGACGGCGCGTTGACCAACTCGGGCACGGTGAACTGGCTGGGCGGCAACCTCTATTTGGATTCCTGCCATTTCCCCCTGGCGGGTCCGATGGTGAATTTGGGACAATGGAACATCCAGTGTGACGCGACCAATCTGAGCTGTCTTTCCGGACCCAACTCCTATTTCATCAACGAGGGCACGGTGCTCAAGACAGGCACAGCGGGAACAACGATCATCTGGATTCCCTTCAACAACGCCGGGACGTTGCAGGCGGACTCGGGCACCCTGGAATTGCTGAACGGAGGCGCTCTGGGCGGGCAGTTTGTGGCGGAAACAAACGCGGTGATAGATTTTCAAGCCGGGTACTTCACGCTGGCCGGCGCGGCTCCGGCGGGTAGCGGGGCGGGCCTGGTGCAGTTCACCTCCACCGCCGCGTACCTCACTTGCAGCGGACCGATGACCGGTGTGTTGAACTGCGCGGGCGCAACCATCGCCGGGCCGCTCACCACCGCCGGCGGCAGCACCCTCAATATCACCGGCAGCGTGGCCGTGGACGGCGCTTTGACCAACTCAGGCACGGTGAACTGGCTTGGGGGCAATGTCTATTTGGACACATGCACTTCCAACCTGGCGGGTCCGCTGGTGAATCTGCCCGGCAGTGTGTGGAACATCCAGTGTGACGCGACCAACCTGAGCTGTCAGTCAGGCCCCAACGCCTTTTTCATCAATCAGGGCACGGTGCTCAAGACCAACACGGCGGGAACGACGCTCATCTCCATTCCCTTCAATAACTCCGGGACGCTGCAGGCGGACTCAGGGACCCTGGAACTGATGAACGGGGGCGCCCTGGGCGGCCTGTTTGTGGCGGAAACAAACACGGCGATTGATTTCGAAGGCGGGAATTTCACGCTGGCCGGCGCGGCTCCTGCGGGCAGCGGGGCCGGCCTGGTGCAGTTCACCTCCACCGCCGCGAACATCACCTGTAGCGGAGCGATGACCGGTGTGATGAACTGCACGGGCGCGACTTTCGCCGGGCCGCTCACCCTTGCCGTCGGCAGCACCCTCAACATTCGCGGGAGCGTGGCCGTGGACAGCGCATTGACCAACTGGGGCACGGTGAACTGGCTGGGCGGCAACGTCTATTTGGACACATGCACTTTCCCCCTGGCGGGTCCGGTGGTGAATCTGGGACAATGGAACATCCAATGCGACACGGCCAATCTGAGTTGCAAGACCGGTGTCAACGCCTATTTCATCAACGCGGGCACGGTGCTCAAGACCAACGCCGCGGGAACAACGATCGTCTCGATTCCCTTCAACAATTCCGGCACGCTGCAGGTGGACTCAGGGACCATGGAACTGACGAACGGAGGCGCCTTGGGCGGGGAGTTCTTGACAGCGCCGGGCACGACGATTGACTTGAACGGCGGGAGCTTCTCCATGGCCGGGAACTTGATCAGCAGCGAGTTGGGCCGGGTGCAGTTTGGCGGCACTGCGGGTGTCTCTTTCAGCGGGCCGGTGACCGGCGTGTTGAACTTCGCGGGCGGAACCATCGCCGGGCCGCTCACCATTGCCAGCGGCAGCACGCTCAACCTCAGCGGGAGCGTGGCCGTGGAAGGCGCCTTGACCAATTCAGGCACGGTGAACTGGCTTGCGGGCAATGTCTATTTGGATACATGCACTTCCAACTCGGCGGGTCCGATGGTCAACCTGGGACAATGGAACATCCAATCCGGCCAGAGCGCCCTGAGCTGTAGCGCGGGCACCAATGCCTATTTCACCAACGCGGGCACGGTGCTCAAGACTAACGATACGGGAACGACTTCCTTCGCGATTCCCTTCAACAACTCCGGCACGTTGCAGGTGGACACGGGAACCCTGGAACTGATGAACGGAGGCGTTTTGGACGGGCTGTTTGTGGCGAAAACAAACACGGCGATAGATTTTGAAGGCGGGAACTTCACGCTGGACGGCGCCGCTCCGGCGGGCAGCGGGCCGGGCCAGGTGCAGTTCACCGGCATCAACGCGAATATCACCTGCATCGGGCCGATGAGCGGTGTGTTGAACTGCTCGCTCGCCACCATCGCCGGGCCGCTCACCATTGCCCACAACGGCACCCTCAACATCACCGGGATCGGCGTGGCCTTGAACAGCCCGTTGACCAACTCAGGCACGGTGAACTGGCTCAGCGGCGTCGTGTTTTTGAATACTCTCTATTTCCCCCTCGCCGGTCCGGTAGTCAACCTTGCCGGCGGGCTGTGGAACATCCAAAGTGACCAGGCCGTGTCTGCCAACATAGCGGACGCTGTCGCCTATTTCACCAACGCGGGCACGGTGCTCAAGACAAACTCCACGGGAACGACAACCTTCTGGGTTCCCTTCTTCAACTCCGGGACGGTGCAGGCCGACACCGGCACGATCCTTTTCAACAACGGCTATGCGGAAACTTCCTCGGCGAACTTATTGATTTCTCTCAGCGGGCCGGCCCCCGGCAGCGGCTACGGCCAGATTCAGTTCAACAACGCGCCCACTTTTGCCGGCGCTCTCAGCGTCAACACTCGAAACGGCTACCAGCCCGCCCCGGGCGCCGTTTTCACCGTATTGGACTATCCGTGGTCCGCGGGCGCGTTCTCTTCCACGAACCTGGATCTGCAGGACGGAATGCTGCTTCAACCGCAGTTCAACACCGGCAACCTGGCGCTGACCGCTGTGGCATCCAGTGCGCCGCAATTGTCCATCTCCTTCTCCGGCGGCAACGCGACGATTCAGTGGACGCCCGGTTTCTCCGGCTGGGTGCTCCAATCCGCCACGAACCTTACGGCGCCCGTCTGGACGCCGCTGACCGTGACCGGCAATCAAACCGTCGTGCCGGTCTCGGGGGCGCAGCAGTATTTCCGCCTGCATAATGGCAATTGAGGTCATCCTGTCTTGAGGGGTTGATGGAGAATTGGCCATTGAAAATTTGTCATTGGCAGAACTGCTGCTCTGCCCTGAATTCTTGGGCGGCGCAGCAGCGCCGCCCTACCGAAGACTTGCTCCGCGCGCCCCCTCAGTCTCCGTTCTTTTTCGCCACCGGGTGCTGCGGGTAATAATCCCTGAACCTGTAATAATAATAGTCGCTCGCGTTGGGCCGAACCGCGTTGAAAACCAAACCCAGCACCTTCACCCGGCGCAGTTGAAGCGAATCCAGCGCCGTTTGCACAATCCGGCCGGAAGTAAAGCCGGCGCGCACGACCATGACGAGGCCATCCACATGGGGCGCCAGACTCAGCACGTCATCGCCCACCATCACCGGCGCGGTGTCAAAGAGATAATAATCGAAATGGCCGGCTATTTCCGTGAGGACCTTGCCGGCCGTCGCGAACAAGTTGACCGAGTGGCGCGGGGAGCTTCCACGGGGGAGCAGATAGAGATTGGGGATGGCGGTATTCACCACCGCCGTGGACCAGGGGCATTGACCGGCCAGCACCTCGGCCAGGCCAGGGCTGGAGGCCACCGAGAAATGGGTGTGCAGCACCCCGCGGCGCACGTCCGCGTCTATTAACAGCACACGGGCGCCCGTTTGGGCCAGGGTGACGGCCAGATTGGCCGAGACCATTGATTTGCCGTCATTGGGACTGGCGCTGGTGATCACGATGCTCTTGGGCTGGTCCTTGTGCGGATCCTGGTAGAGCAGCGCGGACCGGAGACTGCGGTTGGCTTCGATCAGCGGGTAGCGGTCATCATCCAACTGGAGGATCGGCACGCCTATCTTTCTGCTCTTCGGCTTCAACAATGGGAATTGTCCCAGCACAGGCACGTCAAATAGTTCCACCAATTCGGTGAAACAACTGGGGCGGTCATCCAATCGGTCTATAAACACCACGATGCCCATTCCCAGAAACAACCCGATCAGCGCCATCATGACCGTGCGCTTTATTTTGTCCGGCGGGACCACCACCGCCGGGGTGGCGGCGTCAAGAATGGTCACGGTTTCCTGGCCGATCCCCTTTTCTTCGACGAGCCTCTGCAATTCGCCCTCCATTTGGTCATACCGGGTTTGCAGCCGTTTCTGATTTTCCTTGAGCAATTCGAAAGCGGCCATTTTCTTGTTCTCGTCCACCGCCTTTGCTTCCCATTCCTTTACCTGGCCTTCATCGTGTTGAATTTTCTGCTCAAGTTCGAGTTTTTCGCTGGTCAATCTGTCCTGGAATTCCTTTGCTGCATCCTTCACCCTCTCTTCCTGCTCTACAATCTGCTTCTTGAAGTCTGCCAGTGCGATGAGATCGGCCACACGGATTGAATTCGTCAGTTCATCCCGGCTGAATTCCAAATTTCTTAGCGTCTGATTGGCCTTCCGGTAATCTGGATCCAATTCCAGCGTATTGGTAATACTGAGGGATTCCAAATCGGATTTGTGTTGGGCAAGCGTTCTTTGAACGCCGGTCAAAAAGTCCAAGGCTCTGTTCCCGCCCGTCGGCTCCATAATGACGAAATCATTGGTGGATTGGTAACGGATCACATCTTCCTTGCTCTTTTCCAGTTCCGCGCCCGCTTCCCGAAGTTTCTCCTCCATCATGACCTGGGTGCTGGCGGCGGCATGCGAGAACAAGTCCTTTTTCAAATTGATGTATTCCTCCATCGTGGCCTCCAAGTAAACCTGGGTGTAAGCCGGATCTCCGCCCACGGCCTGCAGGTTGAAGATGCTGGCTTTGGGCACCAGTCCCACCTCGATCTCGACCGGCGCCGGATGAAGCTCCGGCTTTTCCTTCTGCAGGCGCGCTTTTACGTTCGAGGCGATAGACTCGCCTTTCATCAACACTTCCTGTGTGCCAAGAAAATTGTTCGCCTCCTCGGAGTACAGTTGCGCATTGGGCAGGAACAGCCGCACATTGACGATCATCCTTCCCACCGACGCAAATTTCGGCAGCGCATCCTTGACAAAATACCACTGCGCGCCTCCGGCGATGCCCACGGTCAACAACGGGATCCAGCAATATCTGAACAGGAGCCTCTTGTAATGATCGAACTGGATGTAAAACCGGGTGACAAAGGCGGCACGGGATTGTTGAACTGGCGCGTCTTGAACTGGTGCATCTTCTTCCATGTGAACTAAAAACTGACCGGCAAGGCGGTCGCAATTATGAAACCGCCCCGATCCGGCAGTTGCTTCTCATCCGGGACGCAACCACCGGCCTTACAAACCAGTTCATTGAACTCCCCGGCATTATTATCGGCACTGCTCATGTTTGGGTAACCAGCCAATCTTTCGGTTACTTTAGCCCAATTCCCGCTTTTTGCGAGCTTTTTTTGACAGATTCTTCATCGAACCAAGCGCGCTCCAAAAAATCGGGTGTCGTCTCGCGCGAACCGTAGCGGCTTTCGGCAGAAAGCCGCTGAAATTCCGACTGTTTGCAGGGGAACTGTCGTCCCGCGCTCCAAAACGCTTTGCGTTCGCAATGGGTGTCCGAATTGCCGGCAGGCCCGGGAGCCGGAAAATGTCGGTTTACTTTACAAAATCCAAACGGAGCGTTGTCGCATCTGTAATATGCTGGCTGCGTGAAACTTATGTTGATTCACCGCTCTTCAGTTCGTCCGGGATGTCGGGTATCTTTACACATTGGCCCGGGATATCGGTGGAACCATCTCTCCCTTGGAACTCTCCCATTGGTTGTAACACATTGCATATCAGTTACTTATGACTGTGCTTATGAAATGGTTCAGTTATTGGCATGGAATTCGCATGCATTGTCCTGGCATATTGAGCAACGGCCAGGATTTGAGCGATCTTGTCCAGTAGGTTGATGAGAGTTGTTTTGAGTTCACTGTGCTTTGACGATGCCATCAATCGGAGTATCTTGTCATGGAATTTTCTGACGATTGCCTGACCCTGAAACTGCGCCGCCTCGAGGGCGCTGAAGAGATGGAGTTTCAGGGAGGCGGCATTTTGTTCGTTATATTGAAGAGTGGCGCGGGAGTTTGCCATTGCGGGCGGTCGCAACTCCGTCTTGGAGCCGGGGACGTTTTGGTGGTGGACAGTGCTTCCCGGGGCAAGATTCTGGCCCGGGACAGCGGGGAAATGGTCTTCTGGTTCTTTACGGCGGAATGCGAACACCTGTTTCCACTCTTCTCCGGCCGTGAGATTTGTCTGCTGCGTAATGTGGCCGAAGGTTTCAAGACCGGCAAGGTCTACCCGGTTTCAAGTCCGCTTGCCAGGGAGTGCCTCCAGTTGGCCGAAGAGGTTCCCGGCCAATTCAGCCTCGGCCATCGCACCCAGGTGCTGCGCATCGTCAGCGCCATCCTGACCGCGGAGTTCAATGCCGCGCACCCCAGAATGGCCGGCTCCCATCCCGCGCCGGACCATGTCGTTCAGGTGTTCGAAGGATTGCAGACGAACGAACTCCTGAATTTGTCGGTGGGAGAGCTGGCCAGAAAATTCAATTGCAGCCGCCGTCACCTCAATCGCTTGTTTCACAAGCACTGGGGACTTTCGGTCGCTTCTCTGCGCATGGAGATGCGCCTCTTGAAAGCCGCCTCCTTGCTGGCGGACCCTCACGCCAAAATTTACTGCGTCGCCTCTCAATGCGGATTCAACCATGTGGGTCCCTTTAATTCCTCTTTCAAAAAGCGATTCGGCGCAACCCCAAACCGCTGGCGGACGGAAGGCGCGAACGAGGAAAACCCGGACCCCGCTTTGAATCCGGGGCGTCCGCCCTGTCCCGTGCGCTCCAATGGCTCATGCCCCTGGCACAAGTCCGGTTTGGAGGACTTCTCCATCGCCCCAGAGTGCGATTCCACCTTGCAGCATTGACAGATATTATCTCTGTTATTGTATGAGACGCAGCGTCAACGGATAACGGTAACAGCCGCCATCCGAGGCCTTGATCGTGGCGATTATGGACAAAACGTACATTGAAATGCCCACGACTGCCGCGCAGAAGAACCCGATAATGACGAAGCACAACGGGATGCAGCAAAGAAAATAGATCAGCACCGAGATGTGAAAATTCAGCGCCTCCCGCGCGTTGGCCGCCACATACTCCGACTCATGCCGCATCGCCAGATAGACCACCAGCGGCACCAGCAGGAAGCCGATCCCAAGAAAGACCGAGAGATGGCAGAACATGCTCCAGATCTTGTCGTTGCCCCGCGAGGGAACGGCCGGTTGCGCCGGCAGGGTTATGGGAGGCGGTATTGAGTCCATATTATGTTAGTCTCACATTGTTAGTCCGACAATGGTTGCGTTGGCTCGATTCTGCACCAGCCGCCCCCCATTGTCAATCAAGATGCAAACAGCCCCGGCTTCCGCGGGCGGACCCGCAACCCGAATTTTTCCTTCGCCGCCGCGAAGGAGAGAATTCCATTCTTGACGGTCGGACCGGCGAAGGGATCGTTGCGCGCGAGGAGATTGCCGTCCAGATCCAGGTAATCGGCCAATGCGGCCAGATGCGCCCCGGCGCTGGTGCTGACGCTCGATTCCACCATACAGCCGATCATCGTCTTCAGCCCCGCCCGCCGCGCCGCTTTCAACCCCTCCGCCGCCTGGAGAATGCCCCCGGCTTTGATGAGCTTGACGTTGACGCCGTGGAAACATTCCGCGCACCGCTCCGCATCGCCGGCATGATGATAGGATTCATCGCCAAAAACCGGCAGGGGAGAACGTTGCTTCAGCCACGCCAAATCCGCGGCCGGCGTCGCGGCGGGCATCGGCTGTTCGATGAATTCGATGTGCGGGTCCCGGGCCAGCCATTCGATTTGCTTCAATGCCTCCTCCCTATCGGCCCAGGCCTCGTTGGCGTCCACCCGGATGGTTTTGAGCGGGGCGGCTTCGCGCAAGGCGGCTAGATTTTCCCGGTCGCTGGCCGCGCCCACCTTGAGTTTCAGGACCGGGAAAGAGGCGGCTTCCAAGACTTTCTCCCGGATTTTTTCCGGCGCATCCAGGCCGATGCTGAAGGAGGTCAAGTGTTTGCCTTCCGTGAAGCCGAGATTGAGGTAATCGTAAAGGGGCTGGCTGGCCAGGCGGCCCGCGCCGTCGGCCAGCGCCACATTGACGGCGCATTTGGCGGAATAATTTCCCGGCGCCAGCTTCTCCAAATAGACGATGGCCGCCGGGAGACTGGCGAAGGACAGCTTGTCTGCCTCGACGCGCGCCAGAAAAGCGGTAATGGAAGCGACGGACTCCTGATAGCGCGCGGTGGCGGGCGCCTCGCCCCAGCCGATGGCCGGGCCGTCGGTCAACCGGACCAGCACCACAGCCGTTCGGCGCTGATCCTCGCCGGACTGGAGGCCGCTGGCGACCGCCCACTTGTGCTTAAGCCGCAAATCGAACGGCAGAAAATCCAATTTCATCCCCTCAAGCACAATCCAAACACCCCGCGATTGCAAGCGGGGAAATGTGTGAAAGCCGCCGCATAACCACCAATCGGTCGGATCGGTCGGATCGGACGGACAGGCTTCCCGCCAGATGAACAGTCAGGGCAGAGCTTGCGCACTACTCTATGAGCGCCGCTGATTCGCGTGAGTCCAGATGAAGACTATGCTGATGGAGTGATGCTGTAGCATCGGCGCTGTGCGCCGACTCGCCGAGCCAGAGGCTCGACACTACAACCTTTGCTCCATCTTCGGCGGGCGCGACTGGAGGGCCTGGCGGTACACTTCTTCGTAGGCGGCGGCGGTGCGGCTCCAGGAGAAATCTCTGGCCATGCCGTTGCGCCGGTATTGATCGAGCAATGCCGGGTCCGCGTAAAGGACCAGCGCCTTGCGAATGGCCTTGGCCAGGGCGCGCACGGAGTATTCGCGGAATTTGATGCCGTCGGCCCCGGCTGCATCCTCGGTCGCATCGGTCACCGAATCGTCCAGGCCGCCGGTGACGCGGACGATGGGGATGGTTCCATAGCGCAGGCTGTATAATTGATTCAATCCGCACGGCTCAAAAAGCGAGGGCATCAGGAAGAAATCGCAGGCGGACTCGATGCGGTGGGAAAGGGTGGTGTCGAAACCGATCTTGACGACGCATTTGCCGGGGTGGCGGCGGGCCAGCGCCCGGTAGCCGCGCTCGAATTCGCGCCCGCCGCTTCCCAGCAAAATGAACTGCATGTCGGCGGCCAGCATCTCCTCCAGCGCGCCCAATTGGATGTCCACACCCTTTTGCTCCGCCAGGCGCGCGACGGTGCCAAACAGGGGAACATCGGCCCGAACCGGCAGCCCCAGTTCCTGTTGCAATTCCGTTTTGTTGGCGGTTTTGCCCCGCAAATCGCCGGCGGTGTAGGAGTGGCTGAGATACGGGTTGGCCGACGTCGTCCACTCGTCGTAGTCCACTCCGTTGAGGATTCCCACCAGCGCGTCCTGCCTCCGGCGCAAGATGCCGTCCAGCCCGCAACCGTACTGCTCGGTGGTGATTTCGCGGGCATACCGGGGGCTGACCGTGGTGATGACATCGGCGTAAGTGATGCCCGCTTTGAGACAATTCATCCCGCCGTAGTGTTCCATTCCCGCGGGTTGAAAATACTCCGAGGGCAGGTTGGTAAGGGCGAATTTCGCGGCGGGGAAATTTCCCTGGTAGGCCAGGTTATGAATGGTCAGGCACACCGGCGGCGCGGAAGCCCAGCCGCCGCGCGCCTTTTCGTCCGCGACGAACGCCGCGACCGTGGCGGCCTGCCAATCGTGGACATGGAGTACCTCCGGCTGCCAGGGCAGATAACGGGCCAGGTTCACCACGCATTTGGAGAAGAAGATAAAACGTTCCGCGTTGTCCGGATAATCGGCGCCCCGTTCGCCATACAAATCCGCGCGGTCGTAGAAGGGCGGGCAGTCAATGAAATAGATGAACTGGCCGCCGGCCAGTGGGCGCGCGCAGACTTTGGCTTGGACCCGTTCGCCACCCATTGGCAAATCCAGACGCCAGTCCAGGGGCTGCACACTGGGAAAACGGGCGCTGATGCCGCGATAGAGCGGTGTGACCAGCCCCACCTGATGCCCGGCCCGCCCCAGGAATTTCGCCAGCGCGCCGCTCATGTCGGCCAGCCCGCCGGATTTGGAGTAAGGCTCAACCTCACTGCTCGCGAGCAAAATTTTCATGGGGGCGTGGGGCATGGCGCAGGCTTAAGCCAATAGGACTGACAGGACTAATAGGACTTATACGACTTATAGGACCTATTCGACCGATCCGGCCAATCCGACGGATCGGGCGGACGGGACCAACAGTTCTTGCGGTCTTGGCGCTCATTTTGCCTTGGCGAATTTTACGCCGGCGGCGGCGCGATCCGGTCCGTTTTCATCCACGGCTGCAACACGGGCGGAATGAGCACGCTGCCGTCGGCTTGCTGGAAGGTTTCCACCAGAGCCACAAAAAGGCGGGCCAGCGCGGTGCCGCTGCCGTTGAGGATGTGCGGGAATTTGTTTTCGCCCGCTTCGGTTTTGTAACGCAGGTTCATGCGGCGCGCCTGGAAATCCTCGCAATTGGAGCAACTGGAAACTTCCAGGAACTGCCCCTGTCCCGGCGCCCAGACTTCGATATCATAAGTCAGCGCGCTGGCGAAACCCATATCGCCGGTGCAAAGCTGGACCACGCGGTAATGCATGCCAAGCAGTTGCAGGACCCGCTCGGCGTTGGCAACCAGCTTCTCCAATTCGCCGTAACCGTCTTCCGGCCGGGTGATTTTGATCAGTTCCACCTTGTCAAATTGATGGACGCGGATCATGCCGCGCGTGCCGACGCCCGCCGCTCCGGCCTCGCCGCGAAAACAGGGCGTGTAGGCGCAATAACGGATTGGCAGCCGGCTTTCCGGCAGAATTTCGTCCCTATGGATGTTCGCCACCGGCGTCTCGGCGGTAGGGATAAGAAACAGCTTTCCGAGCGTGGCGGCGTCCAGGCCCTCCTGGACGGCATAGTACTGGTCGGCAAATTTGGGGAACTGGCCCACGCCGGTCATGCAGGCGGCGTTGACGAGAAAGGGCGGGGAAACCTCGGTGTAGCCGTGCTCCGCCGTGTGCAGTTCGAGGAGGAATTGAATCAGCGCCCGTTCCAGCCGCGCGCCCCAATTTGTGTAAAGTAGAAATCCACTGCCGGACAGCTTGGCGGCGCGGGCGAAATCCACCAGCCGGAGGCGCTCGCACAATTCCACATGCGTTTTGGGCTTGAAACCAAACTCCGCCTTCCCGCCCCAGACGCGCACCTCCACATTGTCCGCCGCGCTGCGGCCGATCTTCACGCCGGGATATGGCAGATTGGGCAATTGCAGGAGTAAGGCGTCGCGCTGCCGTTCGACTTCCGCGATGGCCTTGTCCAGGGTTGCAATGCGGTCGCCCATCTGGCGGGTTTCGGCTTTTTTGGCCTCGGCCTCGGGCGCCTTCTTTTGCGCCATGAGCGCGCCGATCTCCTTGGAGACACGATTGCGGGAAGCCTTCAACTGCTCGGCTTCCGCCAGCATCTTGCGGCGTTCCTCGTCAAGACGAAGAACCTGGTCAATTTTGGCCTCATCCCCGGCTCCCCGCGCCGCCAGCCGCGCGCGGACCAGGTCCGGTTGTTCGCGAATCAACTTAATATCAAGCATCGGCGGATTATAGGCGGCGGCAAATCGAACTTCAAAGAGCAAAATGAGGCGGGGATCGGGGCGGGCACAGGACAAAATATGCATCAGTTGTTCTAATTATTCTGTAATTCTTGAATCTCTACCAATTCAGTGGGAATTTGCGGGCGTTATTCGGTCAAACCTCCGTTTTTGCCTTGATTTACCTTGATTGGGTTTGACTGACCTTGACTGAGTATGACCATTCGCCCGTTTTCGTAGGCAATTTTTGCCCAGTGGCAGTTCGTATGCATAAGACAGTCTAATGTATATGGCCCGCAGATCACGCTCATTGACGCGGGTATGGAAAATGACCTTGAACAGGAGCAAACAGAAAAAATAGAGAAAACAGAGATTCCGGCCTCTGGGGGCTGGCCTCTCGTCTCTGACCTCTTCCGCCTCCGTGATCTCCCGTTATCAAATCCTCCAGCCGCAATCGCATGCGGAACTTGATAACCACAGAGAACACAAATCCCGATTCCGAATCGGGGCTCTGCGTTCTTTGCACTGCAATCCGAACGGCTCCTACATTCTCGCGCGGATTTCTTGAAAATAGCCGAGTCATTTATGGCTGGGTGACCCGGCCAACCAAGCCATGCAAGTCCCGTCAGGGACGACAGATATTTCGTCCCGGACGGGACTTGATTTGCGTCCTGCACACTGACCCGCCGCTGAAGCGGTGGGCTATTCTCTTTTCGAGCAAAGCTGAGTTTCATTCCCCCGGTTGCGGCTGCCCGCGCTGCGTTCTTGGCGTTCTTTGCGGTTAAATCCGCAATCCGCCCCGTCCTCCGTAGCTTTAGCCAAGGAGGAAATCCGCCCTCCTTCGCCGAGCCTTCCGACTTCGCCGGGCCTGCGGCGGACAAGACGGATGGCATGCAATCCGCAATATCGCGGGCCTCCTGGCGGCCGCGCCCCTTGAGTGTGCCTTCGTGCCTCACGCTGGCTATTTAATCATAGGCTCTAATTTTTGTCAAGCCCGGGCGGGGAAAAATCCAACACGGCAGGGCGAGACTCAGTCGAGCCGTGAGGGTCAGAGGTCAGATCGAGTTTCGGCTCGACGGAGTCTCGCCCTACCGGCAAATCAGCGGCGCTCATAGAGCGCCGCTACAAGGTGGAGGAGCCCGGTTCCGCAGGAGCGTCGCCCTACCGATTTTGCGGGGCAGGGGGTTCTTTGGGGACGGCTTTGAGTTCGAGGTGGAGGTCGCGGAGTTGTTTGGGTTCCACCGGGGCCGGCGCGCCGGCCATCAGGTCCGCGCCCTTGGCGGTCTTGGGGAAGGCTATCACGTCGCGGATGCTGGAGGCGCCGCAAAGCATGGCCACCAGACGGTCGAAGCCCAGCGCAATCCCGCCATGGGGCGGCGCGCCATACTTGAACGCTTCGAGCATGTAACCGAATCTGGCTTTGACCACATCCGGCGGAATTTGCAGGAGTTGCTCGAAGATGACTTTCTGAAGTTCGGGCTGATGGATGCGGATCGAGCCGCCGCCCAACTCCACGCCGTTGACCACGATGTCGTAGTGCTGGCCGCGCACTTTCTTCGGGTCGCTGGACAGGAGCGGAATGTCTTCGGCGACGGGAGCGGTGAAGGGATGATGGCTGGAATACCAGCGGTTCTGTTCGCGGTCGAATCCGAGCAGCGGAAATTCGATGACCCAGAGGAAATGGAACGCGCCTTCGGGAATGGCGAGCTTGCCCTGGGTTTTGAGAAGGTCGGCGCAATAGAGGCGGATCTTGCCGAGGATTTCGCACGCGTTGAGCCATTGGTCGGCGGCGAAGAGAATCAAGTCGCCTTCCTCGATTTTGAGTTTTTCGGCGAGGGCTGCTTTTTCGGCGGCATTGAAGAATTTGACGATGGGTGATTTCCATTCGCCGTTTTCGATCTTGATCCAGGCCAGGCCGCGCGCGCCGAAGCTCTTGGCGTAGTCGGTCATGGTGTCTATCTGGCCCTGGGTTGCGCAGGCCATGCCTTTGGCGTTGAGGGCCTTGACAACGCCGCCGGCGGCAACCGCGCCGGCGAAGACTTTGAATTTGCTGGGGCGGAATTCTTCGGTGAAGTCGGCCAGTTCCATGCCGAAACGGGTGTCCGGCTTGTCGCTGCCCCAGCGGTTCAGGGCGTCGGCGAAGGGGATGCGGGGGAAGGGGATCGGCACGTCCACATTGAGGGCGAGTTTCCAGAGGCGCTGGAGGAGTCCTTCGACGAGCGTGTAGATGTCCTGGCGCTCGATGAAGCTCATTTCCAGATCGAGTTGGGTGAATTCGAGCTGGCGGTCGGCCCGCTGGTCTTCGTCGCGGAAGCAGCGGGCGATTTGATAATACTTCTCCAAGCCGGCGACCATGAGCATTTGTTTGAATTGCTGCGGCGATTGCGGCAGGGCGTAAAAAGTGCCCGGCTCGCGGCGGTTGGGAACGAGGAATTCGCGCGCGCCTTCGGGTGTGGACTTGAAGAGAATCGGTGTCTCGACTTCGACGAATCCCTGCTCGTCCATATAGAGGCGTGTGGCGGCGGCGACTTTGGAGCGGAGGCGGAGGTTGCGGGCCATTTCCGGGCGGCGCAGGTCAAGGTAGCGATATTGAAGGCGGAGTTCCTCGTTGACGGTGCGGGCGATTTCCGGGTCGTCCACGGGAAAGGGAAGGACCTCGGCCACATTGAGAAGTTCGAGGGCGGCGGCGGCGATTTCGATTTCGCCGGTGGCAATCTTGGGATTATTCGTGCCGGCCGGCCGGGCGCGAACCTTGCCGGAGACGGTGACGACACATTCGGCGCGCAGGGCGGCGGCGCGGGCGAAGAGTTCCGCGGGCAAATCGGAGGGGTCGAAGACGGTCTGGGTGCGGCCTTCGCGGTCGCGGATGTCAATAAAGATAAGGCCGCCGAGGTCGCGGCGGGAATGAACCCAGCCGGAAAGGACGACGGATTGCCCGGCGTGTTCGGGGCGCAATTGGTTGCAGTGATGGGTGCGTCTCATGATTGCGGATTGCGGATTGCGGATTGCGGATTGCCGTCTGGAGTGGTGGAGTGATGGAGTGATGGAGTGCTGGAAAAAAGAACGGGACGCGGGGCGAGCCGCGGCACGCGGGAGCGCCCGCGCTCCCCGGGAATTGGGAGGCGCGCTCCTTTAGAGTTCGAAATCAAAGACGATGACGGTCTCCACCAGGGGGAGGTTGCCGGCCTTGAACCGTTCGTGTTCGGGATGGACGAGGTAGGCGTCGCGCGCGGCGGCATTGGCAAAGGTCATGATGAACCCATGCGTGAGGCCCTGGCTGAGGCCTTCGGCGCTGCAGTTGGCGCCGGAGACATAGTCGTCAATGTCCGGCACGGATTCCGACAGGTCCAGGACCTCGTCGAAGAACTTGTTGACTTGTTCTTCAGTGGTCCCCTCTTTGAATTTGAGCAGGACAATATGTTTAACCTTAGACATGCGGTTACTGTAATCTTTATTTCGCGTTTTGCTCAAGCATTATATTTAGGTGATTATTTTGCCACTCATTGAACGGGAGTTGCGGGCGCGGGCGCGGAGCCGGGCGCTGTACTGGACGCGCTTTGCGGTGGCGCTGGGCGGGCTTCTTTTTTGCCTGCCGATGGCGCAACTGTACGGCGGGATGCCGTTCGGCCCGAAGGCGGTGGGACATTCGGTTTTCACGGGGATCGTCCTGGCGGCTTTTATGCTGAGTTGCTGCGCCGGTTTTGTGACGGTGGACAGCATCAGCCGGGAGCGGCGGGAAGGGACGCTGGGGCTGCTGTATCTGACGCGGGTGAAGGCGCTGGACGTGCTGCTGGGCAGTTTTGGGGCGGCGGGGATTGCGTGCGTGTGCGCGCTCATGGCGTTTCTGCCGGTCATCATGCTGCCGGTGCTGACCGGGGGCGTGACGGGCGGGGAGGCGTTTCGCATGATGCTGGTTTTGTTGGACACGCTGCTGCTGTCGTTGGCGGCGGGGTTGTGGGCGTCGGCCGGGGCGCGGGGATGGTTCAAGAGCGCGCGGGCGCTGGTGGGGATGTTGCTGCTCATTGTCGTGGTGCCGAGTCTGCCGTGGCTTCGACATGGTGTTGACTTCCTCAGCCCGCTGGCCGCACTCGGCTTGGCGGATGATAACGCTTACGGATTCAACACAGGGCGGTTCTGGATGTCCCTGGGGGCGGTGCTTGCGATTTCATGGCTCCTGCTGATTGCGGCTGGATTCCGCTTGCGGCGCGCGATGCGCGATGACAATGGGATGACGGAAAGTTCTGGCGCGGCCCGCCGGAAGCCCGCCGTCGCGCGGCAAGCTGAAGCGGAGGCGCAGGATGAGGCACTGAGCCGCGGGTTCGACCTGGTTTCCTGGAATATCCGGTTTCCCAGAATGAAGGCGACGGAGGATCCGGTGCGGTGGGTTGTGCGGCGCCAACGCGGGATGAAAGCGGTTATTTGGGTGGGGACGCTGATTTGGGTGCTTAGTACTTTGGGATTAATCTCGCTTGTCTTTTTGTGGCTGGGTAGGAGCGTGGCTTCGTACGTCTATTCCTTCACGCCCATTTACTTGGTACTGATGTGTGTCAGGGGATGCCTGTTCGGCTGGGCCGCGAGTCGGTTCTTTGTGGGAGGGCGGCGCAGCGGCGAGTTGGAACTGCTGCTGACGTCACCTATGGGCGCAAAGACCGTTGTGTCCAGCCAATGGAAAGAACTCAAGCGGCTGTTCGCCTGGCCTGTAATCATCGTGGTGGCTTGCAGTCTTTGGTCGTCGGTCAGCACTAACATTAGAATCCACTCAATGACCGGCCAATGGTATTCCAGCTTTTGGCTCATAGTTAATGGGACTTATGAGACTCTGAGCTGTCTCAACATCCTCTTCGGCACTGGGGCACTGATTTGGATGGCTCTTTGGTTCGGCCTGACGGCGCGTTCCCAAGCCGTTGCCCTTGTGCAAATTGTCCTCGTTAGCCAGGCAGTGCCGTATTTGGTGAATATCTTGGGACGCGAGATCATGAGCCCGCTTGCGAGCCTTGTGTTGCCTCTTATTTACAATGTTGGCACTGGCGCTTATGTCCGTTGGCAGCACTACTTGGCACCGTGGGATGCTTTGTTGCCGTCCGTTATAGTCCTTTTCTACTACCTCTGGCTGATTCGATGGGCGCGGAGACAGTTGGCGGGGGACTTGAGGAATGCCTCGCCGGTCCCGATTAGTTTGAGGAGGTTGATTTCCGGGGCGGGCGCGCGGCTGAACTCAGTTGTAAGCAAGTCGCGGAACTGGCCGCCGGCGCCCGAGGGGTGAGCGGCGGGAAGGGACGAAAGGGCGGCGCGGGAAAGAAAAAGGCCCGGGAATGTTCCCGGGCCTTTTGAAGTGTCGTGATCCGGGGGGATCAAGACAGAAGGGTTGCCTTATGGCAGGACGTGGTTGGTCGTCTGGATGAGGCAGGTCGGCTTGCTGCCCACGTTGTTGGGGCTGTAGCTGGTGGCGAAGGCTTGCGCGCTGTCGTTCGGGCAGGCGGGCAATGTGCCGGTGGCGCCGCGGCCCATGTAGGGCTGGATGTCCGTGCCGGCGGGCGTGTCGGTGTTCTGCTTGTGCTGTTCCATGGCCCACTGGCCCTTGGCGCCGTCAATAATGCGGAGGTTGTTGATGCAGGCGTTGGTCTGCGCCGTGGTGCGGGCGCGGACGAAGTTCGGAATCGCGATGGCGGCGAGGAGGCCGATGATGGCGACGACGATCATAATCTCAACCAGCGTGAATCCCGATTTGCGAGTGACGTTTTTCTTCATAATCTATAACTTACCTTTCAGAGACGGCGTGAACGAAGCAAAAGACGGGTTTAGATTATTACAATCATGTTCACTGATTGCCTTTTGCAACCGCATCTACCACCCTAGCAACCCCCGTGCCAATGACAAGTTCCTACAGGTTTATCAAAAAAACAAGCGGAAAAGTGCCACCGCGTCAGGCAAAAGCGGCCAGCCGGGCGCCGCTGCCGCGGCAAAATGCGGAGGCGGCCGCCCGGATGGCCAGGGCGGGGTCAAGTCCCATGTTGCTCTGGCGCAGCAACTTGCGACAGGCTGGGAACTTCTTGCCGGGAGGAGGCGGGGCTGGAAACGGTTCATTGGCTTATGCGCGGGGCCGGGGGGGCCGGGGGGGCCGGGGAAAGAACCTGACGCAGCAAATCCAGCGCGCGCTGGGAAATGGCGAATTTGAAGGTCTCGCGATCCACCGGACTGTACTGAAGCAGGACAGCGGTTCCCTTGTTTTGTGACAAAGCGATGAAGGCCGTGCCGACCGGCTTCTCCGGTGTGCCCCCCCACGGGCCGGCAATGCCCGTCACCGCCAGCGCGAAGTCGGCGCGGAGAAGACGGCGCGCGCCGTCGGCCATTTCACGCGCCGCCGGTTCGCTCACCGCCCCATGCAGGCGCAAAGTCTCCGCCCGGACGGCCAAAAGGTCCTGTTTGACCTGGTTGCTGTAGGCGATAACGCCGCCGAGAAAGACGGCGCTGGCGCCGGGGACATTGGTAAGCCGATGGCTCAGGAAGCCGCCTGTGCAGGATTCCGCCACGGCAAGGGTGTTCTTCCGCGCGGCCAGGAGGTGAATGAGGACCGATTCCAGCGAGTCGTCGTTGGCCCCGAAAATGACCGGGCCGAGCAGGTCTTCGACCATGCGCCTGCCTTCGGCCAGGAGGGCGCCGGCTTTTTCGCCGCGCGCGGCCAGGCGGACGTCCACTTCGCCAATGCGGGCGCAGTAGGCCAATTCCAGGCCGTCGCGGACCAGCGCCTGCAACGGGCCGGCGATCTTCTCCTCGACGACGGATTCGCCCAGGCCGGTGGTTTTGAAGGTGTGGCAGAGGAATGGGAAGGAGAGCGGAAATTTCCGCTGGAGCAGCGGGAGGACGGAAGCGAGGAACATGGGCCGCAGTTCGCGCGGCGGTCCGGGCAGAAGAATGAGGCATTGGTTGCCGGGGGCAATGTCCAGCGTCAGACCGGGGGCGGTGCCATTGGGATTGGGCAGGACCATTGCGCCTTCGGGGATCATGGCCTGGACCTGAACATTGGCAGGCATGGGGCGGTGGCGCGCAGCGAAATACTGTTCGATCCAAGCGAGGGTGGGCGGGTGGAGGACCAGTTTGCGACCGAGCATAATGGCGGCGAATTGGCGCGTGAGGTCGTCGCCGGTGGGACCGAGGCCGCCGGTGACGATGATGATGTCGGCCCGGCCCAATGACTCGCGAAGGGCGGCCTGGATGCGCGGGCCGTCGTCGGGAACGCAAATCTGGCGGGAGACTTCGTAGCCGCGGTCGGCGAGTTGGCGGCAAATCCATTGCTGGTGGGTGTTGAGGACGCGCCCGACCAGGAGTTCGGCGCCGGTGTTGATCAATTCAATTCGCATGAGTCGGTGAATAGTAAATTGAGAATAGTGAGCCTCTTGCAAAACTCACTGTCCTTTTATCCAACGCTCAGTGGCGCCGGTGCGTCAAGCCCAGTTTTTGTCGCAAATGGGCGTCCGCATCCTCACTCCGCTGGAGCGTCGCCCGATCCCCCCCACCACTCCAACAGTGCATCACTCCACCACTCCTCCGCAATCCGCAAGCCGCAATCGAGTCACGGCTCGACAGAGTCTCGCCCTGCCCTCCACGACTGACGCATCACAGGGCCGCTCTAAAGTCGCCGCCCAACCACGAGGGGCGGGGAATTGCAGCGGCTTTCTGCCGAAAGCCGCTACGGGCCAAAACAATCGTAGCGGCGGATGGCAATCCGCCGCCATCTTCGGGTGCCGCCAAACCCTGAGCGACATGGAATTTTGGCGGCTTTCTGCCGAAAGCCGCTACGGCGCACAGGACACGGATCCGGACTTTAGAGCGGTCCTGGACGCATCACTTGGCGTATCAATTGTGCTTGCGTCCATAGGGCACCGCGGGGCAGTTTGGAAATGTAACTGCGGAGATTAAATGATTACGATACGTTCCTTTGTGGTTCTTGGTTTGTCGCTCATCCTGGGCCTGGCGATTTTTGGCAGTCAAATTGGCCGGGCGGTGAAGACGGGACGCGAGTTCGACCGATATCTTACCGTCCGAGGCTTGTCGGAGCGGGAGATGAAAGCGACGCTGGCGATCTGGCCGATCAAGTTTTCCGATTACGCGGAGAGTTTGGCGACGTTGAAGGGGACGATGGCAACGGATCGAGCGTCGGTGATCGCGTTTCTCAAAAGCAACGGGATTGCCACCAACGAGATTACGCAGGGCCTGCCGGACGTGAGCGACCGGGAAGACGAGAGGATTCAGGAGAAGGCCCCCACGTTGGCGCGCTACCGGGGTGTGGTGACGCTGGTGGTGCGAAGCCCGAATGTGGAGGTGGTCAAGAAAGCCATCCAGGCGGTGGACGCCCTGCTGGATAAAGGCGTGTCGCTGGCGGGAAATGAGAACATGGACCGCATTCAATTTATATTTGACGCGGACGCGGTGAACGCGGTGAAACCGGACATGATCAAGGAAGCGACCGCCAACGCGCGGGCGTCGGCGGAGAAATTCGCCCAGGACTCCAAGAGCACGGTGGGGCGCATCCGCCGGGCCACCCAGGGGACCGTCGAGATTGAAGACCGGGATGTGGCTACGCCCGAGAGGAAGATCATCCGGGTGGTGACGACGGTGGATTTCTTCCTGGAATAGGGGCCGCTTGTTTTCTTCCTTTCGCCGGTCAGGGATGACCGTGCGGGGAACCCAGAAACGCCATGTAAAGTCCGTAAAGGAAAAGAGCTTCCGCGCCCGCGTAAAGCGCAAACGAGACGGACGGGGCCACGTAATTAAAGACCTTCTCGGCCGCATCTGTCATTAAATCGAGTGTTGCGTTCATAAGAAAAAAATGAGCACAAGCCATGCCATCGCCAGCCAATCGCAACACCCTTCGATTCGCAGGCGTGTCCAAACCCCGGCCCGGGCGGAACGCTCCCGGCGCTGCCCAACAACGGGACATGCCTCAAAAGACGCATTCAATTTCCCGGCAGCAGGCGGCTTTGAAAACCGGACCGTTTTGGCCCGCATATTTCTTGGCGCGGCAAGCCGCAACCAAAGAAATTGACCACGGATTTCGATGTTGATTTGTCATTCATTTTGTTGCACAGTTGCGCAGGCGGACGGAAACGGGTCAGGCGATTACATGCACTCAGGTATGCGGGGCGGTCCCCATGTAGGTGCTTTTCGCCGGCGCTCATTCACAGATACGGAGATTGAACTCCAATAGGAATCCACGAGCATCTCCCGTAATCCACCTGCTGGTTAAGCGGCCAACAGGTCCTTATGGTGACCTTGTTTCCGTCCGTCCTGCAACTGCTTCCTGAGTTACCCAGGACGCCCCGCTGACAAACATCATACCCTCGCGGATTACACGGATAAAACATTCGCGGGTAGGGACGGCTCGCCGAGCCGTCCGGCCCGTGGACGCCTCGGCGAGGCGTCCCTACCCGCATTATTTTTCAAGAAAAGATGAAGTTGGAAGATAATGGTATAGCTTGGTAGGGCGAAGCTGCTGCTTCGCCCTAATTCAAGGTGTGTGATGTTCCACCTAATTGCTCGCGAATCCACTTGCTATTCACGAGTTCATTTTGAATGGAATTGCCCCCTTTCCATGTGCGCGCAACTCACTGGACGGTGACGCTTTTGGCTAGGTTGCGGGGCTTGTCAACGTCGCAGCCGCGGGAGACGGCGATGTGGTAGGCCAGCAGTTGCAGCGGGATGGTCGCCAGGATGGGGTAGATGGGCTCCAGGGTCTTGGGCAGGTAGAAGACGTCGTCGGCCACGTTCTGGATTTGGGTGTCGCCCTCGGTGGCCAGGGCGATGATGGGGCCTTTGCGGGCGCGAATCATGGCGAGGTTGGCCAGGGTCTTCTCGTACATGGAATCTTGCGGAAGGACGAAAACGGTCGGCGTTTTGGGGTCAATCAAAGCGATGGGGCCGTGCTTCATTTCGGCGGCGGAATAGCCTTCGGCGTGGATGTAGGAGATTTCCTTGAGCTTGAGCGCGCCTTCCAGGGCAATGGGATAGGTGTAGCCGCGGCCCAGGAAAAAGAAGTCGTCAGCCGAGGCGTATTTGAGGGCCAGTTTCTTGATGGCGCGGTCCTGGGCAAGGATGGATTCGAGCTGGGCGGGCGCGGCTTCGAGGGCGCGAAGGATTTCCATGGCGCGCGCGGAGGAGAGCATGCGCATCCGGCCCAGATGCACGGCCAGCAAGGCGAGAATGGTGAGCGTGGAGACGAAGGCCTTGGTGGAAGCGACGCCGATTTCCGGCCCGGCGTGCATGTAGATGCCGCCGTCGGATTCGCGGGCGATGGTGCTGCCGACGACATTGATGATGGCCAGCGCGCGGTGGCCGCGGCGCTTGGCTTCGCGCAAGGCGCCCAGGGTGTCGGCCGTTTCGCCGGATTGGGAGAGGACGAGGAGGACGGTGTCGCGCTGCAAGGGGGCGTTGCGGGTGCTGAATTCGTGGCTGAATTCGACTTCGACGGGGAGGTGGGCGAGTTCCTCGATGAGGTATTCGCCGACGAGGGCGGCGTGCCAACTGGTGCCGGTGGCGCCGATGATGATGCGTTCAATGGAGCGCAATTCCGCGACGGACATGTTCAAGCCGCCGAAGCGGGTGGTCGCGCCTTCGAAATCAATGCGTCCGCGCAAGGCATTTTCCACCGCGCGCGGCTGCTCGAAAATCTCCTTGAGCATGAAGTGGGCGTAGGCGCCGCGCTCGGCCTCTTCGGAGGCGAATTCCAGGCGGCTGATCTGGACCGTGGCGGTGTCCGCGCCGAGGCTTTGCACGTCGAAGCGTTCGGCGCACACGGTGGCCACGTCGTAGTCGTTGAGATAAACGACCTGGCGGGTGTGGGCGACGATGGCGTTGGCGTCGCTGGTCAAAAAATTCTCGTTGTCGCCAATGCCGATGATGAGGGGCGAGCCGCGGCGGGCGCCGACGATCTGGCCGGGATGCTCG
>Ga0182027_10002467_pt1 | contig 30000 bp, 18 predicted proteins | sample 712E1DmetaG_FD_121300 | JGI IMG/M metagenome (GOLD analysis project Ga0182027, IMG submission 121300) | Permafrost microbial communities from Stordalen Mire, Sweden - 712E1D metaG (Illumina Assembly) | ecosystem: Environmental > Terrestrial > Soil > Wetlands > Permafrost | place: Sweden...
GGAATGGCAAAGACCGTTGCCGCAAAACTCGACTGCACCCGGCGCATTCGCGACCTTGCCTGCGGCGAGTTCCTGCTGCCAGAGCATTTTGTCTATGTAGACCCGCTCACCTTTACGCTTGCGACGGGCGATGCCGGCAGCGCCGATGCGGCCAAAAATAGCCTTGAAGCCCTGTTCCGGATCAAGGAGGAAATGCCCGGCCTGCGCACCATCATGGGCGTGAGTAACGTGTCGTTCGGGCTCGCGCCGGCGTCCCGGAGGGTGCTCAACAACGTCATGCTGCACTACGCGGCGCAGGCGGGGCTCGACGCCGCTATTTTCAACCCCCTGCATCTCGACAGGATAGAAACCTACGACCCTGTTGTCCGGGGTCTTGCCGAAGAATTGCTGTTCAATCGCGCGGCCGGAGCGCTTGCAGAATTTGTCAATGCATTTGCAAAAGCAACCCCTGCGCCCGTGGCGCCGCGCACAGCCGAAAAGGCGCTTGCGCCGGACCTTGCCCTTCGCGACAAAATCCTCAATCGCGACCGGCGGGACCTGGCAATGTGCATCGAGACGCTGCTTGCCGCGCGGGAGCCGCAGGACATTCTGAACACCGTCCTACTCCCGGCAATGGCCGAGGTGGGCGCCAGAATGGACAGGGGAGAAATGATCCTGCCGTTCGTACTCCAGGCCGCCGAGGTGATGAAGGAGGCGCTGTCGATCCTTGGGCCCCGCCTCGCGTCCGCCAGCGCGGGCCGCCGGGGAAAGATTGTGATGGCAACCGTGTACGGCGACGTGCACGACATCGGCAAGAACCTGGTTGCGTCAATTCTTAGAAATCAAGGGTACGACGTAGTGGACCTCGGCAAGCAGGTCCAGCTTGAGGCGCTGATTGCCGCCGTGCGGGCCGAAAAGCCAGACGCGCTCGGGCTGTCGGCGCTGCTCGTCACCACGAGCCGGGAAATGGGCCGCTGTGTTGCCGAACTCGCCAGGCTGAACCTGCGCGTACCGCTCCTGGTGGGCGGCGCGGCCGTGAATCGGGAGTCTGCGAAACGAATTTCGGTTCTCGACAACGGAAAATCGTACGCGGGCGGCGTCTACTTTGCAAAGGATGCTTTCGAAGCTGCGCGCGTGCTCGACGGGATAAAAAAGGGCGGGGCCCGGCCTCCGGCCGCCGCGGTGACCGTCCCCATCGCCCCGCGAACGGCGGCTTCGGCCGCTGCCGAGCCGGAGCCGCTGCCGCAGCCGGAGATCGTGACCCCGCAATTTTACGGTACGAGCCAGGTGCTGCGCTGGGATGCATCCGCTCTTTTGGCCGGCATCGATGCGAAACGGCTGTTCAAAGGGCATTTCGGTGGCGGCAACCTGAGCGAAGGCGCCTATGCCGAGGCTGTGACCAGGGATTTTACACCTGCGCTGGAGAACCTCAAACAGGCGATTATTGACAAAAACCTGCTCGACGCGGCAGGGCTGTACTGCATCTTGCCGGTATTCACCCACGAGACTCGGCTGATTATTCTCGATCCGGGGGACTTTTCCTCCCAGCTTGCCGAGTTCGAAATGCCCAGGCAGCCGAGGGCAAAGAACCGCTCGATCGCCGACTATTTCAAGGAAGACGGAGACGTGCTGGGAGTGCAGATCGTTACCGTTGGTAAAGCAATCGACCGGGAGAGGGACGGTTTGTTGTCCGCCGATGGCCAATCCAGCGCAGGCTTTTACCTCAACGCAATCGCCAATTATCTCACGGAACAGCTCGCAAACAAGGTGAGCGCCGAGATCCGCCGGGCCTGTTTTCTTCCTTCGGACCGGGGCCGCCGGTATTCGTTCGGCTATCCCGGACTGCCCGGCGTGGAAAGCCAGGCGGTTCTGTTTGAAATTCTCGGCGTGGAGGAACGGCTCGGCGTTTCGCTGACGCCGGGGTTCCAGATGGTGCCGGAACACTCGACAATGGGGATTTTCGTGCATCATCCGCAGGCGGAATATTTCTAAATGCAGATTGTGGAATGATGAAATACAGGTGACCTCTACATATTCAAAAACGCGTTTTGTCATTGCGAGCGAAGCGAAGCAATCTCGCGTTTTTGCAAAGAATTCCGGGAGATTCGCAGGAGCGGCTACTCCTGTAGGGTTGTATGCAGTAGTAGTCGTGGTGCCACGTCGCTACGCTCCTCGCAATGACATCAACGCAATTTTTAGAGGTTCCCTACCGTTGACGGCGCTCCATTGCACATCCCAAGAAATTTTGCGAATCGGCTGTCCACCATCGCAGCGCGAGAGAGAATGTCCATGATGTCCCCTTCCGATCTTCTGCCGGGCCCCGCCTTCTCCGAGCACGATCGCGGCCGCGGCCTTTTCTTCCTTAAAATCGCCTCTGCTGCCGTCGGCTTCGCGATGCTGCTGCAGCTCAGCGTCAACAACAATTTTCTTGTGCAGGAAATTCACATTTCCGGTTTCCAGGCCGGCCTGCTCGAAACGGCGCGTGAAAGCTGCGGCATCTTCGCTTTTGCCATTCTTGCGCTCATTGCAGGTCTGGCCGAACCGCTTATCGCAAGTCTCGTTGTCCTGGTATTTGCGCTCGGGCTCTCGTCGTATGCTTTTGCGCCCACGTACGGCTGGGTGATTATTTTGAGCCTGGTGTGGAGCCAGGGGTTGCACATCTGGATGCCGCTCCCAAATTCCATGACCCTTGCGCTTGCGGAAAAGGGAAAGGCGGGCGCGAGGCTGGGACAGGTTGCGGCTTTTGGGTCCATAGGCTCCGGGATCGGCCTTGTTGCCGCCCTCATATTGACAAAAGCACATATTCCCATACGTCCGCTGTACCTGATGGCGGGCGGCGTGGCCGTGCTCGGCTCGGCAGCCTGCCTCATGATACCGCGCAATATCAAGACGCCCGGACCAAAGCTTCTGTTTAGGCGGCGCTACGCAACGTATTACCTGCTCTGCTTTTTTGAGGGATGGCGAAAGCAAATCGCAATGTGTTTCGCGGGTTTCCTTCTTGTAAAGAATCATCACGCGTCGCTCAGCGTGATGTTGGTGTTGTGGGGGAGTATCCAGCTCGCAAGCTGGCTGTCCGCGCCGCCCATTGGCCGGCTTATCGACCGGGTGGGGGAGAAGCGCGTGCTCACCACCTATTATTCGATCCTGATTCTGGTCTTTGTCGCATATGCGGCCGTCAATGTTTCCGGTATCCTCTACGCCATCTTTGTGATCGACGGTACCCTGTCGGTGTGTAATACGGCATTTTCCACGTATGTCAACCGGATCGCTCCCGCAAGCGAGCACACCCCCACGCTTTCCATGGGCGTTGCGGCCAACCATGTGGCGGCGGTTGCCATGCCCTTCGTGGGGGGGCTGTTGTGGAATTACGTCGGCTTTCGGTGGGCGTTTCTTATCGGCATTCCCGCGGCGCTGGCGAGCATGGTGGTTGTGTCGAGGATGCGGCCCGGGTCTTCAGTTGAGGAGACGGTTGTGACTGCCCAGGCCGGGCTGCCGATGGACGGAGAAATGTAGAAGCGAACATCGCCGTCGCCGATGCAATAGCCGCCGAACGAGATAGTTGAGTTCTGCTGAATCAGGTGACGTGCAAATCTACTATTTTTCTGCAACGGATGTCGTTTCGCTCTCTATCACATGATGCCCGAGCCACAGAAAGCGGTTGCCTCCGTGATGATCCATCCTGACGTTCGCCGCCATTCGAGAATCAGTCGCGCAGGTCTTCTTGTTCTCCTCGCCCCCAGTTTCTTATTTGCAAAGACCGCGCCCGCACCTGCAGCAATTCCAGCGCCCGTGACGCTTCCTTTCTCACCGCTCGTGCACTCGGCCTTCACGCTGCCGTATCCCAACAAGGTGGCCGTGGAAACGCGGGCCGGCGACGCGGGATATCAGTTTGCAATCGTCACGTTCGTTGACCGCGACCTCTTTATCGTGGATACCATTTCCACCGACGATTTCAAGGGCGGCACGATCTCGGTGCTTGGAGCGCTCGACGACAAGAAATTGCTCCTGCTGTTGCCCGCAGGGATCGACGTACTCGATCTCAAGCTCAAGATGGTCACCGACGAATATGCCACGGTCTCGCCTCGAGCCGATCTTGAGCCCCAATATTTTCAAGCAGTTCTCACAAGCACCGATCCGCTTTCGGTGATTGCGGAAGTCCAGCCTTCAATCGACGCTGACGGCGTGGTGGACCCCACACAGCATTCGCTGGTGTACGACGAAGTGGTGAGAAAGAAAACCAAGGGCCGCATTTCACTGATCCATCCGCTCAAAGAGCCGCCGCCCGTCTTCTTGAGCACGGATCTCATCATCTACAGGAACAAAAGAAAGGATCCGTCCGAACCATGGAAGGCGCTTGACAAATCGCTATCCGCGGTCCGTCATCCTTTGTGCACGGTTCTCGATACGGCCTATGCGCGCGCGGCCATATTCGGAATCGCGCTTTCCCAACAGTGCCGAAAAGCAATCGTGTTTTCCATTGAGGGATCCAATTCGCGTCCTGCGCTGAGCTGCGTCTCATGGCAGGACGGTCGCGTCACCCCGATCGTGGTAGCCGGAGGCGATCTCACCGGCCTGAGGAACCTGATGGTCTCTCCATCGGGCAAGTGGGCCTTCTTTACTGCCTCCATCGACAACGCCGGAAAACAATGGATGGGCCACTGTCTCCTCGACCTCGATGCGGCATTGAGCCCGTTTCCGCGGATCCTCGCCAGCGCCTCCAAGAACGATCGCGTCGCCTGGATCAACGGCGGCGAGTCGCTGGCGGTTTTCAGCGAGGGGAAAATCTCGGTTTGGGTCCTCCCGAAGAACACGGCAAACATTGTTCAAGCCAAGGACGCAAAGAAGAAAGGCTCCCGGCAAAAGCGCAGAGTGCAGTGAGGAATTGGTGATGATCGCGCGAAATGCCGTTGCCTCCGACACTTTTGCTGTCGCGACCTGAATAAGTCCGCAAAGAACCTGGTAATCCTCGTCAACAACCTGCACCCAAAACTTAGCGGGCACGGATACCGGTCAGGATGATATGACCGCGGTCTCGCCCGCAATCCACATTAGTGCACCCTCGTTTTTCACCGCGCAGGCAAAGCAAGCAGATCGTGACCGGCGGTAACCCCGGCAAATTCATCAGGTTGTTTAATCGATTAATTATGCGCTTGACTATTCATCCTTTCGCCTATACAATATAGGTTGCGTTTGCACCTTTGAAGAAACCCCGGTGAATCCCATAGCGAGCGATTATAAGTATGTTCTTTTTCCATAGGGATGGAAAGATTCTCCGCAGGTTGCTGCGGAGTCTTTCAATTTTCGGCAGTGATACGCGATGCAAAAGTGACAGGCATCACGGTGGATTATCTGCTTTCGGGATACAATTGAGAATGCAGCGCTTTGTCTGCAGGACGATGAAGGTGTGGGCTGGGAATGAAGATCCGCATAAGGCAAGTTGCCGCGGAAACGGCGCAGAGAATGCATGAGTTTCCTCCAAAGCGTCCTCCTGGAACCATTATGAGACGTCGGTCAACCACTTTACGTTTGGGCTCGGGCGCGGTGTTGATGATTCTTGCCGCGGTTTGGCAGGGTCTGGTTTGGGGCGCCAATGATGATTATTCTCAATGGACATACTCAAGGAATATCATTTTGAACACCACGAGCAGCGGCGCGAATGTAGCCACGGACCAGACCAATTTCCCTGTGCTCATAAGATTGACAAACGCAAATTTCCCGTTTTTTCAGGCGCAAAGTTCGGGACAGGATATCCGTTTTTCAAATTCCGGCGGCACGCACATTCCGTATCAGACAGAGCGATGGGACTATGCAAACCAGGTAGCGGAAATATGGGTAAATTCTGTTGTGCTGCTGGGCAACAATAATACGCAGTACATCACGATGTACTGGGGCAATGCAACCGCTGCGGATAGTGCCATGGGCAACGCAGTGTTCAATACGGCGAACGGGTTCATAGGGGTCTATCATTTGAACGAAGGGGGAATGGGCACGCGATACAATTCCGCGCAGAGCCTCTATAACGGAACTCCCATGAATTACGACGGCACCGAAAGCACGTTTGGTGATATTGCAAAAGGGGACAGCCTTAAGGTAGCTGCCGGCTCGGACGGCATCAACCTCGGCACTGGAATCGCACCCACAACAGCCATTACCCTGAGCGCATGGGTCAAGCCGCATACCTATTTCACATGGGGAAAAATCCTCAACGAAGCCTATGCGGGCAGCAACCTTGCCCCCTATGAGATTTTCAGTCTGATGGACGACGGAACCGGAAAAGTCCAATTCGCGCTGGACCTGAACAATGCAGAAACCAAGGCAACCGCAACGTCTCCGACACCTTTGGATCAGTGGAGCTACGTTGCAGGAACCTATGACATGAGTGCGGAAAGGATGTTTTTCAACGGCACTCAACAGGGCGCGAACGTCTCTACGTTTTCCATTGGAAACAGCACGCAACCCGCCACCATAGGCTACAACTGCAATGCGGACGAGATGGCCCAACGCTACAACGGTGTCATCGACGAAGTTCGCATAGAGAATGTCGCTCGTTCCGCCGACTGGATCAAGCTTTGTTACCAGAACCAGCAGCCCGGAGGCGACGCTCTTTGTATGTTTACTCCACCTACGCCTACCGGCTTATCGGTAACGGCCATAACCGGAACAACCGCGACATTATCCTGGAGCCCCTCGCAGGGTGCGACGTCTTACAACCTTCAGGTATCCGTGAATTCCGATTTCTCATCTCCAATCCTGAACGTGACCGGATTGACAGGCAACAGCGATCCGATGAGCGGACTTACCCCCGGCGCTACGTACTATTGGCGTGAGAGCGCCACGAATGCAAACGGGACAAGCGGGTGGGGAATTCCAATTCCCGCAACATTTGTAGCTGTTTCAGCTGGTTGGAAACATTGGAACGGCACCGCCGCAAACGGCTATTGGACAAACCCGTCGAACTGGACCGGGGGAGCTGTGCCGTCGAACACGGACACGGCGATTTTCGACAATACCTCAATCGCAAATTGTACGTTGACGACAGTTACTTCCAATGTGAAGTCAATAGTGTTTACCAATGGTTACACCGGGACATTCAATTTCAACAACAAGGCCCTGGCAATATTCGGTGATGCGGATTTCCGGTCCGGCGGCACTTTTGCAAGGGGTGGACTTGATTCCATCATCATCAATGCAACCGGGGCAGCCAATTTCTTTCCGAAAACAGGCGTGAGATTCCCCGAGATCTATTTTGGCAATTCGGCGGGCACAGCGCTGGTGAGGCAGGGTGCGTTGTCAACCGGGAAGATTCACATAGCCAGCGGTTCGGTGATCATGGATACTTCGTTTGCCACCGACACAATTCTGGTTGATGGTTCGGCGTCAATAGATTTTGGAACGAGGCCCGGAGTTTTTGATTCGGTTGGCATGTACATTGGCGGCCTGGGCGGCGGGACGATAAATTTTGATTCGCCCAATCTGTGCTTTAAGGGTCAAACTCTTAACTTGAGTGGCTTTACCACTGTCTTCCAGTCCGCCGCCGGCGTCCTGCAATTTATCGGGGCCACAGCTCAAACCTTCATCCCCAAATCCGGCTATCCGCTCAATAGCATACAACAGATTGGCGCAGGCGGAACCACGCTCTCGACCAATAACCTCAGCTGCAACACCCTGCAAGTAACATCCGGTCCGTTTAACCTGAGCAGTCTGGCCGATACAACAACTTCTCTCATCATTAACGGCGGCACGCTCGACGCCTCAACCGGTTCACTGTATGTCAATGGCGATGTAACCTTATCTTCGGGAACCCTTACCGCTCCGTCAAGCGGCAACTTCTTTGTGGCAGGGAACTGGACCAAAACCGGCGGCAGCTTCAATCATTCAAACGGCACCATACGATTTACCGCGACAACACCGGGGAAAACCATAGATGCCGGAGGTTCTTCGTTCTACCAGATTTATTTCGGCAACACAGCCGGTGGCGGATGGACCTTACTCACCAACCTGACCTCAACGGGCGGGGTGTATGCAAACGTGGGGACGCTCAACCTCGGAACCGGTCTTACTCATTCCGTCGGCTTTCTCGGCTGTGGCAACGGGGGCTCAGTCAACTTCGGCAGTTCCACACTGCGGATCGTGTCGGGCCTCGCGAATTTCGGCATGTTGACATCAGTAATTCCGTCGTCGGGGACGCTGGAGTTTGCCGCATCAACGGGAACGCAGGTGTTTACTCCGCTGCCGGGCGCCACCTTTCCCCCGGTTATCCACAGCGGCATGGCGACCCTGCAACTATCCACCAATAGCGTGACCTGCGCAAGTTTCTCGAATCCCGGCGGGCCGCTTGATTTCAACGGCCAGAACATGGCCACGGCCGCCAACGGAGGCTTCACTATTACAAACGGCAATTCGTCGACGATGGTCAATCTGGGCGGCCGGACAATTACCACCTCTGGCACGGGCAGCGTGAACCTCTCGGGCGAGAGCGGCAATTACCTTGATCTTAATCCAACCGCAACATGGTATGTCAATGCGAGCGGTTCGCTCAACGCGGCATACGCGACCATCAAGAACAGCAATGCCTCCGGTTCGAGCGGCTGGGGCGTGCCGGTAAACTGCGCCGACAGCGGTGGCAACACGAAATGGGACTTCTCGCCGCCCGCATCAACGGTCACCGTTCCCGCCAACGGCAGTTACCAAAGTTCGCTGGCCGTCTTATCCGGAACGGCAAACGACGCGGGCAGCGGAGTATCCTATGTCAAGGTGAGCATCCGGAACCAGACCGACAACCTGTACTGGACCGGCACTGCATGGAGCGGCGCCCAGATGTGGCTTGCCGCCACCGGCACGACATCTTGGACGTACACAGCGCCTGCATGGACCTCGGGCAAGACATACCTGATTCAGTCCGAGGCAACCGACAACGCAGGCAACATCGAGACGCCCGGCGCGGGCAACTCGTTCACCTTTGACAATGTTCCTCCGGCGTCGTCGGTCACCTTCCCTGTCAACGCGAGCTATCAAAACTCCCTGGTCACCTTGGCCGGTGCAGCCAGTGATGCCGGATCGGGGGTGTCCGGTGTCAAGGTGAGCATCAAGAACCAGACGGACAATTTGTATTGGACCGGCACTGCGTGGAGTGGCGCCCAGATGTGGTTCACCGCGAGCGGCACAACATCGTGGACCTACGCATCGCCTGCATGGACCTCGGGAAAGACATACCTGATCCAATCCGAGGCCGTAGACAACGCGGGCAATGTCGAGATGCCTGGCTCGGGAAACACCTTCACATTTGATAATGTGGCGCCGACGTCGTATGTTATCGCTCCTGCCAACGGCAGCTACCAGATTTCACTGGCCGCCATAACCGGTTCTGCCGTTGACGCCGGATCGGGTGTGTCAAGTGTCAAGGTGAGCATCAAGCGCCGGACGGACAACCTGTACTGGACCGGCACGGCGTGGAGCGGAGCCCAAATCTGGCTTGCAGCAACGGGTGTAACTGCATGGATGTTCGATGCATCATCTGTCCTGTGGACATCGGACAGCTTCACCATTCAAACAAAAGCGACGGACATGGCGGCGAATGAGGAGACGCCGGGTGCAGGCGTGAGTTTCCACATTTGCACACCTCCAGTGGTAACCGCAAATCCCGCAAACCAGTCCGTAACGGCCGGCTACGCGGCGACCTTTACCGTTGCGGCAGCCGGCCCCGGCATTTCCCTGCAATGGCAGCGCAGCGATGATGGCGGTTACACATGGTACAACATGAGCGGAGACACGAACTCCACATATTCATTCACCGTCGCGCAGGGTGACAGCGGCTCTCAATACATGTGCGAAGTGTACAATTCTTGCGACATCGTTTACTCGAACCCGGCGTTGCTTTCCGTGTGCGCACCGCCTTTGATCACCGCGCAATCCTCAACCCAGAGCATCGCTGCGGGCCAGAACGCCGTGTTCAGCGTCACCGCGGTGGGAATCGGCCTCTCGTACCAATGGCAGAGAAGCAACGACGCCGGCGTGAACTGGTCAAGCATTTCGGATGCCATAGCCTCTTCCTATGGCTTTGCAACGGCGATCGGTGACAATGGAGCGCAGTTCCGCTGCGCCATAGCCAATCCATGCGGCATGGTTACATCCAACACGACGACATTGACCGTTGGTACGGTCCCTGTTGTTTCCGTCAATCCACGGGACACCGCTGTCGTATCCGGGGCAATGGCCACCTTCGCCGTGACTGCGACCGGCACATTGCCGCTAACCTATCTGTGGCAGAAAAACGGAACGGTTATCACGGGCGCAACCGGCGCTTCCTACTCCACACCGGCCGTTTCGATGGCGGACAGCGGGTCGCTTTTCAAATGCGTGGTAAGCAATGCGTACGGCAGCGTGACAAGCGCCGCGGGAATGCTGCGCGTGGTCACCGTGCCTGCGATTACCCTCAATCCGAAGGACTCAATGGTGCTCAGCGGCGCTGCCGCAGGATTCTCGGTGAGCGCTACGGGTACGCCGCCGTTGTCGTACCAATGGCAGAAGAACGGGGCAAACATCACCGGCGCGACGTCGGCAACGTACGTGACGCCTGCCGCCGCCGTGGCCGACAGCGGATCAATTTACAAATGCATTGCGAGCAACGCCTGGGGCAGTGCGACCAGCACAAGCGCACTGTTGCGGGTAGTGAGCATTCCCGTGGTAACGCTGAATCCGAGGGATACCGCCGTAATCCCCGGCGCCACAGCCGCCTTTTTGGCAGCCGCGACGGGCACGCCGCCGCTTGCCTACCAGTGGCAGAAAAACGGCGTGAGCATCACGGGCGCGACAGCGTCATCCTGCACGACACCGGCCGTTACAACGGCAGACAGCGGTTCGCTCTACAAATGCATCGTGACCAACGCCTACGGGAAGGACACGAGTGTGGCGGCGGTGCTCCTTATTGTGACAAAAGCGAAAGTCGCGGGTGGGCCGCGGGATACCGCAGTTGTTGTCGGAACCGTGGCCTTGTTCGCGGTGTCGGCCGGCGGCATGTCGCCGCTCGCATACCAGTGGCAGAAAAACGGCATAAGCATCACGGGCGCCACTGGAGCATCGTACACCACGCCGGCAACGACGGGCGCCGACAGCGGGTCGTTGTTCCGCTGCATCGTGAGTAACGCGTATGGAGCGGATACGAGCACGGCCGCAAAACTATCGGTTGTGACAAAGGCGAAAGTGACGGTGCAGCCGAGAGACACGACCGTGGTTCCGACCAGTGCAGTATCATTCATGGTGGCGGCGTCCGGCACTCCGCCCCTCACTTATCAATGGATTCTCAACGAAGGAATCATTGCGGGCGCCCAAAGCCCGACATACGCGCTTCCGTCCGAATCCAACGCGGACAATGGGAACCAGTACAGGTGCATTGTAAGCAATGCCTGGGGAAGAGATACGAGCGCCGCGGCAACGCTGCACGTTTATGCGCCTGTGCACGCGGCGTTTGGCGCGTCTCCGCTTGCCGGCGCCGCGCCGCTCGCTGTCGCGTTTGTGGATTCGTCAAGCGGGACTGTTACGGCGCGGCGCTGGAATTTTGGGGACAACGGGACCGACACCGGCAGGACGCCGCATCACGCCTATGCAATCGCCGGCGCGTATTCGGTCAAACTCTGGGTTGCAGGACCGGCAGGTGCCGATTCGGTGCTGCACGTCAAATACATTACAGTATCCGATACCACGCCGCCCATGAACAACCTGCGCGTGACGCTCATAGGCGTTGGTGACTCGGCGGTTTCGGTTGCATGGAAAGTCGACACGACGCAGAAAGACGCTGCTGCAGTCTTTGCCGGACTGGCGCTTGCGGGTGTACCGTCGGCCGATTCGACGCGGTATCCGTATCGTGATACGGCGTTTGTCGTACGGAACACGAAGACCCCGGGCGTCTGGCGGCTTTCGTACCTGCTCGCGGATTCGAACGGCAACAGGTCGCCTGCGCTTTTCGACACCGTCACCATCGCCAACACACCGCCGCGATTCATGCGCACGATTTCCATCTTGAATGCTACCGACGACACGCTCTGGGCCGACAGCGTGTTCGCCTTTGACCTTAACGCCGATCCGGTGCGGTACTCCGTCGCGGAGGGCCCTGCCGCTCTCGTGCTCGACAGCGTGAGCGGGAGGATATCGTGGAGACCGGAGTATGCCAACGTGGGAACGCCGGTGATTGTTGCGGCGTCCGATGGCCGCGGCGGTGTTGCGTTTGACACGGCGCGCATCACGGTCGCTCATGTCAACCATCCGCCGCGCATAACGTACGCGGGCGACTCCACGGTGCACGAAGACAGCCTGCTGCGCGCGGCGGTTGCGATCACCGATCCGGATCAGGGCGACTCCGCTTTTGTGGCGGGCACCACGCTTCCGGCGTGGATGACCCTCACCGGTGATTCGCTTTTTGGAAAGCCCAAGCCGGGAGATGCCGGCAAAGCATCCGTGCTGATCATCGTTTCGGACAAGAGCGGTCTAAGAGACACGCTTGTCAAGACTCTCACCGTTCTGTTCACCAATCATCCGCCCACGCTCCTCGCCTGGACCGCGCCCGACAGCGTGCGAATGAACAGCACATATTCGGGCCGATTCCAGGTGCAGGACATAGACAAGAACGACAGCGTCATTGTCTCGTGGGGTATTCACCCGCCGTGGCTGGGCGTGCAGCAGGTGGCCGATTCCGCGTCGATGCGCACGTTTGTTCTGTCGGGAACGCCGGCGGCGGCGAACGTAGGCATCGCCCCGTATTCGCTGGCAATTGCCGACAAGAACGGGGCTTCGTTTACCATCACCAAATCGATATTCGTCGTCAAGGTGAATATGCCGCCGGTCGCCGTTATTCGCCGGGACCGGACTGTGGTTAGGGCCGGAGCGGCACGGTATGTGGTGTCGGCAACAGACGACCAGGATACCACCTTCACGTTCAATAGCGCGCTCCGCTTGCTCGACGATTCGACGTTTACAAAGACCGTCACCGTCTCGAACGCAGCGGGCGCAACCGTGGATTTCTTCCCCCTCACCGACGGCAGGTATGAGTTTTCCGTTGCCGCAGTGGACCACCAGGGCGCCATAAGCGTCTCGCCGCCGCGCGATACGTTTTCCGTTGCCGGCGCGTCCCGGCACGAGTTCGACGGCGACACGCAATGGCAGATGATCTCCATTCCATCGCGGCCGATTGCCATAAATCAAATTGCCGGCACCGGGTACATGCTCCACTGGGACGAAGGCTTCGCCGAGGTGCCCATCTATGGCTACTACCGGCGCGCCGACGAGCTGGTGCAAACGGCGGCCGGACTCTCGTACTGGCGCAAGTCGCCCGACACGGTGCGCGTGTCTTTGACAAGAGATAACGTGCTTGATTCGGCGATCCGCCTCAGATTGTCGAAAGACGCCTGCGGCTGGAACCAGATCGCTTCGCCTTATGTGTACCCCGTCGCATGGACTTTTACGTCCACGGCGTGGAAGTGGAACCCCGTCACGAGGGACTTCGAAGACGCGGGCGGCACGCTCAATCCCTGGGAAGGCTACTGGGTGCAGACCGATTCTGCCGCCACCGTTCTCTTCGACAACACGCCCGGTTTCTCGGCGTCAACGCTGTCGAAACGCTTCGCGGCAAAATGGAGCAGTGCCGGCGAGTGGCAAGTACGCGTGATATTCGCCAACAGCGTCAACACCGACGCGCAAAACATCCTGGGGCTCTCGTCGAGCGCAAAGGACGGCTATAGCGCATGCGATGCAGCGGAGCCGCCGAGGATAAACAACGACCAGCACCTGTATTTCTATCATCCGGAATGGAAACGGGCAATAACCGAGTATGCGCGGGACATCCGAAGGACGCTTTCCGACCCGACCATTTTTCCCATGGGAATTTCGGCGGGGGGCGGGGCGGAGAACGGCCGGATAACCTTTGAAGGCGTGGAAAACTGCACCGGCGTGTATTTCTTCCTGGCGGACGCAAAGTCCATCACCCAGGTTGCCGCCGCGCAACCGTACCCGATTGAAAAATCGGACAAGGTGGTTTACAAGACGCTCTTCGTCACGCGCGACAAGGATTTTCTCAAACGGTATCCCAGGACCTTCGAACTCGCAGCGCCCTATCCGAACCCCGCGCGGCAAATTGCAAATGTAAAGTACACACTTCCCTACCGGTTCGGGGCCAACGGTGAGTTTTCCCCGGCGCCCTACACGGTAAACCTCGCGCTCTACGATGCTTCGGGCCGCACCGTGCGGCAGCTGGTGTATTCGTCGAAAAACCCGGGGCAGTACAGCGCCCTGTGGGACGGCAAGAACAACTCGGGGCTGTATGTATCGGCAGGGATCTATTTCCTGCGGCTGGAGGCCGGCGAATTGTCCGGCACGAAACGGATCATTATTGTCAAGTAGTATACCCGCCGGCCGGTAGGCCCGCAATTTGTGATGTCAGGCCGGCAGTGGTCATGATACAATGAAATGATCGCACGACTCAAGGGATTCCTATGCGCATAACTTCACGAATATGGATGATCGCCGTTCTTGTCTCCGTCTTCTCGGCAACGGCGCTATGTGCGGAGGATGCATCCCTCCAAATGAACGGAATCATCAAATCGATGGTGGGCAAGGTGGAGGTGAACTCCAACGGCGCGGCAAAGTGGCGGGCGGCGCACGCGGGCATGGTGGTGAAGATGGGCTGGGATCTGCGGACCTATATCGAATCGAGCGCCGAGATCGAACTCGACAACGGCACCGTGCTGCGGGTGGGCGAGAACAGCGTTGTCACACTGTCGAAGCTGTTGCTCGACAAGCGCGGCAACGTGGAAAACTCCGACATCAAGGTGGCTACGGGCAAGATGTGGGCCAATGTCAAGAAGTTGACAAATACGCAATCGACCTTCGAGTTTGAGACACCCACCGCGGTCGCGTCGATCCGGGGCACCAGGCTCGGCATCAGCGTAAACCAGGGCGGCACGGAGATAGACGTGTACGAAGGCCTCGTTCTGGTTCGGTCCAAGGGCGCGGGCAAGGATGTTGCGGTTTCCTCGCGCAACCGTGCCGTGATAACCCAAGGGACCCACGCGATCCGGCTCGTAAATTTCGCCGCGGACAAAGACACGATCCGGGGCCAGGCGCCCATGCACGATCCGTTCAAGGACTCCACGGGCACAAAGAAGATTGACGCGCTGCTCGACACTACGAGGCTTGCCTCTTCCGCAGACACGTCCCTCCGGCTTGATGTTGCTTCTCCGGCGTCAGGCTCTTCGGTAAAGGAAACGCCGGTGCTGGTGAAAGGGAAGGCGAGCAGGGACGCGGTGCTCGACATCGGCGGCAAAGACATTGTGCTCGACCGCGACGGATCGTTCTCGTCACTGGTGGACCTGACGCTCGGCAGCAACATCATCGTGGTAACCGTGCGACGCGGCGCCGCGTGGAAAACCGCAAACCTTGCCGTCGAATATCATCCGTCGCTCGCGCTCAACATTGCCAATATTGTTGACAACATGCAAATAACATCGTCCGACATGACACTAGACATCGAGGTATCCGAAGGCGCGAAGTTCTCGGTAAACGGCGCGGAGGGGCAAACCAGAGTCTCACTATCTCCCGGGAGGAACGTGGTGACGGTGAAAGCGTGGGACCAGTGGAACACTGTGCTGGAAAAGTCGTTCGTGGTAAATTATGCCAAGTCCGCCGGTTTTACGCTTATCGTGACCACGCCCAAAGACCAGAGCGTCGTGCAAACCCCCACGATTCCCGTGAGCGGCAGTACGGCGCCCGGAGCCAAGGTAACGGTCAACGGCACGCCCGTTTCGGTGAGCCCGGCCGGCTTCTTTACGTATACGATTCCTCTTGCGGATGAGGCGCAGGATGTAACGGTGCATGTCGTGGCCGCGTTGGGGGATAATGATGCAACCGAAGACCGTACGGTAACCTACACCCCGCCCAGGCCGCCGCTGTTTCTCACTATTACCACGCCGGTTGACGGACAGGCCGTCCGGCAGAACGTGTTCCGGGTCCAGGGCAAAACCAGTCCGCGTGCCAAGGTGACGGTCAACGGCACGCAGGCGAACGTCTCGTCTACGGGCGTCATCACCTTCGACCAGCAGTTTACAGAACGCGATATCGGCGACTTCATATTCGAGATATCCGCCGCCGACGACACGTCGGAGATCACCAAGTCCTTTACCGTCAAGATAGACCCGTCGTCACCGCAAATCAATACAACGGCGCCCGTGCTTTCCATCCCCCTGCTCGAAGGCATGCTGGTTACCAAAGTGCAGAGACTTCTTGTCAATGTAACCGACAAGACTCCCGAGGACCAGATAACGCTGGAGATCCGGAACAACGGCGCCCACGAGGAAATGACGTTCAATCCCGGCGAGCAACAGTATTTCAATCTTGAGGAAGGTAAAAACACCTATTCAATAACGGCCTACGACATGGCCAAGAATCCTTCACGTCAATATCAAGGCACCATCTATTACGTGCCGAGCGTGTTCTCAATTGACATAATAGAGCCCTCCGACAACTCGCTTTCCGTAGAAGATTTGCCGCCCATGCCCCCGCCCGGAGGCGGTGCCGGGAAATCGTACGCCGGGCCAAAAATGGACGTGCAGGTGGAAATCGACGACGGCGTCCATACGATCCCGGAGGTGATCCGGGACGTGCGCCTCCTCTACGGCAGCAACGCGTCCCTCATGCTCGACCGGAAGAACTACCAATACTACCTGCAGGTGCCCATTACCAGGGGCCTCACGCGGTACACGGTGGTGGTCACCGATATCGCCGGGAATGAAGAGGGGCGCAAGACGTTCGACATGAACGTCCGCTGACTTCGACAGAAAAACGCTGAGGCGGGACACTATCCGCGATGCTATTGGCGCTCTTATTGAAAGAATCCCGGGTTATATACTATTTTGGTGTCAAAGGAACTCTGCTCATGAACGGAGAAAGGAAGTCGCCGAAGAAGCACGAAACCGGCAAACCCGTATTCGGCAACGATGTCGACGACGTTCTCACGAAGAAAATCATGGGGCATTCCACCGGCACGGGCGACGCTCCCGCGTTGTCAACTCGAAACTCCGGAAAAGAATCCGCTTCTTCGGCTTCCCCGCTGGCCTACAGGACGCCGGAGGAAAAACGCGCAGCCAAACGGACGGGGTACGGCGTTGCCGCCCTCGTCTGCCTGGTTCTCCTGGGCGCAATAACCTACCTGTGGGCAAGATTCCGCAGCGAATAACCCCGTGATCCTCCTCGCGCTCACCGACATCCATTCGAAAATCGCTCTGCTCAAATCAATTGCCGCCGATATCGAAGCCGCCGACGCGGTGCTGATTGCCGGCGATATCACGCATTTCGGCGGCAGCGGCGAGCTGGTAACCGTCCTTGACGAAGTGAAAAAGTACGGCCGGCCCGTGTATGGTGTGTGCGGAAACTGCGACCGGCCGGAGGCGATCATTGCTCTTGCACAATCCGGGGCTGGCATCGATCGGAAAGCCGCGGTCGTTGGCGGCATGACAGTAGTCGGCATCGGCGGATCGCTGCCTGCGCCGGGAGGCACCCCCAACGAATTCAGCGAGGCCGATTACAAGCGTTTCTTGGGACTGGAGCCGTTTGCGTCGCTTGCGCCGGGTTCATTTATCCTCGTCTCACATCAGCCGCCGGCGAACACCGCAGTCGACAAGGTATGGATCGGAACACACGTCGGCAGCAGCGAGATTCGCAGCTTCATCGAAACGAAGAAGCCGCTATTGTGCATAACCGGGCACATTCACGAGGCGCTCGGGCTTGACACAATAGGATATACGCGCATCGTTAACCCGGGGCCGCTAAAGAGCGGAAACTACGCGATGATTGAGATCGAAGGGGCGAAGGTGAAGGGGATAGAATTGAAGAGGGGGTGACCGGACACCGAAAACACCCCCTCACATGATCGTTCACCATGCCCACAGCCTGCATATGTGAATAGCAAATGACCGATCCCGCAAAGGTGAACCCCCGCTTCCGGAGGTCCGCGCTCATCGCGTCCGAAATCGGCGACGTGCAGGGCACATCTTTCCAGGACGCGTACGGTTTCTCCGGAAGCACCGTTGCGTTGTCTGTAAACCGCCACATATAGCGGGAGAACGTACCGAATTCCTTCCGGATTTCCTCGAAGCGTTTTGCGTTGTTGATTGCAGACACGATCTTGAGCCGGTTACGGATGATGCCGGCGTCTCCCATGAGCCGCGAAACGTCGGCGCCTTTGTACGCCGCGATAACACGCCAGTCCCAATTGTCAAATGCAACGCGAAATAGCTCGCGCCGTTTGAGGATGGTTATCCAGCTCAGTCCCGCCTGGAAACCTTCGAGGATCAGGAATTCAAACAGCTTCTTGTCGCGGTGAACAGGCACGCCCCATTCGTTGTCGTGGTAGGCACGGTAGATAGGGTCGGTGCCGGCCCAGGGGCAGCGGACTATCGGGCGGATTGTCTTTGGCATGGTAACAAAATACGCCGGGGAGAAGATTCTGTCGAGGAGTTTTGACCACGAGGCGCAACCCCGGGGGCGACTCTCACGGCCGCAGCGCAAGCCTGCAATGGGCGGCCGTGGCCCGGTACACCGCGGTTGCATCGTCCCGGGAAAGCGTCACGGCCAGGCAAATCCTGGGACACGGCAGCGAGTCGTGAGCAAGCGCCGCGGCAGCGTCGTGCGCCGTGTAGCCCGCTTTGCGCCCTTCAAACAAAATCCGTTGTAGAGCATACCGGATCGAAGGCAATTCAATTTGCCTTATATCAAGTTGCAGAGAGTTCCCAAAGTACATCACGCAATTCACGTCGCACTTTTCGAAAGGTGCCGGCATGTCGGACGCGGCAGTGGCGGCAACGGTGTCTTTCGGCGCGCGCTTCACTTTAGACGGTATCTTTACAATCGTTGCAAACTCCATCTGCTTCACAAGCGGGCTCGATGTCAGGACAGATAGGCCTTGGCTGCGGCGCAGGGCTTCCACTGTGGAGCAGGTCCGGAATCCGAGCAAGGGACATTGTCGAACCGTGCAGCCACGTATGACTAGGCACAAACGCCCTGCGGGGGCGTCGAGCACCATGTCCACCGAATCGTCGCCTGCCATGGCGCAAACGGATTGCAGAAACGACGCTTCAAGCCGCTTTGATGCCAGTGTGTCAAGTACCGGTGAACCCGTTGTAGCGGCCGGCCTCACAAGCGTGCCTGGCAAGGCAGGCGAATACCGAAACGCAAAGGCCGGAATCGCCACGCAGAAGACAAACGTCACCAGCGGAAATACGGCGCAGCAGACCAGAAACGCCGCGAGAAGCGGACGATCCTTTTGCAAAACCATCAGTTCGCTCCGGACCCGACTTATCATCAATACATGTACACTTTCGATCCCACGTGCATGTTTGCATATACGGCCTTCAAATCTTCGTCGCCGAGCCGGACGCAGCCGTGCGTAACGGGCAGCCCCAGAAACCGCTGATATATGGTGCCGTGAATCATATATCCGTGTCCAAGCATAAGCGCGTAATCTCCGAGAACGCCGGGCTCGAAACGCTCTTCTGCATTGGCGGGAGGAACCGGCTTGCCGTCTTCGACAAACGCCCAGTCCGGCATTCGCCACACCGGAGATTCTATCTTGGTAAGGACGGTGAACATGCCTCGCGGGGTCTCAAAGATCCAAGAGCGCTTGTCGTTTGCCTTGAGGAGAACGTAACTTCCGCTTGAACACTTGCCCCTCCGAAGATCGGCTTGACCGTTTGTGAGATCGAATTGATTGTCGATGGTGTTGACAATAAGATAAGGATCGTCGCTCCTGCCGCCGGAAATGCTCGCGGCGAGCTTGGCGATTGTCCTGTTGAGCGTTGCGCGTTCCCTTCGCAGGTCCGCGGCCGTCGTCATCCGGACGGCTGGGGGTGCACACACAAGCCGGGTGAGGATAATGAAGTCTTGAAGCGCCGGGGCGAGAGCAAGGATCGCGGCGGAAAGAACCAATCCCGCCAGGGCGCCAAGCGCCGGGAAAAGGATCGTGCGCAGCGTGTCGACACGGCTATGTTCACCAACTGAACCCTGCGGTACCTGTTGCGCCTGATTTACTGCCGCTGGCAAGGGGGGGGCGTTCATTTGATGTCCGTTCTTGTTGTGTGTGCAAACGCATTCCCCGTATCGACGGAGCCGACGATGGCCATGGGTGTACCGATTTCCGCGAGGTCGAACAAGCGTTTCATGTCGCCGTTGCAGAGCGCAATGCATCCGTTTGTCCAGTCCGCGCCCCTGCCGCCGCTGCCGTGAATTTCCACCAGATCCCCCAAAGATGCGCCGGGCGGCAGCAAGCCGGCACTTCGCAGATTGCAAAAAGCGATCCGATCCTGCGAATTCGGGTAATTAAGGACGAGTGCCTTGTAATATTTTGATTGCCCCTGATTCTTCTTCCGGCAAATGGAGTATCGGCCTTCCGGCGTGGCTTTATCTCCACAATGGGTCTTCTGTCCCAACCACTGGGGCCCCAATTCTGCACGCGCGCAAAAAATGCATTTGCCGCAGCTGTACACGCGAAGCGAATGGGCGAGCTTGTCCACAACGATAGCGGTATTTCCGCTTTTGCCGGACCATGCAATGGTTTGCGCCACCCATTGTCGCCACTGTGCCGCCTTTTCCAGATAGTGAGAAAGTGTCTGAGCAACAGCGTCGTTTGCGTCGCGAATGATCTCGTGTGCACGATTTATTCTGGCATAGGCGTCTTGTGTTCTGCCTGATGCCAGCGCAGCCTTGCCTTCGGCGAGCGCGATCGCAGCCCGGGCGAAGTGCACGCGTGCGGTATCGGCCAGAGGGAGATTCCGGTATCGTGCGGCGTAGTCTGCAAGGCATTGCTCGGTTTCCGCGACAAGCGCCGGGACACGCCGCGCCATCGAATCCCTTGCCCCGACGGATTCGTGTTTCGCAATGCGCGCCAGCGAGTCGGTGCGTTGTGCAAGCAGTTTCAGGCTGTCGAAATTGCGTGCAAGGAAGAAAGCGGAATTTTGCAACGCCCATGCGCGCAGCAAGTGCTCGAAGCAGGAGTCCGCCTGAAGGTAAGGACCAGGGGCGAAAATAGCGGAACCGCTGTTGCGTGCGTCAATGAGCGACTGCTGGCAGCGCTTTATGGACGCCATTGGCGGACGCGGGGCAACAGCAAGGCAAAGCATCGCCGCTGCCGGCGCACAGGCAAGAGCAAAGATCCTTGCTGTTTTCATGGTGGTTTCCCCAAAGCATGGACAAAAAAAAGAAAGCCGGCGCCCAGGCTGACCTCGGGCACCGGCTTTGCGAAATGCCGAATCGGCTACTTCTTTTTCTTTCCGACAGGTTTGGCCGTTTTCGCAATTGCCGTGTTCAGCTCATTTTTGAGCGAGTCGAGTTTGGCGATCCCCGCATTCACCTTGTCGCGCGCTCCAATAAAATCACCGCTCGCCTTGAGCGTCTTTGCATCGTTGATCGCGGCTTCGGTGGTCGATACTTCACTCTCCATGGCATTCAGAGCCGACTTCCCTTCCTTGCCTTTGGGCGCTCTTTTGAGCAGGTCCTTCGTTTCGGAAAGCATTGCCTGAGACTGTGTGAAGAGAGAGTCGAGTTCTGCTCCAACCTTGGCTTTTTCCGCCGCTGCCTTTGCCTTTGCATCGAGTGCAAGAGCATTGGCAGAGGCAATAAGCGCCTTGGCATGGTCATAATTGATGCCGAAGATTCCCGAGGATTTCTGCTTCTCGATTTCCACGTTTGCGGCTTTCAGCGAATCCGAAGCCGCCAAATACACCTGCGCCACATAGATGTCGGCTTGCGCGGCTTTGGCCGAATCGAGCGCTGCTTTGGCTGAACTAAGCTCGGTTTGCGGTGCTTTTGCGCAGCCGGTTATGAGCGCGGCGGCGACGGCGGCGGTACACAGCGAGAGAAACGAACGATACGACATACGAAGGCCTCCTGTTGATGTGAGTGGATGAAAAGACATATTGCCTAAAATCAATCTATAACGGTTTACACAATCCGGGTTCTGGTGCGCGGCGGTTCAAGCTGCGGCAGTCGATCTGCGGCTCCCGGCCGGGAATTCCTCCTTCCCGAAAAAAACGGGTTGCGCGCCCACGGAAAAACCGCGCAAGATGTCCGTTGCGGGAGACAGGTGTTCCCGCGAGGCCGGAGCCGGCGCGCAGTCCGCAAGTATCGCTTTATCTCCAAGGCGGGCGGCGAGGAACCGAAGGTCCGGCGCCGAAGGCCGTGGCGCGCCTCCCTGCAAGCGGCGGTTTGCTCCGCTTTGCAAAAAGATCTTGTCTGCCCGTATCTTTCTGAGCCTTTGTGCCAGCTTCCCGCAGTGATCGTCGGAACTGTTGATGTTGGTTGTCAATGTAACATGAATCCAGAATCTCCCTTTAAAAAGGCGGCTGAACTCCGCGACGCCGGTACAGAAACGGCCAAACGGCACCAGGGCGCTGGGTCGGTTCATGGTTTGAAAGGTGGCCTTATCGGCGGCGTCGAACGAGGCGAGCACTACATCCGCGCCTTGGAGATCGTGCTGGACATCGTGTCGCCACAAGAGCCCCCCGGAAGTGTGAACGGCGACCGGGATATTTGTCAAGCTCTTGGCGAGGTTGATTAGCGCCGGAAGGCTTTTGTTAAGGGTAGGGTCGCCGGTTCCGCCGAAAACAATAAAATCGGGAGCGGGACTTTTCCTCGACAGGCCGGCGATCTCCGGTCTTAGGCTGTCGAGGGACACGCAATCGTCAAAGCGGTCGATGCTCAGCCGAGTCGTTTTTCCATGGGGGCAGTACACGCAGTCAAAAGGACATGCCTTGCAGGTTGTCGCGGCTATTTCCATGGCGCAGCCGAAGAAGGGAGAACGAACCAGCCGGCCTGCGGGCCGGTGCGGGGCGATACGGGGCACGGCGGCGTCCTTGCCTGTGTAGGCGAGAAAAATTCGGTGAACCAGGTTCTCTATGACAGCCATAGGTTGCTCCATTCTGTACGATACGTCAAGGGCTGGTCAGCCCTGCGACTTTTTCCATTGCTCGTAATGCACCCGGCATTCGTCGTACCGTGAGATCGGGTATTTGCGTTCGGCCGGATGTCCCACAGCCACAATTGAGAACGGGACCACGTGTTGCGGCGCACCGGTAACAAGCCGAACCTTCTGGATGCGGCCTTCAACGGGATAAATGCCGAGCCACACGGCGCCAAGTCCGATCAGGTTGGCTTCCAAAAGGATGTTTTCCGTTGCCGCCGAACAGTCGAGCATCCAGCATCCATGCTGTTTTTGCAACGATTCGTCACCGCAAACGAGAATCGCGACCGGTGAATCTTTGACAACGTAGGTGTATGCCGAAACCTGCGATAGGGTAAGCCGTATCGACGGGTCGGTAACAACCACAAAATGCCATGGCCGCTCGTCGTCCGCCGAAGGAGCGCACATGCCCGCGCTCAGAAGGGCGCGAACCTGGGCTTCGTCGACTTTTTCATGCGTAAACCGGCGAATGCTTCTTCTGCTGAGTATCGGATCGGTGCGGGGCATGTTTACTTCTCGCTGTTTATCTTCTAAAGAAGAGGTATTACCAACGCATGTTTCGTGCCAACGCTCCAATAGGGCGCCTTGTATATTAAATACGCTTGGCTATCAAGAAAACAGAGTAGTTCGCTGTCTATTTGACAGGACTGGCTGTCAATTTGAAAGGTTCTCTGTGAGAGCGAAAGACCTGAACATCGCCGAACTTGTCCAATTTTCCCCGGGATATGTTGGTTTGCAGGGACGGCGTCTTTTGATCCACGATCTTTTTGCGCTTGGACAGTTTCGGCGCGATCTGATAGAAACCGTGGGTGAGGACATGGGGCGCCGCATTCTCACGCGCAAGGGCTTCTTCTGGGGCCAGGCCGATGCGGCCGGCATGCAGCGCCTGTACCAGTGGGACAGCCTTGGAGAATGGATTGCGGCGTCGGCGGCATTGTCCCAGATCTCCGGAAGAGCGCAAATGTCAACAAACATTACCTTGCTTGATGAGGCCACGGGCCGCATAGAGGTCGAAATGACGACCGACAATTCGGCTGAGGTGGAAGAATACCGCAACGAGCTTGGCAAGGCGTCAAAGCCGGTCTGCTGGGTAACGGTCGGGTACGCCAGCGGCTATGTTTCGTACTGCATGGGGAAAAGCGTTTACTTTGTGGAGGCGCACTGCCAGGCGGCGGACGCCCCCGGCTGCGTCTTTGTCGGCAAGGATGTCGATTCGTGGGGGAGTGTCATAGAAAAAGACAAGCCATATTTTCTGGCGGCCGATATACAGAAAAAAGTGCTCGAACTCTCACGGCGGATCAGAAATCAACAGCGCACGCTTGTCCAGCAGCGCAACCAACTTAAGACGTCGCTCCAGCCGGGCGTGCTTTCCGGGATAGAAGTAAAAAGCAAGTCCTTCCGCGCCGTGCTGGATCTCGCCGAACGTGTGGCGGCATTCGACACAACGGTGCTGATCACCGGGGAGACCGGCACGGGCAAGGAAGTGCTTGCCCGTCATATCCACGCCTGTTCCGCGCGCAAGGACGGCCCGTTTCTCGCTGTAAACTGTTCCGCATTGCCCGAAAATCTGCTCGAAAGCGAATTGTTCGGCCACAAGGCCGGATCGTTTACCGGCGCGAAGACCGATCAGATCGGTCTCTTCAAGGCTGCGGAAAAGGGCACCATTTTTCTGGACGAAATCGGAGACATCTCTCCCCAATTACAGGCCAAGTTGTTACGCGTTATTCAATCCAGGGAAATCAAGCCGGTCGGCGACACAAGGACGCAGCAGATAGATGTTCGAGTCATTTCGGCCACGAACCGCGATCTGGATCAGCTTGCCGAAGAAGGAGCGTTTCGGAAGGATCTGCTTTACAGATTGAGAGTTGTCCTCGTCGCGGTGCCGCCCCTGCGGGACCGGCGGGACGATATCCTGCCCCTCACGAGGCATTTCCTTGACCAGTTCAAGCGCCGCCACAAAATCGCGAACCTCCGCCTTTCTCCGGCGGTTGCCGACGTACTTACCAAATACGATTGGCCGGGAAACGTGAGGGAGCTGGAGAACGCACTCGAACATGCTGCGGTGTTGTGCGCAGACGGCCTTGTTACGCCGGACATCCTCCCGCGGGATGTTGCAGGAAGCATTCCGGAAAAAGGAGTGGCGGATCGGCACGGGACGCTGGAAAGTCTGGAGCGTCAGCACATACGACGCGTTCTGGATCAGACCGGCGGCAATCGAGCCGAAGCTGCGCGGAGCCTTGGCATAAGCGAATCAACGCTGTACCGCAGATTGCGTGATTTGCCCGGGTCCAGGACATAGACCGGCGCGATCCTGCGAATGCGGCCGTACCCTTACATCTCGTATTGTATCGTAACCAATCCGGAGGTCCAACAATGTCCCAAAAAACTATTGATCAGTCCCGCTGCACGCGGTGCAATCGCTGCATCGAGATTTGTCCCCTCGAAATTTTTGAAATCGACCCGTTAACATCCTTCCCAGCCGTCTCGCGCCCAAAAGACAAACGCTGCACGGCATGCGGCCATTGCGCGGCAATATGCCCGCAGAACGCCATCGACCTTCAGGATGATTCCCTGCAGGGGCCGCCGGGCCGCGAGGCCGAGCCGGCACTTTCTCCCGACCAGGTCGCTGCGTACTTTGTGCGTCGCCGGTCAACCCGCCGTTTCCGGCCCGAGCCCGTAGAAAAGGGGACGCTGGAAAAACTCCTCGACATCGCGCGGTATGCGCCGTCCGGTGTCAATCGCCAGCCCGTCTCATGGAGCATCGCGTACTCGCCGGGGGCCGTGGGCAAACTTGCCGCGCTATCGGTCGACTGGATGCGCTCGCAGATTCCCCTCAAGACGCCGCTTTCCCTTGGCCTGCGGTTCGATATCCTCCTTGAGGCATGGGAAAAAGGCAAGGACCCGCTCTGCCGGCACGCACCTCACTGCATCTTCGCCCATGCTCACAAGGAAGACCGCATGGCGGTCACCGACGGAACCGTTGCGCTGGCACAGGTGGAGCTGGCTGCGGCGGCCTTCGGCCTCGGCGTCTGCTGGGCCGGCTATTTGAATATTGCGACAAACTCGTATCAGCCGCTTAAGGCTGCCGCGGGAATACCGGATGACAATGCTTGTCTGGGAGTCCTGATGATCGGACGGCCCCAGTATGCTTTTGCAGGAATTCCCAAAAGGAAAGCGGCAAGGGTGGGTTGGGTGTGATGGACGAACCGGGACTAGGTTCGTGTCGCCCGACGGGGAGCTTACGTGCGTGGCGGCTTTTTGCGGCCGGGACGCCGTTTCTCCCACAGCGCTTCCGCCAGTTCCAGATCCCCTTGTGTCGTGATCTTGAAGTTGAGCGCATCCCCCTGCGAAATGCCCACTGCAGCGCCCGAGGCCTCCAACAGCAGTGCCTCGTCGGTAGGAGGGGACGAAAGGCGCGCCGCGGCGTCGAACGCAAGGAGAAGCTTGCCGCGGAGAAACAGCTGGGGGGTTTGCACGCGGACAATGGCGCTTCTGTCAAGAGTTTCGCCGGCGCGGTCGCCCGAGAACCTTCGTATCGTGTCCACTTCGGGGATTGCGGCGATGACCGCATCGAATTTCCTTGACGCGCGCAGGACTCCGTCTATCACGGCCGTGGCAACGAACGGCCGTGCGGAATCGTGGATCATCACCCACGTCGCTTCCGACGCTTCCACGCCGTTTCTCACGGATTGCCACCGGTGCTCGCCGCCCGGGACAACAGTGACCTCTTTGTGCAGGCAAAGCCCGTTCACGATGCGCCGTGTCTGCGGTACCATGGCCGGGGGCGCCACCACAATCAGGCTGCCCACTGCTTTGTGTGCGACGAACGTGAGGAGCGAATGCACGAAGAGCGGCCGCCCACCAAGCCGGACGAACGCCTTGGGAACTTTCGCGCCCAGCCGTTTTCCGCTTCCCGCGGCAACAATAATGCAATCTACCGAAGCTCGATTCATGGTCGCGTTGTTCCCTGTCAACTGTCAACTTTGAACTCTTGACCTCTTTCTTCTTTCCACAATTCCCGCAACTTTCATAGGCAACCCGAAGATCCTTATGAACCCGCGCGCATCCTTCTGGTCGTAGAAATCGGTGTCGGTAAATGATGCGAGGTCGTTCAGATACAACGAATTCGGCGACTGCGAGCCTGCCGGGTAAATGCCGCCCTTGTAGAGCTTGAGCTTTGCCGTGCCGGAAACGTTTTCCTGGGTGGAATTTACAAACGCGTCGAGCGATTCGCGGAGCTTGGAAAACCACTGGCCGTTGTACACAAGGTCGGCATATTTGAGGCTCATCATTTCCTTGTAATGCAGAGTTTCGCGGTCGAGTACGAGGCGTTCGAGCTCACGGTGGGCTGCATAGAGAATGGAACCGCCGGGCGTTTCGTACACGCCCCGCGACTTGATCCCCACAAGCCTGTTCTCCACCATGTCAACGTGCCCGACGCCGTGGGCCGCGCCGATTCGGTTGAGCTCCGAAAGAAGCTTGATAGGAGTGAGCGCCTTGCCGTTCACCGAAACGGGCGTTCCTTTTTCGAAACCGACGGTAACGTACACAGGTCTTGCCGGCGCCTTTTCTACGGTGCTGGACAGGGTAAAGACATTGTCCGGCGGCATTTTCGCCGGATCTTCTAGAATGCCGCCTTCGTGGCTGATATGCCAGATGTTTCGGTCTTCCGAATAAATGCGCTTCTTTGACTGGCTCACGGGAATGTTGCGCTCCGCCGCGTAGGCCAGGCAGTCTTCGCGCGAGTGGAGCGTCCACTTGGGGTCTTTCCACGGAGAGATAATGCCGAGCGAGGGGTCAAGCGCCATCACGGTGAGTTCGAAACGAACCTGGTCGTTTCCCTTGCCCGTTGCGCCATGGGCCACGGCATCGGCGTTCTCTTTGTGCGCGATTTCAACGGCGCGCTTTGCAATAATGGGCCGCGCAAAGCTGGTGCCGAGCAGGTAACTTCCCTCGTACACGGCGCCGGCCCTGAGCGTGGGATATATGTAGCCGGTAATGAACTCCTCGCGAAGATCTTCGAGGTAATACTTCGATGCGCCCGTCCTTATTGCTTTCTGCTTGAGACCGCTCGTTTCTTCGGCCTGGCCGACGTCCGCGCACATGGCGATAACCTGGCAATGGTAGTTCTCCTTGAGCCACGGAATCATGATGGAGGTGTCGAGACCGCCTGAGTACAGCAATACTACCTTCTTCATAGGTGTGAGCCTTTCGAACAATGTCTATGGAACAGGTTGATTATTGGGAAAACGCGAACCGTTGCATTACCTTGCGCTCAAAAATACCGGCACGGATTTCGGTTCCCTGTTCAAATTATCAAAAAGGTAATACATCCCCGAGGCGTACCTTCCCACTGGAGTTATGGTTCGCGTGTGTTCGTTGCAGATAAGTCGTACAGGCGCCGATCGGCCCGCGCAGTCGACCACGCGAAGGCTCGCAGGATGCACATCGCCAACAAAAACGTAGGATGCTTGAGAGGCCCTTATCCGCCACCCGGAAGCAGCTCCACGCGATGCGGAACTCGCAAATTTCACCGCTGCGGCGCCTGAGTCGCAGTTGACAATACTTGCCAGGAAATCGGAGATCATGTCAACGGTTGTGTCCATTTTCGGGTCGACAGCCGGGAAGCCATGTCCCGTGCTGTCGAACAGCTTGAGCCTGCTGTAAATCCCCAAATCTTGGGCGCGCTTGTAGATCGGCGCGCTGCCGAAGACCCTCAAGATGTCGTATCCCAAGCCCGAGAAGATGCTGCCGTAATTGTAGGGCACGACATCGTCCGATAGCCCGTGGAAACTGATGATGGGCACGTTGCCCCGCGCCATCCACAGCGTGTCCCCGATGGCGCCCCAGCAGTTGACAACCGCGCTGATTCGCGAGGAATAGCCGGGCGTACCGCTGTTGCCTTCGATGTTCCCCAGAACGACAGTGTCGACGGATGCGGGCACTTCGCTTTGGTCAAGATAGGCGTGGTGGATGGCGGCAAACGCCCCGGCCGAGGTGCCGCCTTCGAATATCAGGCTCGTATCGATCCGGTACTCGATCGCGTGCGCGCGGAAGAACCGGACGGCTGCCTTTGCATCCTGCACGGCGCGATAGTTTGCGCGTTCGAAATAGGCTCCCTGGGGAGGGAAAAGCGACTCGACGCCGAGACGATAGTCTATGGAAGTGGTAACATAGCCTCGCCGGGCAAACTCCGCGCAGAGCCTGAGGATCACGTCGTCGGATTGCCTGGTACCGGTGATGAAGGCCCCACCGTGAATCAAAACGACAAGCGGCCGCCGTTTCGAGGTATCGCCCGACGGCCGATACACGTCGCATTTGAGCGTGTCAAGGAGACCTGTCAGGTCGGTATTCATACCGTACACGATATCACGTGTCGTATCGATAGCCGGGAATACCGGCTTTGCGAATCGGTCCGAACACGATGCTTGCGCGCCGGCACATGCTGCGCATAGCAGCGCCGCGACGACCGCAACAACGGCGGACCTCGTGGTCACAGTTTGCATTGGACAAGTACCTGTTCGAACATGGCGAGAGCGGCTTTGATGTTCTTTTCCTCAACGATGAGCGGCGGCATGAACCTAACGGTGTTTTGCTCGGCCTTGATCAGAAGGAGGCCTTTCTCTTTGCAAAGGGGTATAAGCTCCTTGGGGTCCTTGTTCATCTCCACGCCCACGAGCAGGCCCCGGCCCCGCACCTCCTTGATGCCGGCGTGCGATGCGGCCAAAGCCGCGAGTCCGTTTTTCAATGCCGCACCGTTGTTCACAACAGCGGACAGAAAAACGGGCTGAGAAATGATATTGAGCACCACGCACCCCAGGGCGCATGCGAGGGGGTTGCCGCCGAACGTTGTCCCGTGATTGCCGGGCGAAATGGCGCGCGCGATGTGATCCTTGCAGACCACGGCGCCCAGCGGGAGTCCTCCGCCGAGCGGTTTTGCCGCCGCGAGAATATCGGGGACAATGCCGTATTGCTCGCAGCACCAGAGCGTGCCGGTGCGGCCCATGCCGCACTGGATCTCGTCGAAC
>Ga0182027_10002468_pt1 | contig 29980 bp, 26 predicted proteins | sample 712E1DmetaG_FD_121300 | JGI IMG/M metagenome (GOLD analysis project Ga0182027, IMG submission 121300) | Permafrost microbial communities from Stordalen Mire, Sweden - 712E1D metaG (Illumina Assembly) | ecosystem: Environmental > Terrestrial > Soil > Wetlands > Permafrost | place: Sweden...
AATGGCCGCGGGACTCATCCAGGGTTTTCGTGGCGCTAACCCTAAATATTTTATGCTGGAATCCATGTGCAAACATATGATGGCAAACAGCAATGAAGCCAATCGAATGCGCTCCTCCTCCAATTTTAACCAGCGGCTTATGATGGAGTATTACGGCAAATCTTTTGAAATAGCGCTGTTGGAAGGGCCTGCCCAATCGTACATGACCGCCTACAATCAGGTCAATGGCGTGGATTGTATATGGAACCAGTCCATTAAAAACATGGTCCGGCACGTTTGGAAATGGGACGGCGCCGTGTGTTCGGATGACGGCGATCTGTCGGGGTCTTCAAATCCCGCATATACAACCGAGGCCCAAAAATGCGCCGCAGCCATTAAATATGGAACGATAAGCGCCTTTGACGATGGCTCCTCTTTTGGAACGGCCCCTGCCGACGCAATTACGGGCGGATACATGACTATCACCGACGTCGATACCGTCATCAGAAATACTTTTCGAATACGGACCCGTCTGGGCGATTTGGACCCTGCCTCAAGCGTACCCTATAAATCCTTAACCGGAACGCCCTGGACCAGCGATTCGGCCAAGGCGCTTGCGAGGCTAGTAACGCAAAAATCCATCGTTCTCCTGAAGAACCTGAACAACACGCTCCCCCTCAACAAAAGCACCATACAATCGATCGCCGTCATCGGCGCGATAGCGGACTCGGTTACCATAGATTGGTATGGCGGAACTCCTCCATTTAAAGTTACTCCGCACGCCGGAATCGTTTCCAAGGTCGGGACCGGCGTCACCGTGACCTACGCGGCGGACAATACCAATAGCGCAGCCGTCAACGCGGCCAAGGCGTCGCAGGTGGCCATTGTTTTCGCGGGGAACCATCCGACCTGCGCCGCCGGGTGGGGAGTTTGCTCGGACCCCAGCGAAGGCAAGGAAGGTATTGACAGAACGCAAATAACCCTTAACGCGACCCAGGAAACCTTGATCGAGCAGGTGCATGCAGCGAATCCCAAAACCATTCTGGTGCTCATCAGCAGCTTTCCCTATGCGATTACCTGGGAAAAGGACAGCCTTCCCGCGATCGTCCACATGACGCATTGCAGCGAGGAAACCGGAGACGCCCTGGCCGATGTCTTGTTCGGCGACTACAATCCCGCGGGCAGGCTCACCCAGACCTGGGTCCGGGCGCTTACCGATCTTCCCACGATGACGGACTATGACATCACAAAAGGCCGGACCTATATGTATTTCACCGGAACGCCGCTGTTTCCCTTCGGCTACGGTTTAAGCTATAGCACATTTACCTACGCAAATCTCGTCACGAGCGCCAGCAACCTGTGTCAGGGCTCCATTAACGTAAGCGTCGACGTCACTAATACCGGCACCCTCGCCGGAGACGAAGTGGTGCAGCTTTACGTGAAGTACCCGGGTTCGGCGGTCCCCCGGCCCAACAAGCAGCTCCGGGGATTCAGCCGGGTAAACATTGCGGCCGGCGCGACGACGACGGTTACCATTCCGCTGCTCTATAAGGACATCGCGTATTGGGATTCAACCCAGTCTAATTGGGTGGGGGAGAACGGAAGCATCCAGATCCTGGTGGGCGGCTCGTCGGACAGTTCCGCCTTGACATTGAGTAAAACCGTGTCGGTATGCTCGGGAATAGTCGGCGTTATCCAAGCCAGGTCGACGAATGGCTCCCGCGAGGCCGTTTCTTCCATGACCTGTCCGATGGCCATCGTGCGCCAGGGAGCGTCCATGGGCATAGCGGTAACTTTTGAGTCCGCGGCCGTCTGCGAATTAAACGTTTTTGACCTGATGGGCGTGCGCGTCGGCCATGCAAGCGGAAAATTGGCGTCGGGCAACGGCTATCTTTCCCTTGGCAGAACGCTCCATCCGGGACTTTACGTGGTCTCCGGCCGTATCAATGGCGATGAATATTCGAAGATATGCATGGTGAAGTAAAAGGCGTTTGATTTACACCTCCTATAACACGCGCACTGCAAAATCCCCACGGGGTTTTGCAGTGCGTTTTCTCTCCGGCATTCAGCGAAAGTATATCGGCCCCATGCGAGATGGTTGAGGCAACCATTATACCGAGAAATTTGAAGAATAAAAGTAATGGGGCCTGAACAATGTTGGTTGAGGCAGTTGTGCATGAAATTAACGTTCGACATCGTAAAGATTCCCAATAAGTAAGAGCATCCGCTTGCAAAAGGCCATATCAGGATAATTGACCTCACCGAATGAGAAGAAATAAAAGCAATGGAACCCTTCAATAATAAACCGACGGTTTTAGGGGGGGAAGCGAAGCAGAAGGCCGTTTGCAGAGATTCGAGTTGCCTTAATCAACAGGTCAGCGAATTTTAACCTTGAATACTATATCTGCGCGACAAAAAAGGCGCCCCCGGTAAACCGAAGGCGCCTTTTTCTAAAAGTTCCCGTTGGCTTCTATTTTCCTTTGGCTTTCATCTTGGCTTCGGGAACGGAAGGTTCCTGAAGCGAAGAAGTATCGACCTTTTTCCCTTGCCTCAAGGCCTCGGCCCGAAGCTCCTCGACGCTGCTCATGGACTCGCCCAAATGGAGGCTCATGAACTCCGCGTCGTCGGCAAGTTCGCACTCCGGCGTGTTCTTGAGGACCCAGCGGTAATTGATCTGCGCAAGGTCGGATTTGTTAAGGTATTCATCGTTGATGAACCCTATCATGGAGAAGGTGTTGCAGCGCTTGCTCTTGTCGTTTGACAAGATCAAATAGTCGCGATAATTTTTGATCGCTTCGCTGTACAATTGCTTTTCGGTGAGTATTTTTGCAAGCTCGGGGTAGGCCCGCATGCCTTCGGGGGTGAAAGGAAACGCGGAAATAAGGGTCCGGTAGTTGGTTTCCGCGCCTTGAGTGTTTCCCGTATCGCGAAGCGAGTCCGCCTTTGCTATCAATGCGGCGGGGTTTTCCTGGCCTTCATCGTCCTTCCAATCTTTTGACAAATAGGTAATGGAGGTCTTTTTCCTCAGATCGTAAATCCCGGCCTCGACTTTATTGAACGCGGCCTTCTGGATGTATTGGTTTATCACGTTTTTCAGGCTTGTGGAGTCAGGTCGCACGGAGGGATTGCCATGCTCGTCCCAATAGGAAAATATGCACATTTCAGTATCGACCGATACCGTCGACTTTGCGCTGGGAATCAGGTCCTTATTGACATAATTTGAAACGACCGTCAATTTCCAGGCCCAATCCATGGCCGCTTTGATGTCGTCCTTATCTTCAAAACCCTGCTGCCTGGCTTTTTCGGAGAACAATTTCCATTTCAAGAGCCATTGCGCAAGCTCGCGCGTCCCCGAGGGATTATTGTAGTATCCGCGCTGTTCCTGTGGAATCCAGCTGGTTATGACATTCATATCGGCCGGAGTAACGACCTTCTTTTCACCATACCATACGTTCATGGAATCAGGGAACTTGGTCTTGAACCGCTCTTTATAAAATGCCTTCATGAAGAAATCGGGGGTCGTGCGATGGATGTTGTATACCCATCGGGATTTTACCATTGCCGTATCGATTTTCGTCGTGTCCTTGACTTTCCGCAGGAGTGAATCCGGCATGGGATGGCCCGCTGACCAGCGTGCTTTTACCGTGGCCGTATCGACTTTCGAACCGTCTTTAGACTTTCGCAGCAAGGAATCCGGCACGGGATGGTCCGCGGACCATCGGGATTTTACCATGGTCGTATCGACTTTCGAAGTATCTTTGGGCTTTCGCAGCAAAGAATCGGGGACCGGATATTTTACGAGAAACAGAGTATCGACAATGCCCGATCTGACCTCCGCCAACGGCGCATAATAGGCTGAATCATGCTGGGGAATTTTCTTCTTAACGGTCGTATCTTTGGGATCAGTGCCTACCTTGACGATCCTTTTGTAAGACGCCTGGTGGGCCTTATAATACGCCTCGATCTCTTTTTCGGTGAATCCGAGGTTCTGGCTCAGGATCTGCTTTAAATACAGCTGGGCGGGGAAATACGTCTTTTTCCACTTCCAGTCGTCGCTTGATTTTTCCTTGTCCGCCTCGGTCATGGACTTCGCTTTATCAAAGAGCACCTCGACATCAATGAGAAAAGTCATGTCCGGATGGGACCCCGGAAAAAATTCACCCATCGATGAAGGGAACATATGCGAAGCCTCCAAAAAGGCCTCCTCGTTCTGGCGCGTAATGGTCTCGCCGTCAATCTTGACCAGCATGTCTTTTGTATCGACTTTTTGGCAAAAGCAACAGAGACACAGCAGAAAAAGCATCAGCCCGAACCTGACGAATTTAATATACATACCTACCCTTTCCATTAATGTATGCGGAACGCGGTCGTTTTTTACCGATATCTGTCTCAGTCCATTCATGAGTTTCCCCTTATGTTGTAGAAAGCCATTTTATTGCAGCGCAGCAACGGCCTCATCAACATCATCGTAGATTTCAAGCAACGAGGTAGCGCCGATGATTTCGATTATTTCATAAACATTTTCATTAACGTTGGCGATTTTGAAACTGCCGCCCTTTTCCTTGGCCGATTTACTGAAATGCAAAAGAATCCCCAACCCGGTACTGTTGACATAGCGGAGTCTTTTAAAATCGGCGACGATATTAATAAAGCCGTCCGTAAACAGATTGCAGATTTTTTCCAGAATGGTCTCAACATTGGTGGCATCAAGGTCACCAATAAACTTTACCTTCTTCGCATTGGTCCGTCCCTTAATGTCTTCGTATTCCAACTCGATTTGAGACTCCATAAGTTATTCCTCTCTCAATTTTGTAACATGCACGGTGGTACCTTTGCCCGAAAAATCTATGGCCAGATCGTTCGACAGCATTTTAATAAGGGCCAACCCGCGGCCCCGTTCGAACTTTTTTTCTTCCGTCCCAAGAATGGATTTTGAAATCGCTTTTAACGAATCGATTTTCTTCGGATCGCTCAAATTGACAACTTCGATTTCAAGCTTGGCGCGGTCAATCTTCAAAAACATCTCAATGTCCCGCGATTTATCAGGGGCGCCATGTTCCACGGCATTATTGCAGGCCTCATCGACGATGGTCTCAACCCTGAAAGAATCCCGCTGTCCGTATCCCTTTTGGCGCGCGATTCTGCTCACAAATTGCCGTACCGGCGGAACAAAATTAAGCTCGGGAGGAAACGAAAGCCACACATTCTCCGATTTCTTTTCCACATCCCACGTGTACGCGTTCAGGGCAGTCCGAAGATTACTATGGAACTTAAAAATATTTGCGGCGCCCATCTGGTTTAATTTTGTTTTAATGTCAAGGTTCAGGCCGGCAATAACAAGGTCGCCGCCATGTTCGGTGAGTACCTGCCTGCACCCCATGAGTTCTCCGACCGCTGACGATGAAATATGGGTCACTTTTGACATTTCGGCAATGGTATACAACTGTTTCCCTTCGAGCAACTTATTAAAATTCCGGTTTATCGGTTCGACGCTCGCTGTATCCAACTCACCTTCAAAATGCCAGACGGAAACATCGGGCCGAAGTTCGCTTTTTTGTATTTCAATTTTCAAAGGTTTCATTTCACTCTTCTTCCCGCTTCCTTACGACACGGATCGAGGTCACATTGTCCTTGCCTATCTTCAGATCAAACTCCGCCGACAGCATTCTTACTATTTCAAGGCCCAACCCTTTGTTCGACTTGAAATATTCCACTTGCTTTTCGAACTCTTCGTCCCTTTGTTCCATGACTGATTTCAATCGCTGCACATTTTCCTTGCTGCCACCCTGATCATTAATCTGAAATTCCACCCGATCGGGATAAACGGCGCAAACCAAATCTACGGTCGCATCCAATGATTGGGAACCGTATGTGACCGCATTATGGCATATTTCGTCCACAATCACTTCGGACCGGAAAGAAAATTTTGAATCAAAACTTTTAATCTGGAGTATCTCGGCAAAAAATTTTCGGATAGGAGGAATATAATCGACATCGGAAGGAATTTTTACCTTGAAAACGTATGGAGTTTCATGTTTCATTGCTCTGTTTGATATCCTTTAATGAAATTAAGAACACACCCGTTAGTAAGGTCGTTACGACCCGGTTTATTTTTCCCCGTGAAGGATAAAAGCCTCTTCTTTCGACCCTATTACACCTTTTTTTACCAATGTTTCCACCATTCTTGAAGTTATTGACAGTAATGTAGTAAAGGTGGGCGCTTGATTCAGTCCCTTTATTTTGGAAACAACCAACGCATCTTTCTCGGAAGCCCCGCGCAATGAATCCAACACGCATTCAAGCACAAACATGATTTCTCCATAGGTAAGATTACCTTTGCGATAATTTGAAAAATCCTGTATTGCGCCCAGAATGAGATCGTTGAGCTTATTAAATTCATTCTGATCATCAAAAACATTTTTATACGATCCAAGTTCCGACATGGTATCTCCTCCCTGCCCGTTCCCGAACGCTTTAAACGCCTAAAAGTTTAAATATAACCATTGCATGACACTTGGTTAAAGGTCAGGGATCCTAAAAAAAAAATTCCCGTCGTCGGTCCCTGATTACGAACTGAGATATTTATTTATTATAATCTTTAAATTTGTTTTTTCCGATTATCAAAAATTGCGACACTAAAATAAGCACAAATATAATGGTATAGGAAAATAAATTAAAAGCATTGCTTTTACCACATAATTTATAATGCCGCGGTTATGCGTGATTTTCAAATGCATAATTTAGTCTCTGTAGCTGAATTATATGCGCCTGTCTGCGTTATCGCTTCCTGCCTGCGCTGCCGCTTCGGCAGGCAGGCGGTAGGCAGTGGTCCAGCGTATATAATTCCTGCGCACAGAGACTTATCCACCTTGTGGGTAGGATTAGAGCTTTTTCTGATTTCCGGTGGAATCCGGAGCGGGAGAAGTCTTGTCAGGCGTCCGTGTCTTTTGTGAACGCTGCTGACCCTGGGCCGGTTTATTAGACGTATCTGCGGCAAGGGCATTTGACTTCTTGCGGTTTTTATCGACTGAGGCGCCTTCCACGCTCGGCACGCTGAAAACATCCTGGACCGAAGGTATTTGGTACGCGTCCATTCCGCCGGAGCCTGATTCCCTCGCTGCCCGTAACCCTTCACTGCGGATGACCGCCATGATCATATTTGCCGACTTCTGGGCGGTAAGATCAACAAGCTTGTCGGTTATTTCCGTTCTTTCCGATCCGGAAATGTGCAATGCTTCGTCCACGGGGCCAAAGAATATCAGGCCTTTTGGTTTTTCAAAGCTGCATTGGACGTCCCCCGAAAATGCGTAATCTTTGTACCGTAAACTATACATATTAAGTGTAAACGTGATTTCTCCACGAATTTCGCTGCGAATCAAATACCTTCTGTTGGCTTCGATGGAATAATTTTTTATTTTTCCCCAAACAAATATTGTGCTGTCGGAACAATATTGCCGCAGGGATTCAACAAGTTTTCTGGATACCGTGGGAAACTCATCAAAATGGATTTTTCTTCTGTAGTTCTGGGTCTGAAGGTAATCGGTTACGTACAATTCGGGCGTTACCGAGAGGGCCTCACGCAAGCGATGGTCAAAAGCGTCCTCAAAAGACGGCGCGCCTCCCGACCCAACGCCGATAACAACAACCTCAATGGCCTTTGCCAGGATGGCCATCGGAAAGACGATCGTCAGCCATAAGCATTTAGTCAAGGCTAATATTTTCATTTATCAAGCTCCTTTTCCGTCATTACAAGCTTGTATCCTCTTCCTGGCGCGCAACGCGTAAAATCAATGACACTTGATCGGCGCCCACATGAAATCTTCTGGAGATTTCATGAATGTCCGCTCCTTGCCCGGCGGCGGTAATGATGCGATTTTTCAGCCCCGCCGTATCGGCAGCTTCTTCTCCGGAAATATTCGGTTGCACGGCGTTTTGTCCGGAACGGGTTAAAGGGGTGTTACCGCTTTCTTCCTTTATTCTTTGGCGCAAAGAATCGATCCTTGTGTCCGCCGCATCGGTATCCGGTCTCTCCGATTTTGACAAATATTCGGAGCCGTTTTTTATAACGGTTTGCGGAAAGATATCGTGCATTGTTTTAAGAGGCGGCCTTTTTTTCCGTAAAATCTTTTTCAAGGCCATACCGATAAGGCCGACACATAAAATAACGCCGGCGATTATGGCAATAAACCCGACAACGACCACGATCCAATCAAAGGTGTTCTGAGGAAGGTATTTCCAAAAATCCTTGACGAACCGCTGCATGCCGTCCGGTTCATTCGATTTCGGGGTCGGCACTGCGGCCGTTACGCCTCCACCCAACGCAAGTTCCTTTTTTACCCGCGCGATAGAGTCTTTAATGGTCGCGGAGAGATTTTCAAGGTCTTCGATGGATTGACCTTTTCTCTTTCTTATCTGTTTTTCCATATCAAGAGAATCAAGTTTTTGAAGAAGCACGCTTTTTTGAGCGGCAAAATCAATGGAAAAAGCCCGGTCCTGAGGCAAAAAGCCAATCACAAGCACAACAGCGAACAAAAGCGATGCTCCAAAAAAGTGGTTGTTTTTGTCAAGACTTTTATTGTCCCTTAAATGTTTTATCACGCTGTTTTTTCCTTTGTTATACGAGGAAATTGTGAAGACATCGCATCGGAATGGAACATAAAAATAATTTCCGTTAAAGGATATTGTATTAAACGTTGTATCGCGATATACTTAAGAAAAATATTACAAACTTTGCGGTAACGAAGTCGTACATTGTATATTTTCATCTGTTGCCTTTAGAAACTCTGTCGGCATTTACTAATATAGTAAAGGTAAACTTAGAGATTCTTATCCGCCCCCAGATAAGCGGGAATGTCATATGGCTAAATTTAGTGTATCATATAACAACAAAATCATCAAGACCTATGAGCTTGAAGATGCGGTTATTACCATCGGACGCCTGCCGGAGAACAAGATTTGCATTTCAAACATGGGGATTTCCCGGCGACACGCAAAGCTGGAAAAAGACTCCAGTAATAATTTCACACTTACCGATTTCAGCTCCTTGAATGGCACGTTTGTTAATAATAAAAAGGTTTCAAAAACGGCTGTCTCGCGGGGCGATACGATCACCATCGGCAAATACACAATTATTTTTGAACCCGATGATAAAAGCGGGCTTGATGAAAAAAGCGCGACCGCGGAAGCCCTGATCAAGGGGCCATCAACCGACGGTCCCGCGGAAAATGAAATAAAAGAAGTTACCGCAAAAGAACAAACATCGGTTTCACCGGAGCAGCCCAAAGACGGCGCCACAGCCGCGGGCGCGGTTTCATCGGTGCTTATTGAAACCAATAAACATGTCGTCTACAAGCTTGATAAGCCGTTCATCACCCTTGGCGCATCAGAAAATGACGATATTTTCGTTTCGGGGTTCATGGTTGGAGAAGGACATGTGGAAATCGAACGTAAAGAAAACGAGTTGTGGATCCGTTCACAGAAATTCATGGGAAAGTTCCGGGTAAACGGCAGGAAAGAGAAAAACCATCTTCTACGGCATAAAGACCGGATTGAAATCGGTTCAAGTTTGTTCCGCTACATGGAAAATGGATAGATGCAATGAAAGTGGCCATCATTTCCGATATTCATGCGAATAGTGAGGCGTTGGAGGCGGTTTTAGCCGATATAAAACGGCAAAAAACGGATGAAATCATCTGCCTGGGCGATATTGTCGGCTACGGGGCCAATCCGAATGAATGTATTGAGGTTGTAAAAAGCGCCTGTTCTCTTATTATTTTGGGCAACCACGATGCGGCGGCCGTCGGCCTTCTTTCTACCGATCATTTCAACGTCCATGCAAAAATCGCCATCGACTGGACCGCTGAAAACCTCACCGCAAACGCACAATCTTTTTTACGGTCGCTTCCGCTTAAAGAAAACAAATATTCCCACACATTTGTCCACGCTACTCCTTATGAGCCGAATATGTGGTATTATATCACCTCTCTGGAAGAAGCCGCTTTTAATTTTCAATTTTTCGAGACCGTTTTTTGTTTCGTCGGTCACACGCATATTCCTATAATTATTGTTTTGGAAAATGACAAAGAAGTCTACGTCCATCAAAGCAACGAAATAAAATATTCCGAAACGAAACAGGCGCGCTTTCTTATTAATGTCGGCAGCGTGGGCCAACCGCGGGACCGTAATTCAAAAGCATGCTATGGTATTCTTGACACGGATGCGCAACTGTTTTCTTACCATCGCGTTGCCTATGACATAGCAAAAACCCAGAATAAAATGCGGAAAATAAAAATGCCCGATTTTTTAGTTACACGGTTGGTTGATGGCAGGTGAAAGTATGACAAAACGGAACGCCATAGTTTGCTTATTGATGTTCATGCTGACGTTTCTTTTTTGTTCAAGCCCTCAAAATCCCTATTCAAACCCCAACAATGCAATCATCCAGGACAGTGTATCGCTCACTACACTCAAGGATACCTTGAAAATTTCAACCGTATACCGATGCACGGTCAACGTTTTTTTGCCGAATTTGGTTGATAGTTTTTTTGTCCGGTTGAGCGACAGCACAATACAAAAGGGCGCGGTCAATGGCACTAGCCCGATTATATTCCCATTTACCCCCGTTGATACCGGCGCCTATCAGGTGCGAGTTGTCATCGTAAAAACCAACGGAAGCAAGGATTCCCTGGTAAAAAACGGGCTGGTCGTTGCCCCGCTTTCGTTCGCTCCGCTTATTGTCCCGGTGCATTCGTCAATCCATCTGTTCCTCGGAGATTCCGCAGTTGTCAAATTCATCCTTACCGATCCCGACAGCGACCTTGTCGGGTATACTACTCGGTTAAGTCTGGACCAGGACACGTCAAAGTCACATGCATTGGATTTTACGTATTCCATTACCTCGCACGTCAGACTCGACACAATTTCCAGGACCCTTACGGGCGCATTGCTTTTGCCGGGACTTGGCGCGCCCCTTGTTTGCTACGCACAGGCGATTGACCGGCAAAGCAATTACAGCAATGTCGCCACGTGCACCTTGTTTGTGGCCGACACGACGCACCCCACCATCGCAAAGCTGCGTCCGACCGCAGACAGCATTTTCAACCTCCCCGACACCATTATTGCCCAAGTAAACGACAAATGGGGCGTTGACTCTGTCAAACTCAACGGCGGCAAAATGGCCCTGTCGCACGATACCGCGATTTATATCGTGCCGTCGCTGGCGCTTGGCCTGAGTTTCGACACGATAGCGGCCTGGGACACGGCCGGGAACGAGACATCGCTTATTTTCCAGCGAATCTATTCCGGACCGAAGGTCTATCCTCCCGCCGTTAAAGGCCTCAGCCGCACGGTTTTCACCGGAAGCAGGTTTGACACGCTGTTTCTTGACACATGCGCTGTCCCGACCGACCCGTCAGTCAAAGACACGGCGACCTACCAGAAGTCCCTTATCTGGCAGATCGTCGACAGCGCCGGGACGTCGCTGTCCATACCGGCATCCAGAAAAATCGTCGTGCCCGCGCCGTCCGACACCCTGTGGGACGGGACAATCAAGCTGACTTTTCTGGCCATAGCATCGACCGGCCCTTCCGCGCCAACCACCGCGCTCTTTTCCGTGCGGGACCGCCCCGGCACGCCGGTCATCACCACGGGCAACCAGTCAAAGGAGGCGGGCTTCGCCTTCGATACGCTATTTCTTGACACCTGCGCCAACGACTCGCTGTAAAAGCCGTCAACGCTCAATTGGACCATGAAAAAGGGGAAATACTTCTTCGCGGATTCCATCATCGAATGCCCGGTCTGCACTCATTTCCCGTGCCTGCTCTGCGTAACTCCGGCGTTCCACCGTCGTATCGCCATTAATCCCGACACCACGAAAATCAACCCAGCCACCTGGACGGGAAGCGACACGCTTTACTTCACCGTCAAAGACGCGGGCGGCCTTTCAAAAACAAAGCCGATAGTCTTTTCAAAATGGAGTTTCATCATCTACCACCCGCCGATTGTGAACCCGATACTGCCGAAAAAGAAATAAATTGTCAGGAGGAGAAATTTTAAGAATCGATTACCACATCGGATACAGTATCTAATGCGGTACCACGCTATTTCGTGTTGATCGATTTTTCCTTTTGAAGGGCGGAAGTGGCATTTTCGGAAACCGCGTCTATTTTTTTATTGATGATGTGCGGCGTGACAAAAATGATCAAATCGTTTTTATCGTTTGACCTCGACGACCGTTTGAAAAGGTTCCCGATCAAGGGAATGTCTTTGAGGATCGGTATGCCTTCGTCGCTGGCAACGGTCTGATTTGACGTCAGGCCTGCGATGACCACGGTTTCGCCATCGGTGACCACGACATTCGTGGCCGCGCTTTGCTCATCGATGACCGGTTGGCCTCCCACCATGGTATAGGAGCTCTTCTTCGGTTTCAGGTCGAGCATCAGGCGCTTGTCGCCGGTAATGTGCGGAGTGACGGTCAATTCTGTCCCCGCGTCGATCATTTTGACAACGGTGTTGAATGACTCGTCACGGTAGGTGACTGGGACCTGACTGCCCATGAATATTTTCGCTTCCTTATTGTCGAGCGTGGTTATCTGGGGCTGGGCCACGACCTCCGTCTTGCTGTTTTGAAACAAATATTCAAGGGTAAGCGAAAGCTTGTCGGACCCGAGCACTCCGTAGGTCACCCTTTCAAGCGCCTGCGTTAGGACACCGGTGCCCGGTAAATGCTGCGCGCTGACGGCGGTCCCGTTCATCTGGTCGAAGTATCCCCATTGCACGCCTAAATTACGTAATACCGACGAGCTGACCTGGATGATTTTGCACGATATGGACACCTGGTCGGTTTCAACATCCAGTTGCTTGATTGTTTTCTTTATCGATGCGATATTGTCTTCGGTGTCAAAAATAATGAGGGCATTGTTATGCTGGACCACGGTGATTTTGCCGCGGGTGGAAAGGAGCGTGGCTATAGACGTTTTCATTTCCTCGGCCGGGACATTTTTAAGCTGGATCACTTCCCTCTTGAGCGTGCCCAGAGTCTGTTCCTGCTGCTCGGCAGTCGCATTTGACAATTGTTCCTTCTGATAATCTTCGGAAGGGACCACAAAGATATACGACGCCTCCCTTACCGGCGTCAGTTGGGCGATTTTACAGACGATCGCCAAGATTTCTTTCCACGTTTTATGCGTGACGGAAAGCGTAACATTGCCGGCGACTTTTTCATGGAGCACAATATCGACGCCGCTATATTCCGACAACTGCTTGAGCACCGAGCGCACGTCCGCATTCTGCACGGAAAACTGTTCGATGGGCGTAAGATTTCCCTGTGCCGGCTTCTTTGTATTCTGGACAGGCGGCGATTGTTCCACTGTATCGTCATATTGGCCATAGGCCGACCATACAACCATGACGAACACGACACCTGCTACAAGGCAAGGAATACTCCTGATTTTGTTTTTCATAATGGCCCTCATTTACCGTTCTTTCCCCTTATTTAATTTCATGGCATAGGTCCTGGAAATACCCATTTCATTTATCAGAAAAAGTACTTTGTCGGTCTGTATACGCAATAGATACCCGTTTCTAACCGGATCATTTTCGCGGAGCGCATAGGCTTTTTCCTTGTTTCTCACGTCTTCCAAAAGCGCTATTCGGTCCATGGCATCGTAGAGTATCCCGACAAGCTGCAAGTTTTCTATATTGGGCATCGGGCCTTCTTCATCCTGAGACAGAGGTAAAAAAGGATCACGGCCGAGCACGTGATATTCGATAAGTTTGGGAAAGGTTTTAGCGGGCTGTGTCGGCACAGTGTCTTTGCCGGACATTTGAGCCGCCTCAGTCGGTTCCTGAGGAGACTGCGCCAGCGGTTTTTGCTGCATTTTTGCCGCTTCGGCCCTGGCTTTTTGAGCCTCTTTAGCCTGTTGCGCAGCTTCGGCTTTTTCTTTTGCCCGTGCTAATTTATCGGCCTTTGCTTTTTCCTCAGCCATTATTGCTTCAGCCTTTGCTTTTTCCCTGGCCATTGCGATGGCTTTTACCTTTTCCTCCCGTTGCAATTTTTTTTCTTCCAATTTCTTTTTTTCCAGAACAACGGCCTTAATTTTTTTCCATAGCGCCGGGGTAACTCTCCCGCTGTCAAGGACCATCGATGCAAACAGCCATCCGCGCGAATCATCGAACGTACCACGGACCCATTTGCCTTCTTTTCTTTCCTGAGTGCCGATGGCGCCCAAGGGCAATTTTGCAATCACGTTGCTCTTCAATGCGACTGCCGGATCGGACCGCAGGTTGACGTTGTCTTTTACTACCACCAACCTGACGGTGCGTGCCGGTGGAGGAGCGGAAGGGCGGGAAGGAGCGGCGCCGGCCCCGTTGGTAACAGGTTCGTTTTCATTTTTTGTCAAGTTTGCCGGGGCAGGCGAAGGCTCCCCAACGCTGAATGTTCCATTGGAGCCGAAATCGTTTTTTGAATCGGTCAGCACTTTTTTTTCTATCTTTGTGTAATCCACCGGGAGCTGCTCCGGACTGATAAAATCATAGGAAAGGGTCGTGCCGCTTTTGGCCGACCACAGGTACAGGCATTGTTTTGTATCACGAACGCTGTATATGACGAGCCTGTCGGGCAGGGTTTGAATTATCGGCCTCGAACCACCCTGTTCGTCGACAATAATGGAAGCCCCCAGCCACATGGTTCCTCCATGCGTCACCTCGTTGAGTTCAATGCTTTTAACAAGCCAGTCCCTTTCGGACTTGAACGTCGTATGCGACAGACCGTTCTTCGTATTGACAAACAACGCCAGGATCTTTCCAGGAGTGCATTTAACGATTATATCGGTCGGCGAGTCCGCTTTAAGTATGATCTTCTCAACCCGTTCCCGGTGCAGCACGGTTATGTCTTCGAGAAAAGAAGATGCGGTGACCTGTGGGACCGCAGGGCGTTGCGCCGGAAGCGAAGTCTTCCCAACGGAAATATGCTCTTCCGGAACGACCGCGGAGGCCGATGTTCCCTTGGTTCCGGCAGGTTCCGAGGCGGCTGCCAAGGCTGCCGAGGTTGCCGAGACCTCCGAGGCCCCCGAGCGTTTTTCGGTTTCATTCTGCGCGGACCAGGCAAAATCATTTACCGGCGCCGAGGTAAGAAGCACCACCCAACGGCTATCTTTCTGTTTAGAACGGATGGTTTTGTCCAGCGGCGCGATGACCTTTATAAGCAGTTCGACTGAATTGCCGTCCTTATTCTCTTGTGCCAATACACGTTTTACCGGACATCCCATGGGCAGGTTATTGAACGCATATTCGTTCAGGCCATAAATGACGTTCGAACAAATTATGGAAATCAGTGAACCGTCCGCCCTCGGCGAAGTCTTATCGTGAATGGTAATGGCAAAGGGAGCGTCGGCTCCAAGAGTGAGCGCCAATCCGCGACCGCTTCCGATCATTTCTAGCCTTGAAAGCACGGGCGTTGCCGCATACAGACACACCGCCATAAAAGGCACAAAAAGCCCAGCCGGAACGAAAGCCCGTTTTTTAAAGCGTTTACAGCGGTCTTTTTGCCCGTGCATCAAAAAGCTTTTTATCATGTTCCTACTTCTTCGAAGAAAATGTGGTCATTCTAAACGATGTGATTGTCGTCGTGACGGCGTTTCCATGTTCTTCGGACAGTTTTTTGGATTCTTCAATCCTTGGGTTTGTTTTGATTGCAACATTGGATAAATTAATTATGAGCGGCATATTGGCAAGAAAGCTGTAAAACCTCGCCAAATCGTGGTATCCTCCCTCAACGGACAAATCATAACGGTTTTCAACATAATATTCTTTTTCAATGTCGGGGAGCGGATTAAATCTGGTGGTAAAAATATCCGAGGCCCGCGCAACTCCGGTTATTTCGCGGATCAGTTTCGGGACTTCTTTTTGATCGGGAAAAATGGATTTCAAAGAGTCCAGTTTATGCTGGGCAAAAGCTATTTCCTGCTCAAGCCGGGCAAGCTGTGGTTTAAGGGCCAATATGCTGTTAAGCTCCTTTTGTTTCTCCTCTAATTCGGTTTTCAGTTTGATCCGTATCAGGTTCTTTTCCGAATAAACCATTTGTTGCCACCATACAACGCCTAAAATACCGAAGCCCACGATCAGCAGGAAATTGCGTGCCCGGGGATTTTTAATGTCAAATTTAAGAGCCATTACTCCACCCCGCCCTGGTGGGGCTTGATTTTTGACGTTGTTTCCTGAGAAGAAGCATTGTCCATTTCCACTTCAGGATTGACCTTGCAGGAAATAATAAAAGAAAACGTTTTTAATGCGTCTTTTTGTTCTATACCGGACAAATCCACCGTTTTAATGTAATTGCTTTCCGAAAGCCGCGTCATGTAATTGGCAACTTCCGGAAAAGAGAATGTCCTGCCTTCTATCACGATAGTCGAGTCTTTTTCTTCACAGGAAATAAGCCACGTAAAGTCGGGCAACCGCTGACAGATAATTTCCATGAGGCGGACCCATTTGCCCCGATCCACGGTTATGCGTTCGAGCGCGACAATTTTTCCCTCAACGATTTTTTTATTGTCTTTCAACCTGGCGATTTCATCTTTAATCGGCTTGTTTTTCTTAAACGATTCTTCGGTACGAAGAATATCGGACTTGAGCTGGGTGATTTGACTTTCCATATTAAAGGTGTATAAAGCCAGACCAAAAGCAACGAGGAGGACGCCTAAAACCGGATAAACGATTTCACGCTGTAATTTGATTGTTTTTCTATGAAACCTGTATTCGGCAGGTAATAAGTTGATTTCAATGCGTTCAATCATTTATGCGGCTACTTTCCTTAAAGCCAGGCCGACCGCGACGGTAAACAGCGCGGAAATTTTCCTGGGATCAATCGACCCGAAAAGACTCGGATCATACTCAAGGATTGCAAGCGGATTCGATAGTTCAATGGTCGTCTCATAGTGTTTTTCCAAAAATGCGGAAATGTCCGGGATATAGGCACCCCCTCCGCTCAGCACGACCTTATCGATCACATCGCTTTTTTCCGAACTTTTGAAATAAGAAAACGCCAGATCAATCCCGGCGGCCAATTCTTCCGCCGCATATTCGATGCTCTGCTTCATGGCCTGCGGGTCCAGCACCTGCGTGGCGCGGCCCTTGAGCATGTTCATCGCGTCATCAGCGGAAATCCCGAGATTGCGTTGCAGGGTTTTATTGAAAAAGTCGCCCGCGGTCGAGATGTCGCGCGAGGAATGATAGACGCCATCCTTGACAAAGGTGACATTCGTAAGATTGTGCCCGATATTGACGAGGGCCACGGTGCCGACCTGGGGCCGCGTGGCGCTTTCCTGCGCATAGCAGTTATTAATGGCAAAGGACACGACATCAACGATCACGGGCTTTAATCCGGCCTCGTACAGCAGGTCGATGTAGTTCTGCATGATCTGGTTTTTCGCGGCAACCAGCAAGACTTCAACCTCGTTGGTCTGCACTTTCCGGTGAAGGATTTTATAATCGAGCGTGATATCGTCAACGTCAAACGGACTGCGCTGTCCCGCTTCCCATAGAATCAGTTCTTCGGCATTTTCATTGGGATTGATCTTGAAGGTGCATTTGTCGGAAATTATCCCGTGTCCAGACATGGAAAAAACCACGTCAACGATTGAAGGATCGCACTGGTTGACAAGAGTGGTAATGGCGTCGATGAGCGCGTCCCTGTTTTTTATCTCGCTTCCTTCCAGCGTTCCTGCGGGCAATTCCTTAATTCCGGCGGCCTCCAGAAAATAGCCTTCTCTTAAATGACGGATTTTGATCAATTTTATGGAATGGTTGCCGATGTCCAGGCCGGTGGTTGAATTTTCGCCACGCAGTTTTTGAATGAAATTCATAGCGGTTATCTTTTTGAAATAAATTAACTACGTCCGATGACTTAATAATTAAAATTAAACAAACTTTCTAACTAACAACACCCTTTAGAGTTATCATACTAATATCTACCAAAAAAACCGTAATTTGTCAACATTAAAAAAATGATTTTTTATATAAATTTTGTGCCGCACAATATATAATCGGTGTCGCTTAACGCACTACAACCTATTGTATATTTCGAACATTGATTTTTAAAGGATTTTTTGGAAGGAAAGCGGTTTTTTCCGCAAAATTGACATATCAGAATAAAAAACCATGCACTGAACCTAACCTGTTCAAGAGCCTGCCTGCCGCCTGCCTACCGAAGCGATAGCGCAGGCAGGAAGCGGCAGGTAAGTCCCTTTAAGCTTTCGAATGGCAATAAATTGCCGTTCGAAAACCAAAAGGGACTAAAACGCGCTCGTGCGTATCCAGGCCGAGTCTCCATTGACAATAGAAAGCCTCAGAACGCATTGCTGTTTCTTGGAAACCGGCCCGATATGCCCAACCGACTCGACCCGGAGGAATACCGTGTCGCCGCTTGTGTATCGTGAGACTTTTGCCGTATACCACCCGTCTTCATACGGGGCTTTCGGAAAATCGCCGACCCACGAAGGCGTTTCTCCAAGTTTCTGCATAACGGTCAGAAGCCCGTATTCGCTTATTTCCAACGCCTTTCTGAAAAACCGTTCCTCGTTCTTCTGCTGGTTGTTTACAAGCCAGACAACGGCCCCGGCAATAATAAACAAACTCGCCACTATCCAAAGGACCCTTATTCCAACCCCTCCTCGGCAACGCATACCGGGTTTGCCCGGTGCGTTTTCTTTGTCGGTTCCCGGCGACTCTTGCATCAATCAACGCCTCCCGCCTGGTTATTTGTGGTACGGATGGTGTTCTAATATAGTAAATGCTCTGTAAATCTGCTCAATAAGGACAACCATGCAGAGCTTGTGCGGCAGGGTCAGGGGAGAAAGGCTTATCGTTTCCTTGCATTGTTGTTTGAATCCGGAAGACAAGCCGTATGCCCCGCCTATTGTAAACGCCAAACGCTTTTCCCGCTCACGGAGGTCCCGAAGCCATTGGGAGAATTTCACGCTCGTCATGAGCCTGCCCTCCTCCGACAGCGCAACCGGATAGGACCCCGGCGGCCATTTTGTTTGCAGCATTTTTCCTTCCCGTGCGATCTTTTCCTTGTCCTGGCCCTCCGGCATCCGGAGCGATTTTAGAAAAACGATATTCACCGTTGCGAATGGGCGCAGGAGTTTTATGTACCTGTCTGCCTCGCTGTCGAGCACATTGTTTTTTTTCCCAATGGCAACAATGGTTATTAAGAACGACACGGTAGCCGCCTTTCGAAGCGCCACATTTATTTTCAATTGTATAATTTTATGTTTATATATATACTTAAGAAAAACTATTTTTTATCTGCCAACTGGCAGGTTTATACGTATGAAAAAAATCGTGGTTGAAAATATCGTTGATGCAATGGTCCTTGCCAAGGATGTTTCCGGGCCGTCGGGAAATATTCTGCTGGGCGCCGGAACGACGTTGACCAGCTCAATGGGACGAAGGTTGAAAAACTGGGGCATTCATTTCGTCCATATCGAAAGCGAAGACGAACCCGCTCCTCAGGAAAGCGCTCCCCGTATTTCTCCCGAGGAAATCACCTCGCTCTTGAAAAATAAATTCGCCAACGTGATGGATAATCAATTAATGAGAAAAATATTCGCCGCTACGGCGCAGTATAAAATCCAAAAAGGCAGTGCATAGGCATCGCGTGAAAAATCAAGAAACCATTCGAAAAACACTGGAAACGATTTCGACGATCCCGACGTTGTCAATCGTCATCGACAAACTCGCCAGGCTCCTTCAGAACCCCCAGACCTCGGCCGAGGAAATCGGAAGGGCAATCACCATGGACCAGGCGCTGGCCTCGAAGGTGCTCAGGCTGGTTAACTCCGCGTTTTACGGGTTCCCCGGCAAGATCGGCACCATCACCCACGCGGTGGTCATCCTGGGTTTTTCAACGGTGAAAAATATCGTCCTCACGGCGTCGATTTTCGATGCGTTTTCAAACAGGAAAAGCACCGCCTCGGAATTTAGCATGGAGCATTTCTGGATGCATTCGATCGCCTGCGGCGCCGCTTCGCAGACCATAGCCAGGCACATCGGCTTCAAGGAAAAAGAGGAATGCTTTATCGCGGGGTTGATCCATGATATCGGAAAAATCATCCTGTGTCATTATTTTCCCGAAGAATTCGACCATATTTTTCAAACCGCCAGGCAAAACGGGCTTCTTTTTTACGAAAGCGAAAAACGGGTTCTGGGCATCACCCATGAAGAGATCGGCGGGATCATCACCCAGAGATGGAATCTTCCGGTGAGCCTTCAAAAGGCGGTGCAGTTTCACCACTCACCGTCCAGTGCACAGAATTTCTATACACTGACCGCCATCGTCCATGCCGCGGATATTTTAGTAAGGGCCTTGGACATCGGCAACGGCGGAGACGATAAAATCCCCCCCATGTCCGATGCCGTATGGAAAGACCTGGGGCTGGAAAACCTTGCGCTCCAGTCGGTTTTCGGGGACATCGACGACGAATTCGACAAGGCGACGGTTTTCATGCAGCTGGTGTAAATGCCTACGCCCGGAAAAAAAGCCGATTACCACCGGTGAAGAGCTTGACGTGAAGGAGCACATCAACCCCAGATCTTGCAATTGACTTTTCAGTACACGCCTGAATTGCCTGTGGCAACAGGTTCCGGTAGATGTTGTCGTCGTCAAGCCTGTTCCCGACATGATTCAGAAAATGAACTGTTCGCTCTCGTTCGAGGCTTTCCGCTCCTGAAGGATTTTGTCGGCGGAATCATTGAGCGGTATTGTTTCCTCTCGCTTTGTTTATTACCTGGGGTCCGTTTCTTTTTATCCGCCGCTACAATGCGGATAGTCAAGGTACGATTTTTCCGATCATGGTCCCGCCATTCGAGGTTACATAGTTCACCGGTACGCAGTCCTGTGGAGTGACCTTGTTTTATAAGGATTTAGAGGCAAAAAGGGGCTTCCTGCTCAATGGCAGGGAACCCCTCCGTTTACAATGGCGGAGAGGCTGGGATTTGAACCCAGGGTACATTTCTGCACACACGCTTTCCAGGCGTGCTCCTTAAGCCGCTCGGACACCTCTCCTTAGAGGCTCTTGGTCTGAATGATCTACATTTTTTGCGAAGATCATTCAGACTTAGAGACTCTTACCTTCTTCATGGCGCCAGCTATAAAGAAGGTACATATGTAGCCGCGAATAGGCTAACGAGTATGAAGCAAAGAAAAATACCTTATTGCGCAGGCGTTGTAAATGTCTTTGGTTTTACCGGCATTCAAGACCTCAAAAAAATCAGGCCTGACGTAGATCGGACATTTGGCCAATGAAAAGATTTATATTGTAACAACGGAAGAATGAAAGACGTTAACGAGGCCGCGCGAGGAAGGGTCATCAATACGATTTATTGTAAGGAGCGGAGGTCATCAAATGCCAAAAACGTATGTTCGTTGTAAAGTCTGCGGATTTGTCATAGAAGAAAACAGCCTCGGCGAGATTTGCCCAGCATGCGGATCCGGGCGGTCGGAGTTCGCCTCGGACACGGAGCGGATGTCTCCTTTGCGACGCGCACTTTTAGACAGTCGTATCCATCCGATGATCGTTCATTTTCCGCAGGCATTTGTAATTTTTTTATTGGTTTTAAGCAATATTGCGCTCTTTTCCCGCGCCCCCTTTCACAATAACATGATATTGGTTGTCCGCTACCTGGCAATTCCGTTGCCGTTTTTCGTCGCGGGCGCGTTTTTATCGGGGATAATTGACGCTAAAGCGCGTTTGAAAAGGCTGCTTACACCCATATTATACTCAAAGATCGTGGCTGCCAGTATATTTTTCATTGCTTCGCTTGCATCGGCCTATATGGCGATTGTACTGAAGGAGTTTCATCACACCCTGTTTTTCGCCATGGACGGATTATTTATTTTGGAGTTCGTTTGCAGCGTTGTTGCGGGGAAATTAGGCTCGCTTCTTCTCTGCACAAAATTACAGGAGTAAGTTTGATCGTAATTTGTTGTGACGATCACTCATCAGATCCATAAGCATTCTTAATAATGCTCATTGTAATGAGCGTTATCTACAAAATAAATCTAATTATATCTTGATTATTTCATTTTTTACTGTATATTTAGTGATATACGCTCATTGCATATTGAGTATTTTCAATCCTACACAATGCATCTCATCCGGCGGCAGGGACAAATGTGGAATGAGAAAGAAAGGATGGTCATATGATTAAGATTTATGGTCCACTGTTTCTAACCGTGGCGCTCTGTATTGCGGCCGCGGTTTCTTCAAGCAATGCGGCAATCGTGGCGCCGCTCTATCCGCAGTATCGATTGACACCGGCAAGCCCGACAACTGCCGATAGCGTTTCATTCTGGCTCGTTGAGGGCCGATCTAATTCGAGTTGCTATCCAAAGTACTCGACAAGCTTCCGGATCACTGCGGGATCGGGGGTGGCAGCCACGATCATTATTATTAAATACCAGGAATTAATGCTAAGCGGCATAGCATGTTTAGTTCTGTCCGATACCGTTGAGTACGGTCCGCAATTCAACTTTGGAAAACTGCCCGCAGGCACCTGCGCTATTTTTGACTCTATGAGCGGGACGTATGTAAAATCCTTCGCCGTCACAAGGTCTAGTGTCCTTCTAAATGACTCGGTTACGGTTACGCCAGCGGCGCCGACAACCAAAGATTCCCTTGACTTTTCGCTTTTCGCGGCAAATCTCGGGTGCGGCGGTACGGTGCACAACGACACGGTGGCTGTTGCCGATACGTGCATTTATCTTTCCTTTTCTTATGAGGATTGTCCGGCCTGCGATTGCGTTTCCCTGGGGCGATGGATACCATTCCACTCCAAACCGCTTGCGGTCGGCACGTATGGTATTTACAAAGAGCAAAGTATTTACTGTGCGCCGGGCGTGGCCTGCCCGATGATCGCGATCATACCGGAGCACGTAGGTCAGGTCACGGTGCATCCAACCACGGCGGTTTTAGCGGGTCCGACCGCAACATCTCATGGTGCAACCGTTTCCTTTGAACGTTCATCGAAGCTTTTAATCCTTTCGTTGCCAGCAACCCAACGCGTTTCGCTTGAACTATATGGACTTGATGGTAAAGAAATCTCAGCGGTGCTTAATAATAAGGAATTGGCGGCCGGATTTCACGCGCTTTCTTTGAATAAGTTTACCAACGCTCGCGGGTGTCTCATAGCACGGTTAAAATCGGACGCGGGCGAATCAACCGAACTCTTGGCGATAACAAAATAGGTTTAACAAAAAGGAGGTCGTTATGAAGAAGATAGGCTTGTTACAGCAAATGGTTTTTTTCACTCTTGCGCTGTCATTTTCCATTTTTGCGGCGTCACTGCCCATTATCGTGTCCCAAACGTATCCCTACGCAATTCTAACGCCGACCGCCCCGGTGCAGACCGACTCGGTCGTCATGCAGCTTATTCTGGGTAATAACAGCAACAACTGCCTTTCACCCTATCTGAGCTCTTTTCATATTATTCAGACTTCAAATTTTGTCTGTGTACGGGCCCCCTGTCCTCAACAGTATTTAGTCAAGATCGGCTACGCGCCGGACACAAGGCCGATTGATGTCATGTGTCCCATGGTCGCCGGACCCTATGGACCGACCTATCATTTCGGCGTTTTGAATGTTGGCGGGTATACGGTCGTTGATACCACTGTGGGCAATGATACGCTTCTGAACTTTGTCGTGAGCGAAAAAAGCAGTCTCATTTCCATAGCCGGCACGGTAACAAAATGGAACGCCCTGACATATAACAGCGGCCCGGCAGTGGTTGGGGCAAAGGTCTATCTGAAATCCCCCAATAATCTTGCGATACTGAACAGCTTGACCGATGCAATCGTGGCGCCGATCATATACTATCCGATCATCGATTCCGCCGTGACCGACAACGGCGGCGCCTATTCTTTTGCCGGACATACGAGCGGATCATACATGGTGTCCATTTCCGCCGATAATTACCAGTCCTATTCAACGCCCGGCATGGCGCTGACGAAGGACACCGTGCTCAACACCATCCTCCTGCCGGTCAATGCAACCGGCAGCTTAAGCGGCGTGGTGAGCGGCTACGGCAGTTGCCATTACGTCAACAATATCCCGCTTTGCACCGGGCTTTTAGCGCCCCTGGCGGGCTGCAGCGTGACCGTGGCGTTTCCCCCGATCCTGGTGACGCCGCTTACCGCCAAGCGCGCCGCAACGGTTATGCCGTTGAGTCTTACCACGGTCACCGACAACAGCGGCAACTATTCATTTCCATCCGTTCCCGTCACCTACGCCAACCAGCCGGTCACCGTAACCGCGTTCAAAACAGGGTATAATCAAAAAAGCGCGTCGCTTTCGCTTATTACCTCTCCCAACGCGACCCAGAACTTCAGCCTGGAAATAAGCTACACGAATTCCAATACGGTAGAAAAAAACGGCATGAGCTTTACCATAGCAACGGACAAGGCCGTTTATAAAACAACGGATTCGGTTTTTGCACGCTATACCGTTGAAAACACCTCTTCCGCTCCCGAAACCTTATTAATTAATCCCGGCTGTCAATATGATATGACCATTGTCAAACCGCCGCGCGACACCCTCTATCAATATTTGAAATTACGGGCATGCACGGACTTGATCGAGACCATCGTCCTGCAGCCCACCCAGACACTCACCATGGACTTTCCAGGATGGGAAAGCGACTCGGCCTATGATTCGCTGCGCGTAAGCGCCATGCTGGCGGGGATGACGGCGTCGGCTGCGTCAATTGATATCCGGTTCGAAGAGTCCGTGACGGGAGTTACTGTCCATGCCGCGGTTGTTCCTTTTAAGAACGCGATGATCGCATACGAAAGGCCGTCTAATGTGTTGCAGCTTTCCGTTTCATCCACTCAATCCATAAAAGTTGATCTGTATGGCCTTGACGGCAGGAAAATAGCCGCGCTTTTTGACAGGGAACAATGCGGTCCTGGCACCTATCGATTTCCGTTGAACCATTTTACCATGGCAAACAGGTGCATGATTGCGAAACTCAAGACCGGGACGGCGGTATCAATCGTGCCGATCACCATACTGCGGTGATAATTTGAGTTTAAGTTGATCTTTTTCTGCCATCGTAAGGGTTCAAAATTTTGAACCCTTACAGTGTGCTTAAAGAAAATTCGTCATAGATTGCAGCCGTTAAAATGAAACCACTCGTCACCTACACCGATTACCGCAGGTACCTCGGCGATGTGGTCAGCCATCGCAAAACCGAAGGGCTTCCCGCGTCCAACCGCTGGTTTGCGCAAAAGATGGGCATCAACTCCACGTCGTGGCTGACCATGGTCGTCAAAGGCAGGATCGGACTTTCCAAAGTCACCGCCAACAAACTTTCCGAGATCCTCAGACATTCAAAACTCGAAACGCGCTATTTTGAAACGCTCGTTTTTTTTAACCAGTCGCGCTCAACCGAAGACCGTAACCGTTATTATCAGGAACTCTGCGCCCTCGCTCAAACAAAAGAAGCACGGCTGGTTTCAAAAGACCAGTACGACTTTTACACCCAATGGTATCACAGCGCCGTGCGTTCAATCATCGGAATGCACGGTTTTACCGGAGACGTTAAAAAACTCGCGGCAATGATAATTCCGGCGATCACTCCGGTGCAAGCGCGTAAGTCGGTGGAACTATTGGAATCGCTCAAGTTTATCGTTAAAAGCAAAACGGGCGGCTACGAATTAGCCGATACGGCCATCACGACGGGCGAGGACGTCCAATCGCTTGCATGGGCGAATTTTCAGCGGGAAACCATGCGTCTTGCGCAGGAAGCAATGGACCGTTTTGATCGCAACCGGCGCTACATCGGCACCCAGACCGTCGGCGTGTCCGCGCAAACTTTTAACACAATCAAGAAATTGCTCATCGAAACAAAAGATAAAATCGCAGAATTGGCCAATTCCGACCGCGCGGCGGATCGTGTTTGTCAGATTAATTTCCAGGCCTTTCCATTGTCGGAACCGCCAAAAAGAAAAGAAAGTACCCTATGAGGCGCTCCAGCATCATCCTGCACGGCGCAGTAGTGTCGATATGCGTGCTGCTTTCATGCGCGCCCATGAATATTGCCGGCGGCGGCAACAGCTCGGGTACCGGTAATGGCGCGATTGCCTATGCCGTGTCGGACCGGGTCGGGGGCGTAACCGGACCTAAAGCCACGGTGCTTCTCTATTCCAAGGATTGGATGCCGCTTTCTGACAGCGGAACATATGCTGATTCAACCGTGACAGACACCGGCGGCGTATTCTCTTTTGTCAATGTCCCGCACGGTTACTATAACCTCATAATCTTTGCCGCCGGCGAAAGGGGCGCCGGTATTTTCAAGAATATCCCCTGTCAAGCTTCCGTCGCCTGGGCGGACACCATCGATACCCTCGGAGGGCCGGGTTTTTTGCGCGGGTTCGCCGTGGCGCAGAACGACACCCTGGCGTTGTCGTACGTTTACGTCAAGGGGACTCCCTTCCACGCCATGACCGACTCGATCGGTAAATTCTTGATGGGCCCGCTTCCGCCGTCAGGCTATACCCTGCAGCTTTTCGGACTGTATACGACGAGCGCGGGCGGCCCGGTCAAGGCGGTCCCGGACGAATTGGTACAAGGCACGCATGTCGGCGCGATCACCGATTCCTTGCCGGTGACCATTTATCCCGACAGCATCGTGCAATTCAAACGATAGCGGCCGGGTTCGGGCGAGTGTGGCCGATTAAATTCCAAATCTTAAATACGTAAAAACGCCAAAAAATCATAAAATATTTCCACATAAGGAAAATGTGAAGCTGTTATGCGCAAAAATACTTATATTAATTAAGCATGCATAAAATTGCCGCCCTTAACCATGGATTAATCCGAACCATCAGGGGAGGTTTATAATGGTAAAGCAACTATCATTTTTGTCATCTATGATGTTGATATTTCTCTGTGTTACAGGCGAACGCACGTATGCCACCATGGAGACTGATTTTGCCACCCCGCCGCTCCACTACCGCGGCGATGTATTTGCCGTTGGGGTTAATACCATTCTAAAGCAGGATGGGGCTGGCGGAATTGGCTTAATGGGAGATTGCTCGAATTGGAATACTCCTGGGTTCTACGCCACGGTAAACGCGCAATGTGATTCCATCCAGAAATTAGGATTGGACGCGAGTTTCGGGATATATGATGATGACCAGTTTCCCAGCGGAAACGGGGGGCACGGAAATGCCAACCATGGCGGTTATTGTGCCGGCAAGGGTTTTGGACTGACATACCCCAAGAACACGATCAAAAATCTGTATCTTACGGACCATTGGGTGACCGGACCGACGTCGATAACCATAACGAGCCTGGACACCGGTTGCACGAGGCTCATGAGCGTCGTAGCAATGGACACGGCCATTGCTATAACCGACACTTCGCAGCATACCTCACTCATCGATCTTACCGATTCCGGGACAACGGGCGCCGACTCACTCTACACGCTTACCTGGAACGTTCCTGCGGGAAAATGGAACGTCATGGTATTCGAGCTTCGAAAAGACCCTGCCTCGGATGCGGAAGGTTCGGTAATATGCGATTACCTGGATTCAGTCTCATGCGATCTTTTCGTGCAAATGGCCTATCAACCCTATGCCACCAATTGCTCCCAATATCTGGGGACGATCATCAATAACTCCTGGTATGATGAACCAAGCATGATCCAGGGAGGACACGTATCATGGACAACGTTGTACAATCAAAAATTCATCGCAAGGTTTGGCTTCAATCCGCGGCGCTTTTATCCCGTATTATTCGGGAAAAACATCGGCCCGCTGACCAAGGCCGCGCGGAATTATCTATGGGGTGAGAGGGCGGAGCTTTATTGCAACGGCTTCATGAAAGAAGTTCATATGTGGGATTCCGCTCATGGGGTAATAGAATGCGGACACCAGGACAACGAAGACTGGACCGACCAGGTTGGCTCGTCGACCGATGATATAAAATGCTTTAAATTTCAAGACAGCCCCACCCTGGATATGATCGGCTATACCTATACCCATTTTTATTATAAACTTTTCAGCGCCGCGCAATATAATTGGGATCATCCGGAATGCGGCATTGAAGGCGGCGGAGACATGGGAGAGGCAATGGAGCAACTGGCCGACGGCATCCAGCGACAACATTCCTTTGGCGCCCCGACGCTTACATACAATACGTGGTTTGGCAGGTGCGGCTCGATGCTTAAGCGGCCTAACGAACGGCACGTGGCGGACATCGCAATGCTGTACCCGATAAACGCGATGCAGGGAACGTACTGGAGGGACAGCACGGTCACCGCTTCGCACCAAGGCGAAGACAATCACTCACTCGATTATATAAACGTTGCGTCAATCCTTTCACAAAAGATATGCCACGATTTTTCCTGGCTTCACCCCGAGATTATAGATTCGAAGTGCAGCGTCGTCGGCTCGACTCTTTTCCAGAGCAATGCCGTTAATCACGAGCAATTCAGCGTCTTCATCGTCCCGGCGTGTTCGACGATCGCGTGGAGCAATTTGCAGAAGATACAGCAATTTTACGCCGCCGGCGGCCATGTGATCGCCACGGGGGTGCTGCCGATGTACTCGGCGGAATTCGGGCATGACGCCGACGTGGCGGGCGCCGTCAAGGCCATGTTCCCGGCGACCGGGCAAACATTGACAAATGCGAATGGCGGGAGCGCCGTTTTTCTCGGGGCCATCGATTCGTCCATCGCGGGAGGCGACCCAAAACTGGTCAATGCGATCAACGCCGCGATTCCAGTGTACGATGTGCAATTCACGGGCACTCCCGTGCAGTACATTCACAAGGTTTTAGCTGACAGTTTGAACATTTATTTTTTCGAGAATAACTCGGCGGCTTCCGTAACAACGACCGTGCAATTGCGAGGGAATTTCGTGCCGCAGGAATGGGACCCGCATACCGGCCTGATAACAACCCCCGCCTACACACAGGCCACTGTTTCCGGAACCCCGGTGACAAGGATATCGCTTACCCTGGCCTCCGTGCATTGTCTTTTCATTACCGGCGCGTATACTCCATCTACCTCCGCAAAGCCGGTCGGCAGGACGGAACTCCCGCAAAAAGCGGGCCTGAGCGTTTCCAAATCATTGGGAAAGGGTGCGGTCATTACCTATTCCATACCGCAGGGAACGCAGGACCTTGTATCGGTAAACATGCAGGTGTTTGACGTCAAGGGCGCGCGTGTCGCCGTGCTTCTGGACGGCCGGACAAAAGCCGGGACATATACCGCAACTTGGCCGTCGCATCAAATGCCCGCTGGAACGTACATAGTCCGTCTGAAGGTCGAAGGACAGAGCGGGATCATGAGGAAAGTGGTAATGGAATAAGGACGGTCCTGCCGTCTTTTTTTCAGAGGCGCCGATTCCCCGAAGCTTGCTTCGGGGAGCTTCAATTCCCACTGTACATTTCGAACCGGACATTCGTTTTTTACAACTAACTTGAATAAACCCTTTTCAATTTTAACTTTTCAGGAGGCGCCATGAACTGGTGTAAGTGTTTTATTGTTTTGTCTATTCTTGTCACCGCTCGGCTTGCACCGGCGCAAATGAATGATACATTAGACCTGATGAGCGGCACGGCGAGCAACGGTTGGGGTTTCGGCTGGTTCGGGGAGGCTTGGCTGGCGCGGGACTCGGCCTGGTGCGGGGACACCCTACACAGGGACACCAGCACCGTCATAGAAACCCTGTCCGTTTTTGATACGGTAAACAGTGTTTTCAAAAATGTTATAGATACACAGACGACCATTACCCCTGTCATCGCCTCTTGCACCGCGACTGATTTTACTTCCACTGACTCAAACGGGTTTTATCCCGGGGTCTCGACCTATATAAACTACTAGAAGCTGTTTCATAATTATTCATTGGTCAACTTACCAGTTTGTTTAAGGTAACAAGCATGCATGCGATATTGAAGAAAGCTTGATATATATGAATGTGACGATCATAGCGCACAACCAA